>ERZ772962.1376-NODE-1376-length-13141-cov-4.807733_pt1 | contig 13141 bp, 8 predicted proteins | sample MGYA00580676_ERZ772962 | MGnify/ENA primary metagenome ERZ772962 (study PRJEB29015, sample SAMEA2738049) | human oral metagenome | biome: human oral; feature: human-associated habitat; material: saliva | place: China | collected 2230 ...
CAACACTTTTTACTAAATAATTATACTTTTTATACCCTGCCATTTCCCCTGCCAAAACAAAAAAAATTAGTTTCAAAACACTATAATATCAATAGTTAAGATTATATTTTGTTACATTTGAGTGGGAATAATATACTAAGGCAACTTAAACCGAGAAACCTTATTTTAACAGCATTTATAAGATTATATGTAGACTAAAAACAATAAAAAACACTTTGGATTGTCTCCAAAGTGTCTCCAAAAAGACCCTAAAAAAATTATTGATAGGGTCTTTTTTTAAAATTCATTTCGTATATAGCTACTTATCTTTCCTAAACAACATCTCTAAATCACTTGACCATAATTCTTCTATATTTGTACTATATTTTGATAAATCTCCATTTTTTTTATCTTCTTTTCTTATAATTACTTCTATTTCTTCAAGATTCATCTTTTCTAAAGCACACTCTATCATTTCTTTAATCTTTTCTGATGAATAACGTTTTTCTGATTTGACAGACTTATTATTATCATTATTATCATTTGACTTAGCGATATTTTTATCATTTTCTATTATTATACGTTTAAGATTATCTTTTGTTATTTCTATATAACTACAATTTTTGACTGTCGTATGATGTTTAAATTTTGTGTAAAAACGGAAGCCACCATCTTCTCCTTCTATATATTTTAACATCTGACTTTCTAGTTCTGCTAAACTAGAAAAATACATATATGTATCGTTTTTATGTATAGGATTATTTTTTGTTATCTTTATCTCTCTTTCAAAACGCAAAATTTCTTCTGCATCAAAAACAAAAGTAATCGGTCCATAATAGCAAGGTCCGTTCTTTCCAATATCACAATTATCAAAAAATATATCATTGAAAATATCTTTTTGTTTATCAACTTCATCTGATTTTTGATAAGTCTGTGGCAATCCAGTATCTTCTCCATATTTTCTTGAGAATAATTTCTTACTTGCAATAAATCCTAAAGATGTAATTACACTATTTGCATGATACAAATACACCTTTTCTTTTCCAGTATCCTTCTTTAAAAGTGATAAATACATAGCATTAAATACTTTATTTAAATTTTTCAAAGTGTATTCATCTAATAATTCTCTTTTCTCCATCAATATATCTACATGCTCAGAAATAAACTTCCTACATTCTTTATTTTTGTGGTGTTCTCTCTTAAGAACCCCAAATACTTGATCGTTTTCTACAGATATATCTATCATTTCACTAATTTCAGATAAATTCATTTCTTTTTTGCTTTTTATAAAATTAGAAATACTCTTTATAGTCGTTGCATATTTTTTACTATTTCTTAAATCATCTAAAAACTCTTTAATTTCATTCATAATATTCTTCTCCTTTTTCTAATATATACTACTATTATATATTATTATATGTAATAAACAACTATTTTTATTAATTAAGTACAATAAACAATGCAAAATTCTTAATACTTATATTTCTTTTATAATCAATAAAAATCCATGTATTCTAAAACTATTAAAGTTAACAGTAAACTTAACTAGTGAAGCTTACACTGAATAGTACAATTATATATTTTTAAAGTCTAATAAATACATTGAAATGTTTTAAAAGAAACTTCTACAGATAAGAAAATATATTTTTTTGTAGGTTTTACTTTATTTTACTAAAATATATTTCAATATATATCATTTATGATATAATTAAACCATATAACAAATTATAGTAAGGAATATATTGATGGCGAAGAAAGAAGTAACCACAGACCTTTGGGTTTACGACCTATTAAAAGAAGCAAAAATAAATGACAAATTTTCTGCACAAGGAAGTAATATTAAAGAAATTCACAAAGCATTACAAACGGCTTCAAAGCGCGGAACTGGTAATGTAGAGTTCCCTGAATATGTAGGAGTAGTGAAAAATTTCTTAATAGTTATTGAAGATAAAGCTGATACACATAAACATATCAATCTAACAAATAAAGATATCAATAAATTTAACACGCAATATCCAACATTAACGGAAAAAACAAATACAGATTTTCACGATAGATTTTTTTGTTACTAGCCAATACTGAAGTTTATTATGTAGGAACTTCTATAAAAGATGCAGGAAAGAAAAGTTTTGGTATTACAAAAATAGAAGATAAAGACTTGATAGAAAGTCTTTTAAAAAGAGTGAGGTAAAATATGGCAAATATATCACAGCAAAAAAGACAAAAAATGCTAGAGTTTTTAAATAAGCTTAAACAAGAACATCAAGATGATGATAGTCTTAGAGCTTTAGGAGAAATTGAAATAGCATTAAACGAAAAGAAATACGGTTTAGTGTGGGAAAAACATACAGAAAAAGTAGATGAAATGTTAGAACATAATATCCCAGTATTTTGTGAAGATGAAAGTAAGAAAATTTTAGCTAATGAAAATGACGGTTACAACTTTTTATTAGAAGGGGATAATTTACATTCTCTAAAGCTACTTGAAAAGACACATGAAGGTAAAATTGATGTTATCTATATTGATCCACCCTACAATACAGGGAATAAAGATTTTATTTACAACGATAGTTTTGTAGATAAAACAGACGGGTATTCACATAGTAAATGGCTTAGCTTTATGTCTGAAAGACTAGAAATTGCAAGAGAACTATTAAGTGATGAGGGAGTTATATTTATTAGTATTGATGACAATGAACAAGCACAGTTGAAGTTACTTTGTGATGAGGTGTTTGGGGAGAATAATTTTATAGCTAATTATAAGTGGAATAAAACTGCTACTGCACCTTCTTTGTCTCAAAAAGTAAGAAATAAATATGAATATGTACTTTGCTATGAAAAAAACAGAAATAACCTAAATTATAATGGAGGGGATATTGATGGAGGAGATATACCTTTATTAAACAGAGGTAATAATTTAAGAGATATTCTTTTTAAAAAAGAAACAGTAAAATTTTCTTTTGATGGAATTTTAAAGGCAGGAGTATATGATAGAGTAACTTTGAAAAATGATTTGACTATTAAAAATGGTCGTGCGAATACTGATTTTACTATAAATGGTGAATTTAAATGGACTCAAGATAATCTTAATAAAGAAATTGAAATAGGTACTACTTTCATTATTAAAAGTCAAAAATTATCAGTTCGTTTTATTAGAAACGAATTAAAAACAAAAAGACCATCAGATATAATTTCAAAAGACGAATGTGGTGTCGATACAAATGAAATTGCAAAAAAAGAACTTCAATTATTGGTTCCTAATAATAATATGGATTATCCTAAACCTAAATCTTTAATAAAATATTTATTAAAATTTAATGAGGATAATAGAACTAATAGTATAATTCTTGATTTCTTCGCAGGAAGTGGAACTACTGGTCATGCAATTATGCAACTTAATAAAGAAGATGGTGGTAATCGTAAATACATTCTTTGCACAAACAATGAAAACAATATTTGTGAAGAAGTTACTTATCAAAGGTTAAAAAATATTCAAGATGAATTGCCACACAATTTAAAATATTTCAAAACAGATTTTATTTCTAAGTATGAAAGCGATGAAGATGAAGAAACTATTTCTGAAAAGATGTTAGAACACATCAAAGAACTCATTGAACTTGAACATCATATTGAAATAGATAATGAGAAATATATTATTTTGGATGATGAAGATGAATTGGAAAATGTTGTAGAAAACATAAAAGAAGGCGGTAAATTATTTATTACTTCTGGTATTTTCTTGTCAAGAATGTATCAAAGAATACTTGATGAAAAAAATGTAATTATAGTGGATATTCCAGAATACTACTATAGAAGTGAACTTAAGGAGGTTGGAGAGCTATGATTAGATTAAAACTTAAAAGATTTCAAGAAAAGGCAGTTGATTTTCTTTTTGAAAAAACTACAAATAGTACTTCAAAACCTAAAATTATAATGCAAAGTCCAACAGGAAGTGGGAAGACCATTATTTTAGTAGCATATATTGAAAAATATTTAGATTATCATGAAAATGATATTATCTGTTGGTTTTGTCCAGGTAAGGGAGAACTTGAAGAACAATCAAAAGAAAAGATGAATCGTTTTGCTCCTAGTCTTAAGACAGGCTCTCTATTTGATATTTTATCAAGTGGTTTTGCTTCTGGTACAACTTACTTCATTAACTGGGAAACCATTACGAAAAAAGATAATACTGCCATAAGAGATAGTGAAAGAAAAAACCTTTTTGAAAGAATTTCTGAAGTACATAGAAAAGGGAAAAACTTTATTATTATCATTGATGAAGAACATCAAAATAATACATCAAAAGCGGATGATATTATTTCAAGTATTAATGCAAAATATGAAATTAGAGTATCTGCAACACCAAATAAAAGAGTTGTAGGAGAATTTCACGAAATATCAGAGGTTGATGTAATTAATGAGGAATTAATTACAAGATTTATGTATATCAATAAAGGGCTAGAATCAGTAAGTGTAATTGATCCCAAAAATGAAGCTGAAATACTCCTAGAAAAAGCCGATGAAGTAAGAAAAGAAATAGCACAGGCTTATATGGACGAAAAAGAGGACATTAGACCACTTGTGTTAGTACAATTTCCTAATCTAAATGATGAACTTATTGAATTTGTAGAAAACAAATTAAATTCTATGGGATATGGTTATGAAAACAAGTTACTTGCTTCATGGTTTAGTGCTGAAAATAAAGAAGATAAAGACAGAAAATCTAAAAAACTAGGTAAAATCAATATCGGAACAACAGATGAAGATAGCATTACAAAATCAAATGCTACACCAGTATTCTTATTATTTAAACAAGCTCTAGCTACTGGATGGGATTGTCCTCGTGCAAAGATACTTGTAAAACTTCGTGAAAATATGAGTGATACATTTGAAATTCAAACACTTGGAAGACTTAGAAGAATGCCTAAAGCAAGACACTATGGTAAAGATATATTAGATTGTTCATATTTATATACATTTGATGAAAAATACAAATTAGATGTAATAAAAGCTGGTAGTGGATTTGAAACACAAAGGCTATTTTTAAAAGATGAAGCAAAAACTATCAAGCTAAAAAAAGAACTTAGAAATCAAGATGGTAATTATGTGGATGAACAATTAATGCGTAATCGTATTTACGAATTTTTTAAAGATAGATATTCATTAGACGGAGTAAAACAAGATAATAGAATTAGACTTGAAAATGCTGGATTTATTTTAGGAACGGCATTAAAAAGAAACTATTTAACAGGTAAGTATTCGACATTAATGCAAGTAAATGAAGAGCAAGCTCAGTATGGTGTTATGGATATGGAGGTAAATACGCATATTCATGGTATTGATAGACAACACTGTGTCGATGCGATTAAAAAACATATTGGATTAAGTTATGATAAAACTCATCAAATATTAAAAACATTATTTTTAAAAGGTTTTGGTAATAAGAGATATAAATTACTTAATCTAAATTTAAAAGAGTTCTATGCTTTTATTATTAACAATGTTGATAAATTGAAGGAAGATTTTATTGAATTTTCAGGTATTAAGCACAAGCAAATTGCATTTTTAGAAAATAGAGTCGAAGATTTTATTATTCCTTTAGAAGAACATTATCGTTATGTTCCATTTGAACCAAATGTTAGAAATTTAGAATCGAATGTATATAAAGAATACAATACTTCTATGATCACAGACGATTTTAGGTCTACCTCAGAAAGGTTATTTGAAAAATATTGTGAGAAAAATCCAAATGTGAAATATGTGTATAAAAATGGTGATAGTGGACAACAATACTTATCTGTAGTTTATGGAACAAATTTTGATAAACAAAGACTATTCTATCCAGATTATATTGTTCAATTACAAGATGATTCAATCTGGTTAATTGAAACTAAGGGTGGAGAGAAAAATGGACAAAGTAAAAATATTGATATTCAGATTGAAAATAAATTTGAAGCGTTTAAAGAATTTGCAAGTAAACATGGATATAACTTCGGATTTGTAAGAGACAGAAATGATAAATTATATCTCAACAACACTGAGTATATAGAAGATATGAGGGATGATAACTGGATAATTCTTGAGGAAGTGTTTTAGCAAAAGAATGATGGCATACTGTTTATAGTAAGCAATTTTGAATTATTTCAGATTTTAATACTTGTTTATAAAGGAGATTGAAATGATAAAATTAATAAAAGCAGATATTATAAGATATAAATGTATTGAGAAAGAACAGTCTTTTGATGTTGAAGATGATATTACTGTTTTAGTTGGAATGAATGAATCAGGTAAAACATCTATTTTAGAAGCTCTAGCAAAGACTAACTATTTTGAAAAAGATGATAATTTTTCATTCAATATGACTTATGATTTTCCGAGAAAACAGAAAAAAGCAGCTGATAAAAGTGGCGAAATTCCAACTGCAGTTGTATTACATTATAAGGTGGGAACTGAAATAATAGAAGAAGTATATGAAAATCTTGGAGTAAAACCATTAGTAGATGCTTTTTCTATAGAATATAAATATGATAATAACAGAAAATGGTCAGTTTCTTGGATAAAAACAGAGGAGTTTATGGAAACTAAGACTATTTCATTAGAATTTAAAGATAAATGTTTGTTAGATAAACTTCAAAAAATTTCAACAAAATCTGATTTTAAAGAAATATTAGAAGCAGTTAAAGAAAATGTTGATGAAAAGAGTTATAGTGAGGAAGATATAGCTAAATTAGATTCCCTGAAAGTTTATTTTCGAGATAGCGATTCCTGGGAAAGTTCACCGATAAATGAATATATTGTCCACAAGTACTTAATACCTAATTTGCCTAAATTTATGTATTATGATGATTATTATTCTCTACCATCAAAAGTTTCATTAACAAACTTAGAGGAAAACCCTCAAGAAGCATCTAAAAAAACAGCTAAAGCGTTATTAGAATTAGCTGATATAAACATAGATACGTTAACTAATTCGGATGATTTTGAAGAATTTATTGCTGAATTAGAGTCAACAGAAGCAATTATTTCTGAAGAATTATTTAAATATTGGAAAACTAACAACAACCTTAAAATAAAGTTTAGAATTGATAAGAAAGAAGAAATGGATAGTTATAATAATAATAAAATTGTTGACAGGATATTAGATATAAGAGTAGAAAATCAGAGAACAGGTGTATCTCTACCACTAGAAAACAGAAGCAAGGGATTTAATTGGTTTTTTTCTTTCCTAGTATGGTTTATGAAAATTCAAGAAGATAGAAATGCAACATATATTTTGTTGCTTGATGAGCCAGGTTTGAATTTGCATGCTAAGGCTCAAAATGATTTATTGGAATTCTTAGCTGATTTATCAAATAATTACCAGATTATTTATACCACTCATTCACCATTTATGATCGAAACTGACAAGTTGAATAAAGTAAGGACAGTGTTTGAGAAGAAAGATGGAACATTAATATCTGATTCTGTACAAGAAAAAGATCCCAATACACTTTTTCCATTACAAGCAGCTTTAGGTTATGATTTAGCTCAAAATTTATTTGTTTCAAATAAAAATTTACTTGTTGAAGGTATTGCGGACTTAACTTATATTTCTATTATTTCAGCTGTTTTAGAAGCAAAAGGAAAAGAAGGTTTGAATCAAGATATAACGATAGTACCAGTGGGCGGAGCTGATAAGGTTGCAACATTTATATCTTTAATGAGAGGTAATAAGCTAAAAATGGTATGTTTATTAGATACATTTACTGAACAATCTGCAAAAAAGCGCTTAGAAAATATGATTGCAAAGAATATAATAAAAGAAAATAAAATATTATTTTATCATGATATTTTAAAAAGGGATTTTGCAGATGTGGAAGACTTATTCAATATATCTGATTATATTTATCTATACAACCATGAGTTTAACACAAATTATGAAAAAAAGGATTTTAATCCAGATAATTCTATTTTAAGTCAACTAAAAGATAAAAATGGAGGGAAAGATTTTAATCATTATAGACCAGCAAACTTTTTAGCAAAAAACATTAATAGTATTTCACTATCGGAAAAGACTTTGGAAAATTTTGAAAAGTTATTTAAAATGATAAATACTAAATTTGACTAAATAGATAATATATCCTATTTTTTGTACAGTTTATTTTACGATATGACTTTTAGAAGTTATATTAGAGAGAAAAATGATTGAAACTGGAACTGGTACGGGTATAAAAATGTAAAAACAGATAATAATAAAACAGAACAAAACGAATTTGAACTGTTTAAAAAATCTAAATATCAAGGTTTTATATCAACTGAATTTTAGAAAAAAAAGAGTGGGAATAATAGAAAAAAATTACCCTATTATTCTTTTAATATTCTTGCTTTGCCTCAAAAAGAATTATTTTGTATTATCATAATTTCATGATATAATTACTCCGTTACTTTCCACTAATCTCGTAACAGAGGAAGGTGGATTTATGTTTAATTTGTTTGATTTTACACTTTTTATCACGGCAAGTATAACTGCGTATTATATTTACAAATAGCTAGATAGAATTTCTAGAAAGTAACTAGCCTTGAAATAAAAAAAGACAGGATTCACGGTCCTATCTTTTTGTCTATGCTTAATCTGTTTGATTTACTTATATATTAATTTTAAACTAATATTTTCTTTTTGTCAATTCTACTATAAAGATTATAAAAAATAATTCTACGTATTAATTTTTTATCAATAAAAATAACAGTAAACACTCATCAAATCACTAATATAATCATTTTTTTACAATACTTGATTTACATAAATGCAACTATTTTCAAACCTCTAATCCTAATTATACTTTACACTTTCAACATAGTATTTAGATTTTTTGTTTCCGCCTGAATAATCTTTGTTATTTAGTTTTAGAGTTATAGTTGAAATATTTGTCTTAGTCATTGCGTCAAGAACATTTATTTTTATACTATCCCCTTCTACTTTCCACTTATCTTTTTCTTCAACTTCTTGTGGATATTTATTTGTTAAAGGCATTCCAACAAAGACAATTTTATCATCACCTTTGTAGTAGTGAATTTCATTTTTTGTTGGATGTAATGGCGATTTTGCCGCTTCAACTTCATACTCATTAAAGTTTGGTCCTTTTAATAAACCTAAAGCCTCATTCATAGTGTAAGTTTTATCTGAATATTCATTGATAACATCTAGATAATCTTCTTTCGAAATAGTGAACAGTTCATCTCCATTAGGTGATTTCGATTTTTTCACTTTATCTTGTGTAATCCAAGCTAATAAATTCGTTTGTGTTTTTAATCTCGATAAGTCATTTCCTGAAATCGCCACTTTATTTATTAGCTTTTCTGCTTCTTTTAAGTCATGAGTAACTTTTTGTTTATCTTGTTCTGATTTTTTATCTTCTTTTGAAGCATCTTTTTGTTCTGATTTATTTTTATCGTCTTTTTCTTTATTGGCTTCATTTACCGCACAACCTGTTAGAACTAACGCTCCTGCCGCAAGAACCATAAGTAATTTCTTATTCATATCTGAATTCTCCTTTATCAATAAAGTAAGATATTTTATTGATTATTATTTTTCTTTGACATTATTATACCACATTTTCTCTAAATTAAAAAATAACACTCAGAATAATTAAATTTCTGAGTGTTATTGTATATATTTTAATTAAATTACTTCAAATATAATCTTATCTCATACCTTTATCGTAAGGAACTCCAAGTGCTTCTGGTGTAGAAGTTTTCTTAGAAAATACGATAAGTGCGATAATTGTTGCTACGAATGGGAACATATTCCAGAATGATACTGGAATTGGAAGATCTGGTGCTAAAATAGACACTTTTTCTGCGAAAACTTTTGTTCCTCCGAAGAACAACGCTGCAAATGTGATTGTAATTGGGTTATATTTACCAAAGATTAAGGCTGCTAATGCCAAGTAACCAAAACCGTATACTGTAATTGCCGCATTAAATCCTTGGCTAAATGTAGTTGCAATAATTGCACCTGCAAGTCCTGCTAAACATCCAGAAATAAATACCCCAATATAACGGTATTTAAATACATTTAATCCTAATGAATCACTGGCTTGAGGATTTTCCCCAACAGAACGAAGTCTAAGTCCAAATGGACGTTTATAAATAATATAATAAGTAAGTGCTACTAACACTATTGCTATAATAATTGTTGGGTATACTGTAAATTTACCAAAAACTGTATATCTAGGGAATCCACTTGCTAATAGTAATTCATAAGTTCCATTAAAGTGGTTAACTAAGAATAATGCAATAGCTGGTGTAATTAAGTTAATCGCTGTCCCTGATATAACTTGGTCAGCTTTTAAGTTAATACTGATAAATGCATGGATAAGTGAAAGTAGTCCTCCACATATTGTTGCAGCTATCAAACATATAACCAATTGAACCATTGTTGGTGCCCCACCGAAAGCTGTTAAAGCTATGAAAGAAGCAACAAATGAACCGAAAATTACAAAACCGTCAAGTGCAATATTAACAACCCCACTCTTTTCAGAATAGAAACCACCAATGGCTGCTATTAGAATAGGTACTGTATATTGTAACATTGAGTCTAATAGTGATAATACTGTATCCATTTATTTATCTCCTTTCTTTTTACTAACTAGCTTATCTAGTAATTTGCTATCAAAAATAGCTTTCGCTGCAACGAATAATACGATTAATCCGATTAAGATGTTCGCGATATCTTTTGGAATACCGATAAACGCTAATTGTGGAGTAAGAACTCCTAGGAATCCGAATAGCAATGCTCCTAAGAATGAACCTAGTGCCGTATTCGCTCCGATAAGTGCAACCGCGATACCCATGTATCCAAACCCTTGGAATGTAGACCCTGCAACTACTTGACCAACAGGCCCCATGTTGTAAAGCGCTCCTCCAAGTCCAGCAAATGCTCCTGAAATAGCCATTGAAAGAACAGTGTTTCTATTAACTTTCATACCAACAAATCTAGATGCTGATGGGTTAAACCCTACTGAACGAAGCTCATAACCGAATACTGTTTTTTCCATAACGATATAGAATATAATAACCGCAAAAATAGCTAAGAATAAATCCGTTCCTAAACGGTGGTTATTAAATATACCTTCTATTAAATCATTTTTTAAATATCCTGAACCGTCACTTGCTACAAGTGGTTGAGAAATAATATCATTAGTTCCTCGAATAAATTTTGGTACCGCGAATTGAACAAAGTATAAAGCTGTATAGTTTAACATAATTGTTACAACTACTTCACTAATGTTGAATCTAGCTTTTAAATACCCTGCAATAGCTGCCCAAAGTCCACCAACAATAATACCTGCTAAGATACTTGCGATTAGGACTACATAAAAGTTCATACCTTGCATTTTGATAGCTACAATACCTGCAAAAAGTCCACCCATAATAAATTGTCCTTCTGCTCCAATATTGAATAACCCTGTTCTAAATGCAAAGGCAACTGACAATCCTGTACAAATTAATGGAATTGTCGATACAAAAATTTCAGCTATACTGTTAGGGTCGGTAAAAATATTCCCCATAACCCCTAATACATCTCCTGGTGCTGCTCCTATCGCTGAAATAAGAATTGCTCCAATTATAAATGAAGCTAATATTGGTAGCACCGCATTAGTTAAAACTTTCTTTAACATAGGTTCTCCTCTCTACTTCTTAACCCCTGCCATAAGCAGACCAAGTTGTTCTTTTGTTACATTCTCATCATTATCTACAACATCGATAATATTACCGTTGTGAATAACTGCTATTCTATCTGATAAAGTTAAAATTTCATCTAAGTCAAATGAAATTAATAGAACACTATTACCTTTATCACGGTAATCAATTAACATTTTATGAATACCATTAATAGCCCCTACATCAAGCCCACGAGTTGGTTGAGTAGTCACTAATAGTTTAGGGTCAAGTTCTAATGCGCGCCCGATAATAAGTTTTTGTTGGTTACCACCACTCATGCTTCGTGCAGAAATCTTCTCATCACCAGCTTTACGAACATCATACTTTTCACAAATTTCTTTTGCAAATTTAGAAATTACAGGCTTTTTAAGGAATCCATTTTTAGAAAACTTCTCTGTGTAGTAATTTTCTAATACTGAGTTTTCTTCAACGCTGAAATCTAACACTAATCCATCTTTATGTCTATCTTCTGCAATAATTTCAAGACCTAATTCTTTGCGTTTTGCTGTAGAAATTCCATGTAAATCTTTTCCATCAAAGATAATTTTACCTTGTGTTTCTTTAAGTAAAGCATTCAGCACTTCAACAAATTGTTGTTGTCCATTACCATCAACTCCAGCAATACCTAAGATTTCTCTTTCATGTACATCAAGATTGAAGTCATGTAAGATATTTTGTTTTTCTTGAGTATCTGCATAAATACCTGATACTTCTAGTATTTTTTTCTTCCCTTCACGAGAACGTTCATACTTGATTATTTCTAAGTCTTTACCAATCATAAGGCTTGCTAATTTTTCTTTAGTTGTTTCTGCAACTTCTACTGTTCCAAAATATTCTCCACGACGAATAATACTGCAACGATTAGCTACTGCCATAATCTCATTAAGTTTGTGCGTAATTAACAGAATAGTTTTTCCTTCTGCTTGAAGATTTTTAAGAATCGCTAAAAATTCTTCAATCTCCGCTGGTGTTAATACCGCCGTTGGTTCGTCGAAAATTAAAATGTTAGCATCTCTATATAACATTTTTAAAATTTCAACCCTTTGTTGCATCCCTACACTTATATCTCCAACAAGGGCTTTAGGATTAACTTCTAAACCATATTTTCTAGATAACTCTGAAATTTTATTTGCAGCAGATTCTAAATCAATTTTTCCACCTTTTACTTCTTCCATTCCTAAAATAATATTTTCAGCAACAGTAAAGTTTTTAATAAGTTTGAAGTGTTGGTGTACCATCCCAATTCCAAGTTTATTCGCATGTTTAGGGTCTTTAATATCAACTTCTTTTCCATCTAATTTAATCACACCTGCTTCTTGATGGTACATCCCAAAAAGAACTGACATTAATGTAGATTTTCCGGCGCCATTTTCTCCAAGCAAAGCATGAATTTCATTATTCTTAACCTGAATAGTAATGTCTTTATTTGCGTAGAAGTCACCAAACTTTTTAGTTATGT
>ERZ772962.1389-NODE-1389-length-13091-cov-3.039659_pt1 | contig 13091 bp, 11 predicted proteins | sample MGYA00580676_ERZ772962 | MGnify/ENA primary metagenome ERZ772962 (study PRJEB29015, sample SAMEA2738049) | human oral metagenome | biome: human oral; feature: human-associated habitat; material: saliva | place: China | collected 2230 ...
CGGGCCATGCTGCCCGCGCGAACCGAGGAGGAGAGAAAGGAGAACAGGACCGTTAGATTCGGGGTATGACCATGGCCGACGGCAAGGTCGTCATCGATATAACCGGCGACGAGAGCGAGTACAGGAAGTCGCTCTCCCGCCTCGAGGGCGAGGCCCGCAAAAGCGCGGGAGGAATGGGGCAGGCGTTCAAGGCCGCCGCCGGCGCGCTCGCCGGCCTGGCGGCGGCCGTCGGCTTCGGCCAGCTCGTGAAGGAGGCCGGCGCCGCGACGGACGCGACGCAGAAGTTCAAGCAGACGCTCGACTTCGCGGGCCTCGGCACCGAGCAGATCGACGCCCTCACGAAGAGCACGAAGGAGTACGCCGACAAGACCGTCTACGAGCTGTCCGACATCCAGAACGTGACGGCCCAACTCGCCGCGAACTCGGTCCCGAACTACGACAAGCTCGCCGAGGCCGCCGGCAACCTCAACGCCGTAGCCGGCGGCAACGCCGAGACCTTCAAGTCGGTCGGCATGGTGCTCACCCAGACCGCCGGTCAGGGGAAACTCACCACCGAAAACTTCAACCAGCTCGCCGACGCCGTTCCTGGTGCGTCGGGGAAACTCCAGCAGGCCCTCCTTGAGGCCGGTGCTTACACGGGCAATTTCCGTGAGGCGATGGAGAAGGGCGAGATCACCGCCGAGGAATTCAACGCGGCGGTGATGGACCTCGGCATGACCGACGTCGCCAAAGAGGCGGCGACTTCAACCCAGACGATTGAGGGCGCGTGGGGTAACCTCGAGGCTGCCCTCGTGTCTGGGGCGATGGGGATTGTCGACCAGATCAAGCCCGCCCTGACGGACTTCATGGGGAACGTTGCGTCGGGGGCCGAGGGTGCGTTCGACTGGATCCAGAACAACCTCATCCCCGGCATTCAGGGCGTCTGGGATATCCTCTCCAAAGGACAATTCGACGGCTCATCTAAACTCTTCGGCCTCGAAGAGGATTCCGGCATCGTCGATTTCCTGATGAAGGTTGGGGAGTCCGCGCGTGCGGCTGGGGATTGGATCACCGGCACCCTGATCCCTGGGATCCAGGGCGTCGCGTCAATCCTGTTCTCTGGCGACTATCAGGGGCCCAGTTCGCTCTTCGGGCTTGAGGAGGATAGTGGCCTAGTCGCGTTCCTTTTCAGTGTCCGTGATGCCGCTATGGATGCGGGCTCATGGATCACTGGAACCTTGATTCCATCGGTCCAGTCTCTCGGTGAGATTATCCTGGCAGGGGAGACCAACAAGCCGCTCTTCGGACTGGACCCGGATTCCCCGATCGTGGCATTCCTCGAGGGGCTTCGCAGCACCATTCTCACAGTCGTCGATGTGGGCGCTAGCCTCACATCATGGGTCATTGAAAACAGGACCCTTTTGGGCGGTCTCGCTATCACTGTCGGCACCGCGGTCCTGGCTTTCCAGGGGATGCAGGCGGCCATCGGGGTATCAGCCATAATCTCTATGTCCGGCGGGATCATGGGGGCTGTTACGAGCCTGAATTTGTTCACAACCGCGTCGAACATAGCGAAAACCGCTCAGGCGGCTTTCAATGTGGTTTTGAATGCGAATCCAATTGTCCTTGTTGTGACTGCTATCGCCGCACTCGTGGCCGCTCTGGCGTGGTTTTTCACACAGACGGAGATGGGCAAGCAAGCGTGGGCGAGCATCACGGCCGCGTTCCAATCGTTCTTGGATTGGATTGCCCCCTACTGGAATGCGACTCTGGATGCTCTGAGTGCCACCTGGAGCGCCGTGTGGGGTGCTGTGAGCGGGTTCTTCACCTCCTATGTGGTGCCCGTGATTTCGGGCGCTGTAAGCGTCCTGAGCGGCTTGTGGGGCGGTCTCGTCGCCGTCGTCAGTGCCGTATGGTCCGGAATCCAGTCCGCGGTATCTGTCGTCGTCGACTGGTTCTCAGCCTATGTCGGCCCGGTTCTCTCGGCCGTCTGGGAGGGCATCAAGATCGGTGTCTGGGCGCTATCCATTCCGTTTGTCGTGGCATGGACATTGATTCAAACGGCCGTGCAGGTTGTCGTAATCTGGTTCCAGACTTTTGTGCAGCCTGTCCTATCTGCTGTGTGGTCCGGTATCGTGACCGGGGCGCAGTGGCTATGGAGCGGGGTGCAAGCCGTCTGGGATGGCCTTATGGCCGCCGTCGGTGTCGTCGTCGGATGGTTCCAAACCTACGTGCAGCCGGTGCTTTCCGCGGTCTGGACGGGTATTCAGATTGGGGCGCAAATACTGTGGACCAATCTGCAAATTACCTGGACCGGTATTCAAACGGCAGTGCAGGTGGTGGCGGATTTCTTCACTGCCTATGTCCTCCCTGTGATCTCGGCCGTGTGGACCGGCATCCAGACTGGCGCTCAGTTCCTGTGGGACGGGCTCGTCATGATCTGGACCGGCATCCAGACGGCGATTCAGACCGTCGTCGGATGGTTCCAGACCTACGTGCAGCCCGTCATCACGGCCGTATGGGACGGAATCAAGGCCGGGGCTGATCTGCTGTGGAGCGGCCTGCAAACGGTCTGGAATGGCATCAAGAGCACTATTGACGCTGTAGCGTCTTGGTTCCGGGATACGCTCAAGCCTATTTTCGATACGGTCACGGATAACATCAAGAATGCGTTCGACAATATGAAGAACGGCATTCAAACCATTTGGGATGGCGTGAAATCGGTTGCCGCTAAGCCGATTAACTTCATCATCAATACGGTTTACCGTGACGGTATTAAGGCGACGGCGGACAGTATTGCGGAGAAGCTCGGCCTGTCCTTGCGTCTCCCTGACGTCAGCCCGATCCCCGGGTACGCCAGTGGTGGCGTCCTCCCTGGATATTCTCCGGGGAAGGATATCTACCATTTCTTCAGCCCGGATGGTGGCGGTGCTATCGCCCTGTCTGGTGGTGAGGCGATCATGCGGCCTGAGTGGGTGCGCGCCGTCGGCGGCCCCGCAGCGGTCCACCGCATGAACGCCGCCGCGCGCGGCTCTAGTGGGGCGCATATCCCCGGCGGCGACCAGGGGGCGCGGTTCGCAGCCTTCGCTGACGGCGGTATCTGGGACAAGATCAAGGGCACCGTCGGCGCGGGTATTCAGACTGCCAGCAATTGGATTTCTACGGCGGCGGACGCGGTAGCCACGATCGTCTCCGACCCGCTCGGAGCGGTCGAGAACCTAATTCGCATCCCGGTGAATGCGCTCATGAATGGGATTCCGGGAGCAGGATTCTTCAAGGATTTCGCTACCGCCCTGCCCGGGAAATGGATTGATGGAATCGGTGAATGGCTGAAATCCAATACCGCGTCAATGCCTGTCACAGGGTCCGCCACGGATATTGTGAACGCTGCCAGGATGGCGATCGGTGCGACCTATGTGTGGGGTGGATCGAGCATCCCGCCCGGCGTCGACTGCTCGGGTCTCGTGTACTGGGCTGCCCATCAGATGGGGTCTGGCATCCCACGTCTGACGGCGGCCGGCTATCAGGCGGGGTCCACGCCCGGCGGTTCACTGAATACTCCCGGAACCCTGCTGTTCTGGGGGTATCCGGCTCACCACATCGCCATCGCCTCCGGTAACGGCATGATGGTCGAGGCCCCAACATTCGGCATCCCGGTGCGGGAAACTCCGATCTATGGGTCCCCGTCGACGGGCCTCTACAAGTTCGATTCCGGCGGCCTACTCCAGCCGGGGCTGACGACAGTCCTCAATGCCACGGGCAAGCCGGAACCGGTTTTCACCGGCGACCAGTGGAGCAAGATCGACGACATCCTAGCCAAGGGTAATGCCGGCGTGCCGGAGGTGCTCGAGGTGCGGGACGTCGACGGCGTCCTGATCGGCCGCATGCAGGTGGAGGCCGGGCGCGCAGTCGACCGCGTCGCGTCGGACCTGTCCGGCCGTCGCATCCGCTAACCGGGCGGGGATCGCTGGTGTGGCGATCCCCGCCCCCTATTCCGAGGGGGTATTGAATGGCGCTCGGTGAAATGCGAGTCAACCTCTGCAAAAACGGGTCATTCACCAAGGATCTGTTCTGGTGGTGGGGCTGGAAATCCGAGATCTCCGCCGAGAACGGGCGGATGAAAATCAAGGCCCTCGACGCCAAAGGCTACAACAAAATGGCCGCTACCCAGAAAATCACTCTGGGTGGCCCTGCCGCATCGGAGCAGAAATGGGTGTCGGTCGCCGCCGACTATGACATGACCCCCATGGGGGTATCCATGCAGGACGCGGCAATGCTCGCGATCCGCTTCTACTACCCGGGCGGCAAGCAAGAAGTCAACTACGCGACCATGAGGGGGAGAACGTCCCCCGTCGGCCGCGCAGAATACATCCGCGAAATCCCCGCTGGCGCGGAAGCATTTGATATCTACGTCGGCGTCAGCTCGATGGGTAATCGCGTCGGCGTCATGTATGCCGACAATGTCATCTGCCTGATGGGCGCGACGCGCGAGAGCGTCGCCGACACCACCTATTTCGACGGCGATACACCGCCCCGTGAGGAGGGCGGGTCCGGGATCGGCTGGCAGTACCAGTGGGCCGGCACCAAGTATCAGTCCGAGTCTCGGGCGGTCCACGGGGTCATGCCTGGCAAGGATATCGCCATCGAGGACATCTCCTCTTCGGAGGGGCACCCGGCGGTGTCCCTGGCCGTCCACGGCGACGGCAGCGGCTACTCGGTGACACGGACCGTCCGCGGGATCACGACGCCGATCCGCGGCGGCGGTGACATCCGCATCTCCAATCTGGACTACCTCGAGGACCATGAGATCCCGCTCGGCACCGAGGTCACCTACACGCTGACCAACGAGGTCGCGGAGCAGTCGTGGTCTGCGACGATCCGTCTGGACTCGCCGTCGGCGTGGCTGTCTGACCCCCTGGACTGGACCAGCGCGATCGAGCTGGACATGGGCGACCAGCACCGTGAGGACATCCCCCTGCTGACGGCAGGCTCACTGAGCGGCCACAAGTGGGGCGTAGGCGGCAAAACAGTCCTGCCCCTAGGGGCAAGACTGCCGGTCCAACTAGGGGCCGCCAGGAGCGCCCCTGAGGGCCTGAAAGCCATCATCACGACCTGGGACCAGGTGCAGGCCGACCGTGTCGCTGCCCTGGTGGAACAGGCGGGCGTCCTCCTCCTGCGCGTCCCCCACGACCCGCAGCGAGCGACCCTGTGGGGCGGGTACGTGCCGGCCGACGTCGGCGTGGAGTGGGTCGCCGAGGGCATCACCCAGTGGAACCTGTCCGGGGGTGTGGTCGCTCCGCCGTCGCTGCCGGTCGTCGTCGTCCGGGCGACCTACGACCGCACCAAGGAGCTCGCCGCCGGGGCGACCTACAACGCCGTCAAATCGCGGCTGGGGACCAAGACGTACGCGGACATCAAGCGCCGTCCGCTCCAGATTGGAGGCTGACCATGCTCGCTATGACGGATGCTGCTAGGCAGTCGATCACTGGCACCCGCTCCCGCGAGTCGGTGCAGGTGGACGCCTACCTGGGTGATGATCTCGTGCGGGCTGGCCTGCGCGTGGAGTCCTGGTCCCTGACCTGGGACGCGTCCCGCGCCGTCCAGTGCTCCGGCACCATCAAGATCGTCGACGAGGACGGGACGCTCCAGCCGTGGGTGCTGGGCGACGTCCTCGGTCCAGGGGCGCGCCTGCGCCTCACCTGGATCGCCGAGGACGGTAGCCGTATCCCCCGCGCCGTCCTCGTCGTCACCAAGCCGGAGCCGGAACAATTCTGGCAACTCACCCGTGCCGGGGGCGTGGAGCGGTGGCTGCCCACCGGTGGCGTCGTCACCTGCCAGGTGGAGGACACCAGCATCCTCCTCCAGCGTGACAAATTCCAGGCCAAGACTCCCGGGGATGAGCGCTCCGACGTCGTCAAGGAGGTGCGCCGTCTCCTGGCTGGGGCGGTCCCGCTCGTGGACGACTCCAAGAACCTCACGCAGGCGCGCGTGGCGGCCGGAACAATCTACGAGAAGGAGAGGCTCGACGCGATTGACGACCTCCTGTCTCACGGAGGTCTGGTGCGCCGGACTGACGGTGAGGGCACCATGCATGTCCTCGACCCGAAAAAGGGCGCGGACACGCCACTCTGGAAGATCCAGGGCGGGGATTTCATGGCCGCCCTAGTGTCCCTCTCCCGGTCGATGGACCTGGGCACCGTCTACAACTCCGTGGTGGCCACGTCCCAGGGGAGTCAGGGTGAGTACGTCGGTCGCGCCTACCTCGATCGCAGCGTCTCACGATGGAATGGGCCGCTCGGTAATGCGACGGAATTTTACTCCTCGCCGCTGATCGACTCGACGGCGGCCGCCAACCGTGCGGCAACCACCCGCCTCGCCAACCAGACCGGCCCCAAGGTGACACGCCTCAAAATCCAGTGCCTCCCGCACCCCGGACTGGAACTCTACGACTGGGTGACTGTCGCCGTCCCCACCCGGTCAGGCAGGGCGATCGACGTCACTGGTCAGGTCATGTCCCTGTCCCTCGGAGGGGATGCGCAGAACGGCGTCGCTGCCTCCACCCTGGAGGTCGACGTCGACGCCAACGAGATGCGCTCCGTGATCCTCGGGGACAAGCAGTCATGAGCCTGGCGGAGCTGATCGCTGGGATCGGCCAGCAGGGCGGGACCAGCATCGTGACCGGCACGGTCGGCTGGTCCCGGGGGCGTCCGGCGGTGACGATCGAGGGGGTGCAGGTCCCCGCGACCTGGCTCGACCCCGTGTCCGTGAATTATGGGGACAACGTGGTCGTGGCCCTCACCCGGGGTGAGGCGGGGCAGTCGTCGGCGGTCGTCCTCGGCCGCGTGACGGATGCTCCTCGCCCGACGACGGGCACGGTCGTCAGTGTCGGCGGCGGTCAGGCCGTCGTCCGCACCGGCGTCGGCAACGTGTCAGCGACGCACTCGTGGAACGCGCCGAGCGTCGGGCAGGTCGTGTCCCTCATGTGGCAGGACGGGCGCCCGACCACGGTAGGGCCTGTCACCTACAGCGCCCCGACCGCGCCTCCTGCTGAGGTGCCACCGGCACCGTCGCAGCGGCTCGGTGATGGCGACTACGGCACGTCGGTGATCCGCCCGGTCTACTCCGCGTCGTGGTCGACGCGCCGCTCTGACGGCCGCCCGTGGACGGAACGCATCGTCGCAGGCGGCAAATTCCAGTCCGTCGGCGCGTGGGGGTACGGGGGGCAATTCGCGGCACTGAAGGCGATCCCTGGCCTCCGTGTGACAGAGGCCAGCCTGCATTTCGGGGAGCGGACCGCCGACGGCGGGAATACGGCCGTCACTATCCAGGGCCGCTGCCACTCGGCCGGGAGCCTCACGGTCCAGCCGTCACCGACCGGCCCGTCCCTCTCCGTGGCGCTCGCCAAGTGGGCTCCTGGCGGCCAGGACGTGCCCCTGCCAGCCGCGGTAGCCCAGTGGCTCACCACCAACGGCGGCGGCCTCCTATGGACCGGAGGCAGCACCGAGGGCGGCGTATCCGATATCGGCACCGACCCAGATAGCGGCCGCATCACCATCAAATGGACGACACTCCCCGAGAAGAAATAGGAGACCATAATGGCGCGCACACTAATGAACGGTGTCCGTGTCCCCGAGGGGACGGACCCTTTCAATGCTCAGGGAGATATGGACGCCCTAGCCAGGTCAATCAAGACCGTCATCTGGGCGCAGGACTGGCAGGACGCGTACCGGAAACGCGACCGGGCTAAATGGGACCTGGGGTGGAACCCGTCTCCCAGCAACCCTGATTTCTACTGGATCGACTCCATCAGCGCCCTGGTCCGCTATGACGGCACACGCTGGGACGGCACTGGTGGCATGCGCATCGAGGCCCAGCAGTCCGGGGATTCTGGCATCTCCTACCAGCAGCCCAGTGCGAACGAGGTCATGATCATCCAGACCGGAAGAATGGCCGGGTTCACGGGCGATCTGCAATTCGGTGCGGGCTATATGCCATTCCAGAATTTCCCGAAGCCATTCCCGAATGCCTGCCTCACTATTACCGTAACCCCGATTTTCAATAACGGCGGGCAGTGGGCATTTACTTCCACAGCGCAGCCCATGATAGACCAACTCAATAAGAACGGTTTCCGGGTAATGTTCCCTGGTGAGACCGCGAAATCAACCGCACACGCTTTCATGTGGCAGGCCATCGGCTACTGACCATTTCCGGTCCCCACACCAATCCTGGTGGCGGGGATTTTCTACACCCAATTACAGGAAGGAATCGCATGTCTGTAGGAAGTGTGGCGGCCGCGCAGGCCCGCTACATCTGCGACGTCGCCGACGTCGGCTACTCACAGCCCGACCGGCGCACCTGGTACGCCAACGCCGACGAGGCCGGCTACGTCACCACCCCCCAGAACGCCGACTGCTCCAGCCTCGTCTGCGGGAGCATCTGCTTCGGCCTGCACGTCACCTACGGCGTCCCCTGGGGCCACCCGGCCCTACCGGAGATCGACGGCCTATGGACCGGGAACATGCGCCAGGGCCTCGAGGCCCGCGGCTACCGCGAGGTCCACTGGGACGACTCCAACCTCTACCCCGACGGAGGCTTCCAGATCGGTGACGTCGTCCTGTCCGCTGGCCCCGAGGGTGGCGCAGGCCACGTCATCATCATCACCGACCCCGCCGCCGACTACCTGTCCGAGGCGTGGATCGCCGAAGACGGCAGCATCGACGGCTACGCCGGCGACTCCACCGGCGGGGAGACACGCACCGTCCCCTACTCGAGCCACCCCTACACGGTGACCGGGAAATGGACGTCGTGTCACCGCTTCGACGACAGCCTGTTCCTGTCCCAGTGGCCGGAATTTGCCGGGGGCGGCGCCCCAGCACCGGCTCCTGCGCCTGCCGCGCCGTCGACGGCGAGCGAGCCGACGCATGCGCACGGCGTCGACGTCTCCAGCCACCAGACCGGGATCGATTTCAGTGTCGTCCCGGCCGACTTCGTCATCGTCAAGGTGACGGAGGGCACATGGTACGTGAACCCGGCCTGGCGCGACCAGGTCGCCAGCGCCCTGGCCAACGGGAAGCGCCTGGGCCTCTACCACTTCGCTGACGACGATGACGTGAGCGCGCAGATCGAGTTTTTCCTGGCTCACGCGGCCGACTACCTGGGGCGCGTCCCCCTGTGGCTGGACTGGGAGTCCAAGGCCGTCCCGCTCGGCCCTGGCGCAGCCCAGGCGTGGCTCGACACCGTCGCCGCCCGCACCGGCACTACGCCCGGCTTCTACACCTACCAGAACGTGCTCCACTCCTATGACTGGTCCGCCGTCGCCGCACGGTACCCCCTGTGGGTCGCCGGAGGCCCGGACTACAGCGACTACGGGGCGGGCTACATGGACCCAGCCATCCCGGACGTCCCCTACTGGGGCACGTCGGCACTGGTCCACCAGTACACGGAGGATGGCTATTTGCCCGGATGGGGCGACCACCGCGACCTGGACCGGCTGCGCGATCGCGCAGCCTGGGACTCCATGGTGGGGGCGACCGCCCCCGCCGACGACACCACACCCGAGAAGACAGGAGATGATGACGTGCTGTTCATTTACACGGAGCGCGGAGACAACAAGACCCCTGAGTACGCGGTCCTGCGCGGCGGGTTCCCGCCCCTGAAGGTTGAGGGGATCATCGAGACCTCCTACGAGCACGCGCTCGGCAAGCCTCGATTCCTCTGGCCCGATTTCTACGATCGCACCTGCGCCGACTGGCAGGCGTCCTATGACAAGCTTGTCGCCGACACCGCCGCCGCTACCGCCGCTGCGATCAAGGAGGCGGCCGCGTGAGCGCTCTCATCAAGGACCCATTTGTTACGACCGTCATCCTGGGTGTCCTGTGGCCCCTGATCCAGGCTGCCCTGGACCGCCCCTACTGGACGCGCGGCCGCCGTGTCGCCCTCGTCGTGGGGGCCGCCGTCGTCCTCACCGTGGGCGCCTGGGCACTGTCCGCCTACCCGCTCCAGGCTGACGTCCTGGCCGCCCAGGTTGGCAAGTTCCTGGGATTCGCCTGGGCGGCCTATCAGGTCCTCTCACACGTCAAGATCGGCGGCGTGAGCATCCTCTCCTGGGCCGGGATCGTCACCCCCGGCGGTGAGACTCGGGAGCACTACCAGCCCCGGCACGAGGCCGCCTGATGGGCCTGGGCCGCCGACTGTGGGGGACGCTCCACGAGCCGCGGGCGATCTCAGCGATGATGGCGGCGACATATGTGCTCCTGGCCGTGGCCGTCGCCCTCATCCTGGGCGCCCCGCGTATCCAGCCGTGGGACGTCACCGTCGCCTGCCTCACCACCATCTCCGGGTGCGCTATCGGCGCGCCGGCGGCGTGGCGGGGCTGGTGGGGCGTTGAAGGCCCGTCGGCGGCCCTGGTCGCCCTCGGGCTCATCGTGGTCGCCGTCGAGGACGCCGCACGCGCCCTCACCAGTGACCACTGGCCGGGCTGGCCGCTTTTTGTCATCCTCGCTCTCCTCCTCATGATCGGTCAGCGGATGGTCCGCGTGTGGGGTCACACGTGGCAGCCGGGCTGCGAGCCGGACACTGCGCTCCGGCGGGCTGAGATCGGTGTGACTGTCGCGAAGGCTCACGAGGCTGACGCGGCCGCACGTGCCCTGGAGAGGGAGGACACTGGATGCAGAGAATCGAGCTGATCGGCGCGATCATCACCAGTGGCCTCGGATCCATCCTGGTGACCCAGATCGGGGCTGCGATCCGGGCTATGTGGCACGCTAGGCAGGGCCGCGAGTCGGACCTACAGGTGGCGCGCCGGGAGGCCACCCAGTGGGAGTGTGTGGCGCGTCGCACGCGCGCGATCGCCTTGGATCGGGGCGCGCCCCTGAGTGACCTGCCGCGCGGCCCTGGGGAGACCCCGATCGGGGATCTTGCTGACGACTGAGAGGCCCATATGGGGTCTAGGCGCCCCCGCTACCTACTCGGGTAGCGGGGGCGCCTTTCGTCGTCTCTGAGGTCTGTTTGTGGCGTGATTCCGGGGTTTCCTCGGTGTCTCAGAAAGATGGCTAGTTGATGGCTAGTTTCGCGTTGGCTGGTCATCGGTTTGGTTAGTGTTTTCATGGCATCTCCCCTAGAATAGCACCTGCTTTGGGAGCAGGGGGTCGCGGGTTCAAATCCCGCCAGCCCGACCGGGAAACCGCAGAATCAAGCCAAAACACAGGACACCTGCCTACATCCTCATATGCTACCCTAGGCTACAGATGGCTAGCCAGATGGCTAGTCGCCGACCAGAAAGGGCTAGCCAATGGCATACGGTGAAGGCACCGTCTACCAGCGTAAAGACGGCAAATGGGTCGCCAGCGTCGAAGCCGGCTACACGCCATCCGGCGGCCGACGCCGCATCACCCGAGCGCGAGCCACCGAGGCCGAGGCCAAGCGCGCCCTGCGCACCATCCGACGGCAGGTCCTCGCCGAGCAGCAGGCCACCGCCGTCAGCCCGCGAACCACCCTGAAGGGCTGGATCGACACCTGGGCGCCCGGCTACAAGCGTGTCGCCCGCCCCCGCACCTACTCGAATGACCTCGCCCTCCTCGGCAAGTGGATCATCCCCACCATCGGGCACCGCCGCCTCGTCGACCTCACCGTCACCGACCTACGCAAAATGGAAGCCGCCATGAGGCGCGACGGGAAGTCGTCGACGTCGATCCGCTACGTCCGGCTAATCCTCCACCGCGTCCTCAAGGCCGCGATCGTCGAGGGCCACCGCATCCCCGACTCCGTCATGCTCGCCCCCAAGCCCAAGGCCGCCACCTCCAAGCGGCAGGCCATCCCCGCCGCCGACGCCGCCACCCTCCTCAAGGCCGCCACCGAGAAGGACACCTGGCTACCGCTCCCCGACTCGACCAGCGGACCGACCCAGCGCGCCCGCTACCTCGCCAGCGTGCAGGACGCCTCCCGGTGGGTCGCCGCCCTCCTCCAGGGGATGAGGCAGGGGGAGTGCCTCGGCCTCACCTGGGACCGCGTAGACCTCGACGCCGGCACCCTCACCGTAGACCGCCAGCTCGTAGAGATGACCGCCGCCGAGGACGTCACCGGCACCGACGGCGTCACCTATGAGAACCTGATGGACGGCTACTACTGGGGGCCGGTCAAGACCAAGGCAGGCTCCCGCGTCCTGCCGCTCGTGCCGTGGATGGCAGCGGCCCTGACTGCCTGGCGCGACCAGTGCCCTACCTCCCCCTACGGGCTCGTGTGGCCCCGCCCCGACGGCAGCCCCTGGTCGAAGAAGAGCGACCGCCTGGCATGGCGCGCCCTCCAGGACGTCGCCGGCGTCCACAAGGAGGATGGCGGCTACTATCTCGTCCACGAGGCCCGCCACTCGACGGCGACGCTCCTCATGGCCGCTGGTGTCCCCGCCACCGTCGTCATCGCCATCATGGGCCACACCGCTATCACGACCTCCATGGGCTACCAGCACGCCGACCTGGACCAGGCCCGCCAAGCCCTCGAAGCCGTGGCACCCCGCCTCGGCCTCACCTCCACCCCAACCCCCTGAAAGGAAATCCCATGTCACTCCTCGACGCCGCCTGCATCAAGACCGACGACGGCACTATCCACGTCGCCCCGAACGGAACCATCGGCCTCCCTGGCCTCCTCACCCCAGACATCCCCGCCACCGACGTCGTCGACATCGCCGTCGAAGACGGGAAGGAGGCCAGCCAGAGGATCACCGCGACCCGCGTCGCCCTCATCGGCGTCTTCGCGCTCGCCGCGAAGAAGAAGGTGGATGCCACGAAGTTCATCGTCATCGAGACCGTCGATAATGCCTACGCCTACGAGATCGGCGCGAAGGAGTATCGGACTGCCGTGGCCTTTGTGAAGCGCGCCAAGGTTGCCGTCGCCCGCGGCCAGGAGTACGCCGCACGGGAGGCTGAGGCGCCCGCCGTCGAAGCGACCGACGACGCCGATCCTGCACCGAAGAAGTGGTGGCAGAAGACGACCGGAGACCTCATCAACGAGCGCCGCGCCCGCAAGGGGAAGGAGCCTCTGCGCTTCGACACCGCGTGACCGATTCTTGACGAAATCGTTACTGTCCAGCCTACTGCCGCCACCGACAATCGTCGGTG
>ERZ772962.1390-NODE-1390-length-13090-cov-4.615190_pt1 | contig 13090 bp, 7 predicted proteins | sample MGYA00580676_ERZ772962 | MGnify/ENA primary metagenome ERZ772962 (study PRJEB29015, sample SAMEA2738049) | human oral metagenome | biome: human oral; feature: human-associated habitat; material: saliva | place: China | collected 2230 ...
CAGGCTAGGGATACCCTAACGACGAGTACTTCTTCCTCAAGATATTCGATTGCCAACAGGCGCTACTCGAAGACTTCCGGGGCTGCGGCATGATGGAGCCACACACAGGTTTTAAGACTGAGCCTAAATCACCCTCATGGGAGTTGTCCCACAAGGGTGATTGTGCTTACTGAAACGGCTGGGGACTACTTGCTGTTGTAGTCAAAGTCCTCTGAAGACGTATCGCTGTCGCCCTGGGACTCGCCCTCATCCTCGAGGTCTTCCTCATTGACTGGGCGGAATGACGCGGTGTCACCGCCGATGAGGTCCTGCTCGGTGACTTTCGCCATCGTCTGGGTCGTATCCGCTACACTGTCGGAGAAGATATCGCCTTCGTCCTCGGCATTCTCCTTGTTGTGCGGCTTCGGCATCGTATCTGAAGTGTCAGGCGGAGCGACGCGGCGCAGCATCGGGGTGGCCTTGGCACGGGTGAAAAGTGGCACGAACTCGTAGATGATGTTGGAATTCTCAAGGCCGTACCAGCGTGCAGCGGAGCCGCAGAGCTGACGGATCGCATACTTCATGCTCATGACTGTGTAGTCGCCACCGGAAAGCGCGGTCTCAGGGGTCAGGGACTTACGGATCAGGCAGAAGTGGAAGTCGCCCACGGAGCTCGGCTTACGGTAGATCGAATAGTGGTGGTCCTGCGGAGCCAGCTCGTGGCTGTTCACCAGGTCACTGACGATCTGTCTGATGTAGGCGTTGACACGCTGGTTGATTCTGAAGCCAAGCCTCAGCTGCACCTTGAAGATAAAGTCGGTACCGAAGTTGTTGACTGAGTACTCCAAGGTCTTCGGCTCATCGGTGACGAGCACGTTCAAGAACCAATAGGCGTGTGCGCGCTTCGGGCGCTTGTCCAGGATGGAGTAGAGAATATCGCGGTCCAGCTTGTCCGGCGAGGAGTCGTTGGTCAAGAATACCAGGTTGTCTGCGGCGTACTCGTAGGAGTTATCGTCGCGCAGCTCAGCGAGCTGTCCGATGTAGTCCTTGATGGGCAGATAGACGGACTGGGTACGCTCGATTGCGGTGCCGCGGCGCCAGACGTACATGACCATAAAGATGAGCGCCGCAAGCAGGACGGTGAAGTAGCCGCCATGTGTGAACTTGGTCAGGCTGGAGATGAAGAAGGTGGTCTCGATCAGGCCGAAAAAGACGAGGAAAATCCAAGAGCCGACCTTGTGGTGTTGAATCCTCGACAGGTAGATGTGCAGCAGGATCGTTGTCATCAGCATCGTCAGCGTGATGGCCAGGCCGTAGGCCGCTTCCATGTGGGAAGAGGTTCTGAAGAGCAGGACGACGATGATGCAGCAGACCCACATCAGGTTATTGACCAGCGGGATATAGAGCTGGCCTTTGGTCTCGGACGGATAGGTGATCTTCATGTGCGGCATCAAGTCGAGGCGGATTGCCTCAGAGACAATGGAGAAGGAGCCGGTGATCAGAGCCTGGGAGGCGATGATTGCCGCCAGCGTTGAAAGGACTACAGCGAACGGACGCATGTTTGCGGCGAGCATCTCAAAGAATGGGTTCATGTCCGGGATCGCCTGCAGCGCGGCGTTGTTCTTGTTTGCCAGAACCCAGGCGCCCTGGCCCAGGTAGTTGAAGATCAGGCAGATCTTCACGAACGGCCAAGAGGCATAGATGTTGGACTTGCCGACGTGGCCCATATCGGAGTAGAGAGCCTCAGCGCCGGTGGTGCACAGAAAGACGTTGCCCAAGACCATCATGCCGGCTGCGTTCTTGTCGGAGAACAGGAAGATAATAGCGCGCAGGGGGTCGAGGGCGCGCAGAATGCTGAGGTTTCCGCCCATGTTGACCAGGCCGGCGATCCCTAAGAAGAAGAACCATACTGTCATGATCGGGCCGAAAGCCTTGCCGATGCTCGAGGTACCGGCACGCTGGATAAAGAACAAAATGCACATGATCACGATCGTGATGCCGATCACGATGTTTTGATTGTCACCGATCAGTGCTTGGCCGATATCGATGGTACGCAGGCCCTCGATCGCTGTCGTAATCGTCACAGCTGGGGTCAAAATGCCATCTGCGAGCAGCGCGGCACCGCCGATCATAGCGGGGATGATCAGCCATTTGGCGCATTTTCGCACCAACGAGTAGAGGGCAAAGATACCGCCCTCGTTGTGGTTGTCTGCCTTCATCGCGATCAGGACGTATTTGACCGTAGTGATCAGGGTGATGGTCCAGATGATGAGGGAGAGTGCTCCTAAGATCACGTCCTCATCGATGGTAGCCAAGCCGCCGTTGCCGGCGATGATGGCCTTCATCGTGTACATCGGTGATGTACCGATGTCGCCGTAGACCACACCGAGTGTGACCAGAATCATTCCCATGCTCAGTGGGATTGCGCCTGCGCTTCGTTTAGTCCTGCGACCACGTGAAAGCGTTTGATCTGCACGACTCATCTACACTCCAAACTCAATTTTTACGTTACATAGGAAAAATCAGGTTATACCCAATCCCTTTTCACAAATACCTCATTTTAGTTTCTCATTTGGATGTTTTGTAGAGGATACATCAAACGCCTGCTTTTCGCTGCTTTAAAAACTGAGAAATAACCGTGAGGATCTGCAATGATCTTAAAGACTCTATACTGTCAGATACAAAACGTTAATAATTTCTGAAAGGAGTTGCGTGTATGGCAGACGAACCAGCACCGGAGTCGAAGACCCAAAAGAGGCCTTCCGAGCTCTATATCAGCTACCCCGCGCCGGAGCGCCTGAGCGTCCCGGAGCCCGCGAGCAAGGTCTTGGCCTACAGCGCAGGAGGCAATGAATTTAAGTATCAGGCCAGGGCAGGGCACCTCGATGTGCGCTCAAACGCCGGACAGTCCCTAAGCCAGATGTTTGCCCTCAGCTTTGTAAGGCTGAAGGGTCAGGAGCCGGATCCTCAGCGCCCGGTGACCTTTGCCTACAACGGTGGCCCGGGCTGCTGCTCGGTGCCGGTCGACTTCGGCGGCTTTGGGCCTCTGAAGGTCAAGAGCAACGGGATGCACCACCTCGACGCCTATGCGCCGCTCGAGCAGAATCCCTATTCCTTCCTACCGTTTACCGATTTGGTATTCCTTGATGCGCCGGGAACCGGCTTCTCGACGGTCGCTGAGGATGTAGACCCGAAGAAGATCTTCGGCGTTGATGGGGACGCGGATGCCTTCTGCCGCGCGATCATGCGCTGGCTTGAAGAGAACGACCGCTGGGGGAGCCCGGTGTACCTGCTCGGTGAGTCCTACGGTACCGTCAGAAACGCCGTGCTGATGCGCAAGCTCGGCGAGGCGAGCGTGAAGGTCACCGGTGTCACGATGCTCTCCTCCATCTTTGACTTCGTTCAGGCAGACGAAGGGGAGGACCTCTACTATCTGGGTATGGTGCCGAGCTTTGCCGCCACGGCTCACTACTTCAAGAAAGCCGGACAGAGCGTCGAAGAGGATGAGTGGTTCGATCAGGCAGTGGCCTGGAACGAGGATGTCTATGCTCCGGCACTATTGAAAGGTGATCGCATCAGCCAAGAGCAGCAGCAGAGAGTCGCAGACGAAATGAGCGGCTTTATCGGCCTGCCCGCTGACCTCATTATGCGTAACCACCTGCGCATCAAGCTCGACTGCTTCCGCAAGAATCTCTTGCGTGACGAGGGAAAAGTCATCGGTCGTCTCGATATGCGCTTCACCTCTGCAGCGCCGCTGGCCACGCAGGACAGCTCTGATTGGTTTGCAGGCGAAGACGCCGCCGACGACGCGAATGACGCAAACATGGTCAGCGCCTTCAGGAACTTCTTGCGCTCAACGCTGGGCTATAAGAACCCGGCAGTCTATCTGGGCAGCAACTATGAGGGTGTAGGCACCAAGTGGAACTGGACGCACCTGGAGCCGGGCACGATGTATCCGGCGGATACACCCAATGTCTCGCTTGATATCGCCGTCGCTTTGAAGCGTAATCCGACCATGAAGATCTCCTTCTTGGGCGGACGCTACGATGCGGCAACCACCTATTGGAATACAGTGCACGATATGTCTTGCCTCTATCTCCCTGAGGACTTGAAGCAGCGCATCGAATTCCACCGTTACGGCTGCGGTCACATGGCCTACATCGATCTTCCGACCTTGAAGCAGATCTATAAGGATGAGGAGAAGTTCTACCAGAAGCGCTAGTGCCGTTAGAATTGAGATGACGCAGTAGCTCGCTAAATAGCAAAGCAGGCCCGGATGCCTCATGTGGGGTATCCGGGCCTGTTCTCTCGTAAGTATGGGGTGCGAGGTTAGCGCTTGATGTGGCGGACCAAGTAGCAGTGGTGGATCCTGGGGTTGCGGGCAAAATCGTCGGGGATCGTGTCCGGGGTTATATCGTGAATTGAGACATCCGCCTTCTCAAGCGCGGCGACATCCGGCTTGAAGCTCCTGAGGTTGCAGGAGAAGACGCAGATTCCGTCATGCGTGAGCAGGCGGGAGAGGGTGATCAGGAATTCCGCGTGGTCGCGCTGCACATCCCAGCTGTGGTGCATCCGGGAGGAGTTTGAGAAGGTCGGGACATCCGCGAAGATCAGATCCCAGCGGTTTTTAGTGCGGCGCTGCTCATGGATCCACTGTAAGACGTCTGCCTGAATATATTGGTGATCGGGTCCGGTGAACCCGTTGCGCTCCATGTTCCGCTTGGCCCAGGCAAGCGAGGGTTTTGACATATCCACCGAGGTGGTGTGGTGCATGTCGCCGTCTGCGGCGTAGCAGGTTGCGGTACCGGTGTAGGCAAAGAGGTTCAGGAAGCGCTTTGAGCCCTTCGTCTTCTTTGCCATCTCTCTGATCATCGCTCGGGTATCGCGGTGGTCCAAAAAGATGCCGCAGTCGAGGTGGTTGGTGAAGTTGACCTCGAAGGTGAGCCCTCCTTCATCGATCAAGTGGGAGCCTTCGGGGAGCAAAATGCCCTTCTTCCGGCTGTAATAGGTGCGCTGTGGCGTCTTCTTTGCCTGATCCACATACTGTGAGCCACCCTTGGCGCGTTTTCTGCGCTTCAGGTAGGTGTTTTCCGGAGAGACATGCAGGACGCGTGGTGCGATCGTCACCATATCCCAGAGACGCTGCTGTGCCAGGTCCTGATCGATGCCCTTCGGGGCGACATATTCGGAGATCTGGAGCCAGCGTCCCTTCTGCAGTCCCTGATAGAGCTCGATTGAGGCGGAGTAATCAGGCAGATCTGCATCGTAGACGCGATAGCAGCTCACATCCTCCCGCTGAGCCCACCTCGCGCGTGCTTTTGACACTTTTTCCAAGCGCTTGGAGAACTGCTGGGAGTTATCGAGAAAGGCCGGTAGGGTCGTGCCGTTGTTGAGGCGCACTGTTTTGGTATCCGGTTTGTTGTGTAAGGTATAGGCACTGAGCTCTGTGTGCTGGTTGCCCTGGAGCAGTTCCTGCTCTGAGGTAGGATTGTTTCCCATGATGCTTGAGAGATCCGCTTCAGCGGAGAGTACGGCACAGCCAGTATCTGAGGGCACGTAGGTGAATATCTGTCTGGCCTGCAGCAAGGTGGACACACAAGATGCCTTCGCATTCGGATCGAGCCAGGACAGGTCTGCTACACAGTTGAGGTTGTGGGCATAGGTGAGCGCTTTCTCGAGCCCATGCGCTACCCTCTGTGGTCTGAAGAAGATTGGTTTTGCCTGCAGGTTTTCCCGTGTCAGGCTCTGCTGTAACGCAAGTCCTGCTTCCGGCCGTGTGTCGAAGGCAATGAGGTTAACGGTACGTTCAGCTCCTGCTTCAGCGCGTTCCTGGGCTTCTCTCACAAGTGCGTTCCAGACAGACTCCTGGTGTCCGAGCCAACCCGTGAATCCCCAGGCGGTGCGGTCGAGCCCTGAGGCTCTGTCCTGTGCCTGTCTGATGGCTTCTGCCGCGATCGTGCCGGCGCCACTGAACAGGATAAAGAGCGTTGGGTTGTCGTGGCGGACCGTGTGGAACCACCCAGCGGTGTCGAGGAGTGCCCGGGCATAGTCGGGACGCAGCGGCACTAAGGTGTTCTGGGCGGAGCGCTTAGGCAGATAGTCCCGCTTAAAGAGCGCTTCGCCGGTGAGGTCGATCCCGATCGTGGCATGCGTCTTCTGCAAGCGGATCGCTACGCGCAGGGTTGGGCGCGCTGTATCGGTTTGGATCTTGATGCCGGTTTTGGAGAAGATCCGATCACTCAGAGCATCTTTCGTTCTTAATGCCAGATACTGCGTGTTTCTGATCTCTGCGGTGGTGCCATGCGCTTCGATTGTAAGACGGGTGTCTGTGGGGATGTGCTCTTCCCAGGGGATTTGAGAGAGACTCTCGTACAGCTCGTCTGCAGTGGAAGCCTTGACGCGGGCGATCACCGCTACAATACGGGAGGCCAGCCCTGACCAGAGGCAGGCGCGGTAACCGTCCTCAAGGGTCCCGGTAAATGCTACCTGTCCCTGGAGTGGCCGTGCAGTGTGTATACCGCAGGAGCGCAGTTCCTGGGCCAAAAGCTGTTCAAAGCCTGCCGGGCAGGTCGCATAAAATTCCATTGCTCACCTCATTGTCCCGCACGTATCATGCCGGTCTCATGAAAAATCATTGCACTGTATTGTAGCAAGGAATGCGAACAGAGCGTGTGGGAGGGCATTGCTACCCAGTCGATTGCGTTTATGCGTCAGGTTAGCCCGCTGAGCGATGGTAGCTGATTCGCCAGCCCCATTGACCCCTCTATAGTTGTATAAAGGAAAACAGGTAGGTATAGAAGTGACACGTCGATTTTCCTATGCCTGAGACAAGTCTTGTAACCCTGAATTGAGGAGGAGTCCTGATGCTGGAACCTGAAGTTCAGAAGAGAGTGGAAGAGTGGCAGAAGAATTGCGCTGAGCCGGATCTGAAAGAAGAGCTCGATCAGCTTATCGCAGATAAGGAAGACGATAAGCTCAACGATGCATTCTACCGCAATCTTGAGTTTGGCACCGCAGGCCTTCGCGGCACGCTCGGCGTTGGCACCAACCGCATGAATGTCTACGTTGTGGCACAGGCGACTCAGGGCGTCGCAAACTATCTGAACGCCCACTATGACAAGCCGTCGCTGGCAATCGCGCGTGACTCCCGCCTCAAGGGCGAGGACTTCCAGAAGGTCGCTGCAGGTGTCCTAGCTGCTAACGGCATCCACGTCTACGTCTATCCGCGCATTGAGCCGGTACCGACCCTGTCCTTCGCGGTCCGCTATCTCCACACCTCGGCCGGCATCGTACTGACCGCCTCCCACAACCCGGCGCAGTACAACGGCTACAAGGTCTACAACGACAACGGCGGACAGATCGCCAATGAGGCTGCAGACGAGATCTCCGCTTCCATCGCTAAGACCCCGATGTTCGGCGCCGTCAAGATGATGAACTTCGATGAGGGCCTGAAGCAGGGTCTGATCGAGTGGACACCGGAAGAGGTCCTCGATACCTTTATCGCAGCCGTCAAGAAGGTCTCCATCCCCGGATTCAAGGCGGATCCGTCCTATTCAATCGTCTATACGCCGCTCAATGGCACCGGTATGGAGTGTGTGAGCCGTATCCTCAAGGAGATCGGCGTTGAGAACGTGACGGTGGTCCCCGAGCAGGCAAAGCCGGATGGCCGCTTCCCGACCTGCAAGTACCCGAATCCTGAGTTCCGTGAGGCGCTGCAGCTGGCGCTGGATCTGGCTGAGAAAGTCAAGCCGAACTTGGTTGTCGCAACTGACCCGGATGCCGACCGTATGGGTACCGCAATCCCGCACGACGGCGAGTACAAGCTCCTGACCGGCAACGAGATGGGCGTTCTGCTGATGGACTGGCTGTGCAAGATGGCAAAGGACCGCGGCGAGGATCCGAAGCAGAAGGTCGCCGTGTCCACGATCGTCTCCTCAGTGATGCCGGATGCTCTGGCCCGTGAGTATGGCTTTGAGATGCGCCGCGTCCTCACCGGCTTCAAGTACATCGGCGACCAGATCGATCAGCTCAGGGCTGAGGGTGAAGAAGACCGCTTCCTGATGGGCTTTGAGGAGTCCTACGGTTATCTGGTCGGTACGCACGTACGCGACAAGGATGCAATTGTCGCCGTCGAGATGTGCGTTGAGATGGCCTCCTACTATGCAGACCGCGACATGGACCTCTACGAGGCAATGGAGGCCCTCTACAAGAAGTTTGGCTACTACCTTAACGGTACCGTCAACGCCGGCTTCCCGGGCGAGTCCGGTGCGGCACGTATGGCTCAGATCATGAACAACCTGCGTGAGCATCCGCTGGCGGAGATCGCAGGCTACAAGGTCGCCGGCGTCACCGACTTCGCTAAGGGTGTCGAGATGCCGCGCGTCTCCGGGTTGCAGAAAGAGGCTCCGCAGAAGCTGCCGCCTGCGAACGTTATCGAGTTCAGACTCGAGGGCGACAACAAGGTTATCTTCCGCCCTTCCGGTACCGAGCCGAAGGTCAAGGCATACCTGTTCAGCAAGGGTGCAGCCCGCACTGAGGCAGAGTCCATCCGCTCCAAGCTCCAGCGTGCAGCAGAGAATATCCTGAAGTAACACGTCACACTATACAGTGTGTATGGAGGTGGCCGTCTGGGTCTTGCAAGACTCAGGCGGCTCCTTTTGTGCAACGCAGCTGTAATCCGATGGAGATGAGAAATGCCTTCCCACTCGGGGAAAGGCATTGTGCAGCCAGGGATACGTTTTCTGGTGCCCGAGGCAGTGGAGCTACTGCGCGGAGCCCTGTTTGGCGCTCTGTCCCTGTGTGGTTGTGCTCTGTTGGTTTGTCGCAGCGGCTTGGGCGCTTTGGCCTTGCGTTGCCTGGTCGGCGCTTGCCTGCTTGACCATAAAGACGATGTCGGCGGAGGCCGCAATCGTGCCCGGATCCCAGGCGTGTGAGGAGACGGAGGTGGAGGTCGGGTCAAATACGGTGACCGCTCCGGTATTCTTGTCTGCGCTGGTCGCCAGGATCCAGTGTGCGGTGGTTGTTAAGGTATCAGCCTTCACTTCAGCCAAGATCGGCGTGTTTGCAGCCAGGTACTTCGTGATGCTTTCTTTGTTTGCATCGATGCCGGTACAGGTGAGACCTAAATCCCCGATATCCTGCGTGAAGAAGTCAGCGGAGGTGCCGGAATCCCCGGTAGCCATGCTGTTCTGCAGGGCGAGGTTAGCGATGGTAGCCGGAGTCTGATCTGAGTTGCCCGTAAGTCCCATGTAGGCGATTGAGAGGGCTGTGGGGCCGGAGCCTGAAACGCCGAGCGGTAAGTCTCCGTAGTCCATATTGCCCCAGCTCGCATCCCAGTCGTAGAGCGCAGGATAGGTGCCCTGGGTGACCGTGCCGGTGTAGCCTGAAGTGTCCTTGTTTGCCCGGGGATACTGTGCGACGAAGTCGATTGCGGCAGGTTCATTGACTGCCAGCTCGATGATGCGGTCATCAGGATAGGACGTAGCGTTCTGAGCGATCTGTTGGAGCTTTTCGCTGCGGTCGAGAACGGGGGAGAGCTCGTTGGTGATGTTCTCATCCGCCCCATAGGCTACCCGGGAATCCTGTGGGTTCTCTTTCGGTTGCTCTTCCTCCTCCTGCTGACGCTGCTGATCCTGGCGGGTCTGTGCCATGTTTACCGAGCGCATGCAGCTGCCGATTGCGAAGAGAAGCAGAATAATGAGGGCGACGATGATAATGAGCTGCAGCGTGTGGTTGTTATTGTGCCGAGGATCGTAGTACCCGCGCCGTGGTGGACGGCGCCTCTTGTTGTGTCCACCTCGATGCCCTGAATATTGTGAGTGTGAGCGGTGATGGGTCTGTGAGGTCTGCCGGCGGCGTCTAGAGCCATTGCCTGGTCGATTTCGCTGGGCATGCTGTGGCTGATACCGGTCGTAGTGTTGCGGATAGCTGTTATAGTCTCGATCAGAGTATGGCATCCTGAATCCCTTGTAGGTCGTTGTGCCACATACACAAGCGGTTGTAGTTGTTTCCGTCTGATTAAGCATATCATGATTGTATGCATCGCCGTAGAGGTCCCTAAAAGGACCTGAATCACTCTCACGCGATTCATTCCCTCAATCTCTGTCATCGCTGTCAATACAGAGCACACTGGGGTTGGCTCAGCCTTGAGGATTCAGAAGGATCAAGAACAAAGGGTGAGGACCGTAGTGGATACAATGAGGGCGGCTGAGGACAGAATGAAGGGTATGTACTATCGCCAACGGTCAAGAGCTTAAACGGTGATGCGCGCCTATGCTCGATCAGGAGATGCAGAGTCAGGCGCAGGACACGAGATCAAGAGAATTGAGACAGTTGCAGAGCAGGTTGGGATGACGATACCGATTGGCCTGCGCATCAATCCGAATTTTTCCTTTTCAGAGAAGGGGGCCTGCCGTCAAAATTCGGCATCGATGAAGACCGAACACTTTCGTTTCTTGAGGACAATGCGTACGAACATATCAAGGCGATCAGCATTCCGTGCACCTGAAAAGCCAAGAGCTGCGTGAGCCTGTGTTGGCTGCGTATTACCAACGGATGTTTAGACCTGCAGAGAAATTTGAGTGCGTCTGCAGAGGACTGGATTTCGTTAATATGGGGTCTGGCATGGGCGTCGCGTATACCGCGCAGGATACTCTCTTAGATACTTATCAAGTTGGGATGAGGGTTTCAACAGGCACTTGACCACTAGTGGAGGGCACATCCTGATACAAGAATTATGATTGGGGTGGGCAGGTGTGCAGTGTGCCAAAGTGGATACTATGTGACTAAGTTGATGGATCGAAAAGTATCGCACGGTAAAACCTACCTTATCCTGAAGAATACGCTCAATGGTTTTATACTTTACAGGAAGGTGGTCCCTCAAAGCTTGTGAAGCTGATCGGTAATCTGTGCACAACAGCCGATTATATAACGGAGGACATCCGGTGCTCGCATTTGGAATGCGGCGATGCGGTCATTATCACCAATGCGGGCGCATATGCCGTGACGATCTTGCCCGCGCAGTTCTTTTCACTGGACAAGTCGAAAGAATTTTTTCTGACCGCAAGGGGGAGCTTGTTTGGCACAATCATGTGCTGTCTGTTTTTGGTATACACCCCCTAAACATCTGTTTTCGCAACGCTGAGGCGCCGATGTGGGAGGGTGATCGGCGCTGTCCACGCCCTGTGTCTACCGTCACACGTGTATCGATAGATAATTTTCATACATGCGAATGAGTCAGGTAAAATAAAGAAAAGCGCAAAGTGATCTGTATATTGTAAATATTTGATGCGCGTTCTTGTATTCTATCTGCGGAGACAGTGAGGCATCATAGTTAAGAGACACAGTGATCGATGAGATACTGTCAGGTAGATTGAGAGGACGCAATCCATCAGGACCCAGCGAGCGTCAGTAAAAGCGCTGCAAAACGAGGGCTTTGATTGCACTCAGGCAGCCGTGTGTTCAGATATGGGTCTGAGAAATTTGTCAGAAAGCGTCCGCGTCCTGTCTGAAGGCCCGCATCTGCAGCGCATGGTGCCCGAATTTGTGACAAAGATCCACAGGGCAAACAATCTGGTCGTGATCAAGTCGTAGCCCGGTACTGCTCCGGGCGTCGCAGCTGCCGTCGATGCGGCACAGCTGCCCAAAGAGGTGGGGTCCGTTGCAGGCAACGGATACGGTCTTGGTCGTCGCCCCCACCATTGAGGACGCCAAGCGCTCTGTGGTGATCATCAAGAAGCTGTGCTTACCGCGCAGAGAGAAGGATTAGCACTACGCTATAGGCGACAAGCAATGGGCTCCCCCAAATACATGGAGAAGCCCATTGCTATCAGGTGTTGCTTGCAGCTAATCGCCTTCTGCTCCGCTGTTGTTATCGTTCGTATTCGTCGTATCGGACGTCGTCTTTTCCGTTGAGGTGTTCTGTTCGGTCGTAGTAGTCCGGTCAGTGTTCTGCTCGGTCGTAGTAGTCCGGTCAGTATTCTGCTCGGTTGTCGAGGACGCCGTTGTCTCGGTCGCGTTCGCGTTCGCAGAAGTCTGCTCGGTGGTCGAACTTGAATCCTGGTTGTTGGATGTCGTCGTGGAGGTCTTGGACCGTCTCGACTTTCCTGAACGGGAGTTGCTCGAAGCGCTGCCGCCGCTCACGGCGATGCTCCAGCTGGAGTTGTCCTTGTAGTTCGGCGCCGCTGCCGTCGCAAATTCCTGCCGCGGGGTGTTGGCGAGTGCAGTGTTCAGGAAGTTGACGAAGATAGGAACCGAGCTGACGCCTGGCCAACCCTCAGCACCGTTGATGGTGACCATGTCGCCGTTATCGTTTCTGTAACCGCACCACACCGCCACAGAGAGCTTTGGGGTATAACCGATCATCCACAGGTCACGGTCATTCTCAGAGGTGCCCGTCTTGCCGGCGACCGGTTGGTTGATCGAGAGCCTTCTCAGCGGCTGCGCAGCGGTGCCGTTCTGGACTACACCCTCGAGAACCTGGGTGACTGCCCAGGTGGTTGAGGTGTCCTCAACCTGCTGACCGTCGTCCTGGTGCTCATAGACGGAATTGCCGTTTCTGTCCTCGATCTTGGTGATCGCGACCGGGTTTCTGTGGACGCCACCGGAAGCGAGAGTCGCATAAGCCTCAGCCATCTGCAGGGGCGGAACGCCAGCCGCGCCCAGGGTGATGGAGGGGACGACGGGGATGTCCTCGTCGATACCGAGATCCTTTGCGGTCTGCACGATGTTGTCGGCACCAACCGTGACCGCCACCTGTGCATAGGCAGTATTGGAGGAGAGCTCCGTTGCACGGGCGAGCGAGATGATGCCGTACTGGTTGTTGTGGTAGTTCTCAACGCACCAGGTCGGGGTGACCTGCTGCGGGGAGTTGCAGTTCAGGACGATATTGGGGTTCATGCCCTGGTTGATCGCCGTCGTTAAGGTGATGGTCTTGAATGAGGAACCCGGCTGACGTTCACCGTAGGCTGCGACATTGAACTGGTCGGAGTTGTAATCCTTGCCGCCGACCATAGCCTTGATGTAGCCGGTCTGAGGGTCGATCGCTACCAGCGCAGAGTCGAGGCGGGAGTTACCGCTCGAGCTGATCTGGTTTGCGACTGCGGTCTCGGCT
>ERZ772962.1391-NODE-1391-length-13088-cov-3.180312_pt1 | contig 13088 bp, 13 predicted proteins | sample MGYA00580676_ERZ772962 | MGnify/ENA primary metagenome ERZ772962 (study PRJEB29015, sample SAMEA2738049) | human oral metagenome | biome: human oral; feature: human-associated habitat; material: saliva | place: China | collected 2230 ...
CAGGCGTAGGTTGACCTTGTGGGTCTCCTGTGAAGCCGTGCAGGGCGGAGCGGCGCAGGAGAATGGTCAATGCTCCGACAGGTCGAATTCTTGCCCGACATGGCCCGCGAACTGCCCCGAGGTGGCCTCATCCGGACCTACAGTGGTGGGAGGCGCGAGCGGTCGGTGCCCGCGACGTGAGTCTGCAAAGGGGGAGGCAACCGTGTTATCGGGTCGGAACCGACGTATTTTCCTGCTGTTCATCGTGGTGCTCAACATCGTGGTCACGGTCCTTTCCGTCCGACGAGGAGACACGATCATCGCGATCATCTTCGCTGCTGCTGCGGTGCTCATTCTGTTTCAGCTGATCCGCCTGGCCTCTCGCGGCGACGACGATGATGACCGCGACGACCGAACTCCCCCGAGCTCATGAGCGCCGTCGACGAGGCCACCCACCTCCTTGAGGTCGAGGGGCTGTCTGCCTGGTACGAGCGCGACCGCCCGGTCCTCACCGACGTCTCCTTCGCCCTCGAGGCCGGCGAGGCCGTGGGCCTCATCGGCCTCAACGGCGCCGGCAAGACCACGATGCTCACCTCCCTGTGCGACGTCCACCGTGGAGCGCGCTTCGATGTGCTGCGCTATCGGGGGCGGGAGGTGGACCCTGGCGACGAGCGCTTCAAGGCTGCTCGCTACCTCAGCCTCGCCGACGACTCCTCCTTCCCCACCTGGAACCTGGAGGCCTTCATCGGCTTCCTCGAGCACGCCTATCGCCTGCGCCCGGACCGTGGCCGCCTCGAGGAGCTGATCGAGGGCTTCGACTACGGCCGCTACCGGACCACATCCTTCTCCCGGCTCTCCAGCGGCTCACGCAAGAAGGCCAACCTCATCGCCGCCTTCTACCTGACCACGCCCCTCCTCTTCCTGGATGAGCCCGTCGACTTCCTCGACTTCACCGCCACCGAGTTCCTGTACCGCAGCATCAACGACGCTGCCGCATCCGGCCGCTCGATTCTGCTCAGTTCCCACATCGCTGAGTCCTTCACCCGCTGCACCCGGCGCCTCTACGTGCTCTCCGCCGGCCGGATGACCGGCCCCTTCGCCACCCCCAAGGACTCCGATGCCGTGGCGGCGCTGGTCGGTTAGCCGGGCCGCCCTGAGGGCGGTGACCGGGCAGTTCGTGGGGCGTCAGACCGTCCTGAGTGCCGCCATCCTGTGCGCCCTGGCCACCTGGTTCGGAGTGTCGACCGATCTCCGCGTCAACCCGCGTTTCGCGGTCACCGGGCTGGTCCTGGCCGCCGTCGGCCTGACGGCCACCATTGCCTCGACGTGGATCGGCTCCGGCCGCTGGGACGACCTGGCCCGCTTCCCGCTCCGACGCGACGAGCTCGCCCGGGCCACCTACCTCGTGGCCGACGCCGTCGAGCCGTGGAGCGACATCGTCGACCTCCGCCTGGGCGACGGACGCGACCTCGGCTCCCAGGAGCCCGACCGCTACGACAGGATCCTCGTCGACGCGCCGTGCACGGGCCTGGGGGCGCTCAGGCGCAGGCCAGAGGCGCGCTGGCGCAAGGACCCGGGCGACGTCCCGCCCCTGGCCAGGCTCCAGGGCGAACTCCTCGCCTCCGCATTCGGCGCCCTGCGGCCCGGCGGCGCGCTCGTCTACTCGACGTGCACCCCCGTGGTCGAGGAGACCCGCTCCGTCGTCTCCTCCTTCGTGCAGGCCACCGAGCGGGCGAGGCTTCTCGACGCCGGCTCGATCGCGAGCGCCGTCGCCGTGCGCGAGGTCGCCGGCTACGACGGATGCGTCCAGCTGTGGCCGGACGCCGACGAGACGGACGGGATGTTCCTCGCCGTCCTCGCCAAGGAATGAGCGGCTCCGGGGGCAAGCGGGGACGATCGGGGCCCGCGGCGGGCGGCCGCGATCGAAGCGGCGGAGCCCCTGCCCCCGGTGTGCGGCTAGGCGGTCGCGCGGAGGGCGAGGTCCGAAGGCCCGGAAGCCCCTGCCTGCGGCAGGCGGGTAGGATTGCGCCATGAGCGTTGTCATATCACCGTCGATCCTCAACTGCGACTTCGGCCACTTCGCCGACGAACTGGCCAGAATCTCCACCGCGGACTACGTGCACGTGGACGTGATGGACAATCACTTCGTTCCCAACCTCGCTCTGGGGCTGCCCCTGGTGGAGGCGGCCGTCCATGCGAGCCCCGTCCCGGTCGACGCCCACCTCATGATCGAAGACCCCGACCGGTGGGCGCCCGTCTACGCGGAGGCGGGGTGCGCCTCGGTGACCTTCCACGCCGAGGCCGCCAGCGCCCCCCTCCGCCTGGCGCGCGAGATCCGGGCCCAGGGCAGGCGGGTCGGCCTGGCGCTGCGCCCGGCGACCGGCATCGAACCGTACGTCGACATCCTCGGCGAATTCGACATGATCCTCGTCATGACGGTGGAACCGGGTTTCGGCGGCCAGTCCTTCATCGAGTCGATGATGCCGAAGGTCAGCCGCACCCGGAAGGCCATCCGCGACGCGGGCCTGGACGTGTGGGTCCAAGTGGACGGCGGCGTCTCCCGCTCGACGATCGAGAAGGCCGCCCAGGCCGGCGCCAATAACTTCGTGGCGGGCAGCGCCGTCTACAGGGCCGAGGACGCGGCGGCCGAAGTCGAGGCGCTGCGCCAGCTGGCCGCCCCGCACGTCCACTGACGATTCCCCCTGCCGCCAGGCTTGTGGCATAATCGCATCGAACACGAACGTGCTCCGGGGTCAGTGAAAGTCTGAACCGGCGGTGACAGTCCGCGACCCGCGCAAGCGGTTGACGGGGTGGAATTCCCCGACCGACGGTGACAGTCCGGATGGGAGGCGCACGCGGCTCGACTATGCCTCACGGCGCATGCCTGCGGCGCGGCATGCCGGTTCCCTCCCTTCCCCGATGGCCGAGGCAGGGGAGAGGACCGAATGGAATCCAAAAGATGGCCGGCGGCGGCGCCGCCCGTCGTCTTCGGCGCGGCCGTCTGCCTCCTGTGGTGGGGCGCGACCGCGTTCGGCCTGGTCGACACGCACTTCCTCCCCACCCCGCGGGCCACTGTCGTGCGCATGGTCGAGGGCCTGCGTGAGGGATACCTGCGCGAAGCCCTGCTCCTGACTCTGCAGGAGGCGCTTCTGGGGTGTGCGGGAGCCGCTGTCGTCGGCATCCCGCTGGGATACGCCATCGCCAAGTCCCGACTCTTCTCCCTGGCGGTCCAGCCCTACCTGGCCGCCTCGCAGGCCGTGCCAGCCGTCGCCGTCGCACCGCTCCTGACCATCTGGATCGGCTACGGGCTCGTGCCCATCGTCGTCCTGTGCGTCATGATGGTCGTCTTCCCCGTCATCGTCTCGACCTCCGTGGGCGTGCGGCACATCGACCCCGAGGTCATCGGCGCCGCCCGCCTGGACGGGGCCTCCCGGCTCACGCTCCTGCGCTACATGGAGCTGCCCCTCGCCGCGCCGTCGATCCTCGCCGGCTTGCGCACGGGATTCACCCTGTCGGTCACGGGAGCCGTCGTCGGGGAGATGATCATCGGCGGGACGGGCCTGGGGATGCAGCTGACCAGCGCCCAGACCTCCGCAGACGTCGAGGGGATGTTCGCGGCGATCCTCCTCTTGGCCTTCAGCGCGACGGCTATCTACGGGCTCCTCGCCCTGGTGGAGCGGCGGGCCAACTACCTCGTCAGAGACGAGCCCCGGCGTCCGCACCCCATGCACCACGCGACCGGACGGCTCCGGCGCACGAGACGGCCGGGCGTGCGCCCGGCGGAGAGGAAGACGACATGAAACGGCGGATCGCGGCGGTCCTCGCCGCTCTCGCACTCGCCCTGACGGCCTGCTCGGCGTCCGGCGAAGCCGGCTCGAAAGGCTCCGGCAAGGCCGTCACGGTGGGGCTGACCTACGTCCCCGACATCCAGTTCGCCCCTTTCTACGTGGCCAAGGAGAAGGGTTATTTCACCCGGGAGGGCCTGAACGTCACGCTCCGCCACCACGGAGCCCAGGAGTCGCTGCTGGGCGCCCTGGAAGCCGGCCACGAAGACGTCGTCTTCGCCGGCGGAGACGAGATGATGCGCGGACGGTCCAACGGCGTGGACGTCGTCGACTGGGCGACGATGTACCAGAAATACCCCGTGGCCCTCATCGTTCCCGAGGACTCGCCCATCCGGACCCCGGCCGACCTGAGAGGCCGCACGGTGGGCCTGCCCGGCCAACAGGGCGAGAACTACTTCACTCTGCGGGCGATGTTCAAGGCCTACGGCCTGTCCGAGAAGGACGTCAAAGTCCAGTACATCGGCTACACGCAGTCGGCCGCGCTGTCGGCCAAGCGGGTCGACGCCGTCATCGGCTTCACGAACTCGGACGCCGTCGCACTGCAGACGGCGGGCATGAAGGTCCGCACGGTCTCCCCGGTGGCCGACGGCCTGCCCCTCGTGGGGGTCGGCCTCGGGTCGAAGTCGGCGAACCTGCGGACGAACCGCCAGGCCTACCGCAAGATGCTCACCGCTCTGGACAAGGCCGTCGCATACTGCCGCGAGCACCCCGACGATGTCCTGGCCATCACGCGCAGGCACGTGCCCGCTCTGGCGAACCCCCAGCGGCGCGCGGCCGCCAAGGCCACGCTCGCCCGGACGCTCGAGCTGTACACGGCCTCGGGGGCCTTCGGCTCCCAGAACGCGGGAACCTGGACGGCGATGTCCTCCTTCATGCAGGACAACGGCCTGCTGAGCAAGCCGGTCCCCGCCGCAGACGCCTACACCGATCTGACGAAGTAGCCGCCGTCCGGGGCCGGGACGCAGCCGGGGCCTCCCGCCACCCGGCGGAGCATCGCCTCGGCGGGCACGGCGGCCCCTTACGGGCTCCGCTGTTCCCCCGACCGGGCTCAGTCGGATCCCCCCCGGGCGGCCCCATGCCGCCTCGGGAATCCGCGCCCTGTAAACTCGGAGTGTGAAGACATTCGAGGAACTGTTCGGCGAGCTGCGCGTCAAAGCGGAGGAACGCCCGGAGGATTCGGGCACGGTCCGGGAACTCGACTCGGGGATCCACTTCATCGGCAAGAAGATCCTCGAGGAGGCCGGAGAGGTCTGGATCGCCGCCGAATACCAGAGCGACGCCGAGCTCGCCGAAGAAGCCTCCCAGCTCCTCTACCACCTCCAGTGCATGCTCATCGCCCGCGGCCTGACCCTGGCCGACGTCTACCGCTACCTCTAGGATCGCCATGCTCCGCATCGCCGTGCCCAACAAGGGATCGCTCTCCGAACCGGCCTCCCAGCTGCTGCGCGAAGCCGGATACCGTCAGCGCCGGGACAGGCGCGAACTCGTCCTCGCCGACGCGGACAACGGCGTCGAGTTCTTCTTCATCCGACCTCGGGACGTCGCCGTCTACGTGGGCGCGGGAACGGTGGACGCCGGCATCACCGGCCGCGACCTGCTCCTGGACTCGGGCACGGGCGCCGTCGAGCACCGGGCGCTCGGGTTCGCCCGGTCGCGGTTCCGCTTCGCGGCACCCGAGGGAACCTGTGCGAGCCTGGAGGACGTGCGGGGCAAGCGCATCGCCACGTCCTACGACGGCCTCGTCCGGCGCTTCCTCGCCGAGCGCGGCGTCGACGCGACGGTCGTCCACCTGGACGGTGCCGTCGAATCCTCCGTCCGCCTCGGAGTCGCGGACCTCATCGCCGACGTCGTGGAGACCGGCACCACCCTGCGCGCCGCGGGGATGGAGGTCTTCGGGGAGGCGATCCTGGAGTCCGAAGCCGTGCTCATCCGCGGCGACAGGCCTTCGCCCGCGGCTCTGGAGATCCTGGACCGCAGGATCGAGGGGGTCCTCGTGGCCCGGCAGTACGTCATGTGCGACTACGACTGTCCCGCCGCCAACCTCGCCGAGGCCGTCGAACTGACCCCGGGCCTCCAGTCGCCGACGATATCGCCGCTTCATGAGGCCGGCTGGTACGCGGTGCGGTCCATGGTCGAGACCGGCGACGTCAACAGGGTGATGGACGACCTCTACCGGATCGGCGCCAGGGGGATCATCGTCACCCCGGTCCTGGCCTGCAGGATCTGACCCGGGCTCCGACGACCGCGTTCGCCGTGCTCCGGGCTTGGCGTGCAGGATCTCCCCGCGCCCGTCCTTCTCCCGACGTTCGAATCTTGCGGGTCCAGGTGGGGCCTGCTGGGCCGCGCCCTTCGCCCTTCGCCCCGGGCATCCCGACCGGCGCCCTCGGGACCGGGCCGCCGGCTGGTACGCGGAGCGCCGACGGCGCCTGTCCGTTTGAATCCCCGTGGCGGCCGTCACTAGGATGAATGGGGACCCGTCACGCCATGCCAACGACGGCATGAACGGGCCCGAGCCGAATTCCGGGGAAGGCCGGCGGTCACCGTCGACCGAGCCTTCGCCCGTCCGCGAGAAAGGAACCAATCGTGAAGGCTTACATGTTCTACGGCCCCGGCGATCTGCGCTTGGAGGACGTCCCCGTCGAGCACCCCGGCCCCGGTGAGATCGCCGTGGACATCAAGGCCGCCGCCACGTGCGGAACGGACCTGAAATCCTACCGGCGGGGGCACCCCACCCTGTTTCCCACGCTGCCCGCCCGCTTCGGCCACGAGTTCTCCGGGATCGTCTGCGAGGTGGGCGAAGGCGTGACCGACTTCGAGGTCGGCCAGAGGGTCGTCGCCGCCAACACCGCTCCGTGCGGCCACTGCTGGGCGTGCACCATCGGGCGCGAGTCGCTGTGCGAGAACCTCCAGTATCTCAACGGCGCCTTCGCCGAGCAGATCGTCGTCCCGCGCGCGATCGTCGAGCGCAACACGTACGCGATCCCCGACACCCTGGCCTTCGAGGCCGCGGCCCCGCTCGAGCCCCTGTCCACCGTGGTCCACGGGATGCACGAATCGGGAATCGCGCTCGGAGACACCGTCGTGGTCAACGGCGCGGGCCCGATCGGCCAGATGTACCTGAGGCTGGCGCAGCTGCGCGGAGCGACGGTCGTCGTGGCCGACCGCTCGCAAGGCCGCCTCGCCCAGGCCGAGGCCGCGGGGGCCTCCGCCGTCGTCGACCTGACCGGTTTGGAGACGCCCGAGGAATGCGCGGCGGCGATCCGGCCGCTGACGCCCGGCGAACGCGGCGCCGACGTCGCCATTGAGGCCGTCGGTCTGCCGAACGTGTGGGAACAGACCGTTCTGTGCCTGCGCCCCGGCGGAACGGCCGTGCTCTTCGGCGGAACCCCGAAGAACGCCCCGTTCCAGGTCGACTCCTCGGACATGCATTACAAGGAGTACACGCTCAAGGGCGTTTACCACCATCAGCCGCGCTTCGTTCAGATCGCGGTGGAGCTGCTCTCGTCCGGCAAGTTCGACGGGATGACCCTGTGCACCGAGGTCCGCCCGCTGGAGGCGCTCGTCGAAAGCCTGGAGGACATGGCCCGCGGAGTCGGATCGAAGTACATCCTCACGCCGTAGTGGAGGACGCGGGCGGCGCAGGCGCGTGGAGCCACGGGCCGCGGCGCGTGGAGCGGCGCGACCCAAGGCGCGAAGCGATTCGTCATAGCGCGTCTGCCGCGGCGTAGCCGGCGACGCCGGCGGCGAGAAACGCGAGGGGGTCCTCGGCGAGGCCGCGCCCCATCGTCCGCAAAGGCACTGGGGAGGAGGCGAGAACCTCGTCCAGGCCGTCCGTCGGCACGTCGACCCGCTTGAGCCTTTCGCATTTGAAGAGGGAGTCGAGCTGGGAGGCCAAGAGCCGGCGGACGTCCGCCCCGACGAGGGAAGACAGCTTCCTCGCCTTCGGCTCGGCCGGCAAGTCCGAATCGTGCGACAGGTCGAAATCGGCCGGCGAACCAGGTTTGTCCGACGCGCTGAAATCGGCCGGCAAGTCCGAATCGGACGCTTCCGGCCCGTCAAGGACGGGGCACGGGCAGAGGGTCTCGACCAGAGCCACGCGGCTGAGCGCCGTGTGCGTGTGGTGGGAGAGGCCGAAATGGCGCCCGCGGGCATCGGCGTTCGACATGCGCAGCAGGGCGATCGGCACGCCTCCCAAGGCCGCGGCCGCGTTGAGCGCCTCGCCGACCTTCGTTCCCGAGAATCCCCATTTCGTCCCGGTTCCGAGGTTTCCAGGGCCCTGGGCGACGACGGCGAGGTCGGCCTTCCACACGATCCTCGCCGCAAGCAGCGCCGTGTGGACGTTGACGGCCTCCAGCTGGCCTCCGAACGCCTGGCCGCACGAGATGGTTCCCACGATGTCGCCGGATTCCCTCATGGCGGCAGCGGCGCGCGAGAACCAGGCCGGCAGGGCCGCGCCGTCGTCCATGATGTAGGCGATGCGCGCCCCCGGACGACGCGCGCGGACCGCGGCGACCGCCGCGGGGACGGCTGAGTGAAGATCGGCGACGAGAACCGGCATGCCCTTGATCGAGTCGGCCTCTCGAAGGGCCTCGTGCCACTCGGACTCCTGCTCGTCGGCCCCCAGGGTCATGTATTGGAGCGGGGTGTAGCGTGCCTTGACGATGTGACCGGGCCCGGGCGGCGGATCCGGCGGCAAGTTGTCCGGCAGTGCCGCCACCATGAGATAGCCCCCCGTTCCCAGGCCCCTGACCGCCGCGGAGGCGGTGAGAACGGCCCGCTGGCCCGTCTCCGGACGGCCCACCAACTGCGTGTAGGCGAGGGCCCGGGCCTCTTCGCCGTCGTCGAGGAGCACCTGGCATTCGACGCATCCGTCCCATGTCTTTCCGAGTGAGACTATCTCACCGTTTCGCCACATCATCACGCACCCAAGCCTACCCTTCGATTACCCTAGGCATGTGAGTCAGCAATCGGAGTACCACGCGGGCGAGCGCCAGCTTTCGCTGCTTGCCGCCCTCTCGCACCGGGGGCTCACCCGGGCGCAGGCCCGCCGGCGGATTCCCTCATACGCGGCCTACGCTTCGCGCGAGACCTTCCAGCGCGTCTTCGAACGCGACGTCGCCGCGCTGAGGGCAGCCGGGTACCCGATTGCCGTCGACGAAGGCGACGTCTACAGATACGACCGCACGGCCCCGATCATCGCGCCGATGTCCGCCCTCGACGTCGGCCTGGTGCGGTCCCTGCTCGTCGGCCTGGGCAAGGGCGGCGGGCTCGTGGGGGCGGCCCACTCCGGGATGGCGAAGATCTTGGCCACGAGCGAGGCGGACGGCTCGGCGCCGAAGTACCTGCGAGCCTCGATTCCCTCCGGGGACGACGTCGTGCAGATCGCGCGGGCTCTCCAATACCGACGTCGGATCTCCTTCGCGTACGAAGGGCGAGGGGCGGAGCCCGCGCGGTACCTGCTCGAGCCCCGGAGCCTCGCCCAGCATTTCGACGCCTTCTACGTCACGGGACAAGCCCGCCGCGTCGCGGGCAAGGCCCGCCCCGAAGGCTCGCCGACTTGGTCGAAGAGGACCTTCCGGATCAGCCGCATCGTGCCCGGTTCGCTTTCCGTCGACGGGCCGGCCGGCCAGCCGCCGTCCGCGGACGAGGAGGATGCTTTCGCTCCCGTGCGGGCCGTGTTGGCGGTGCGGCCCGGGGCCGCGGCGCCCCTCCTCGCTCAGGGACGCCCGATTTGTCCGCCGGCAAAGAAGGCGAATTCTGCACTTGCAGGGCAAACGAGTCCCTTAGACGGCGGGAAGGCCCCCGCTGCAAGAGACATGGACGGCCTGCCGGGCGCGATTCCCGCGACGGCGCGAAAAAGGGGCGAAATTGCGGCTCCAGCCGGTTGGGACGTCGTCGAAATAGGTCCGGTCAACCGCCAGCGCGTCTTCGAGGCCCTTCTCGCATACGGGAAAGACGTGCGCCTTTTGGGGGACGCCTCGCTGCTCGCCGAATGGCGGGCGCGGCTGGAACACCTTGCCGGGCTGGGGCGGCCGAGCGGTGAGCCCGGGCGCGAAAGTTTGAGACTGGAGGCCGAAGCATGAGGGCGGGCATGAGAACAGGCTGTGGCGCGGGACGAGGCATGAAGTCGGCGGCCAAAGCATGGAAAACGCACGAGAACGGCGGCCAAGGCATGGCAACGGGGGCCGCGGCGTGAGCGGAAAGGCAATAGTTCAAACGAACGCTCTGCTCGTCTTTCTCTCGTCCCCGGCCGGAGGGTCGGCGAGCCTTCGGGAGCTGTCCCAGCGTTTCGGGATCGAGTGGAAACGCGTTCTGCGCCTGCTGTGGGACGCGTCGCTGGTGGAGATCGAAGGGTACGGCCTGCCCTTCAACCTCGATCTGCCTCCGAATCCGGGCGAGGAAGACGTCGGCGAAGAGCCGACGACGCCCGATTCCTACGTCTCCTTTTCGGATTCGGGGGAGCTCGACGTTCCCGACCTCGCCTTGACTCTCGACGAGGTCATCGCGCTCGTGGCCGTCATCGACTCCGTCGCGGAGATCACGCCTTCGGGCGACGCGCGGGATGCCCTCGCACATGTGCGCGCCACCCTGGTCGGAGCGGCCGAGGGCGCCGGCTTCGGCTCGGCCATGTGGGACGGGCCCGCCCCCGTCATCGGCGACGAAGCATTCGCCGCAGTCGAACGGGCCCTCGCCTCCAGAAGCTTCATCGAGTTCACCTACCACCGGCCCGGCCCCGACCTCGCCGAGTCCGTCACGCGGGTCGAAGCCTTTCCGGTCGAGATTCAGGCCGCTTACAACCCGCTGCTTCTCGCCGTCACATCGGCCGGGCCGCGTTCGTACCGCCTCGACAGGATCGGGGACGTCCGCGAGGGCCGCAAGGCCGGCAGGGCGGAGGCGGCGGCCGCCCGCGCGGCGGTCGACGACGAGGCGAAGTCTTGGAGCCCCGAGGGCCAGCGGGTAACCGTCACGGTGGGCCCCTCTGGGCGGTGGATCGGCGAAGCCCTGCCGGGTGCGAGCATGAGGCGGTCGGGCGGCCACGGCGGAGACTACGACGTGTCCTTTGCGTCGACGTCCGACGAATTCCTCGCCTCGCTTCTGGTCCAGCTGGGCACGGCCGTCCGCGCCGTCGAGCCGCGGGAGACGGCCGCGCGGCTCGCGAAGCGCTTCCGAGGCCTGGCGGGGGCCGCATGAGCGGCGCCCGCCGGGCGAAAAACGGCCCGCGGAGCGCGAGGATCGGCCTGCTCGTCAACCCGACGAGCAGACGCGGGCTCGCAGAACGCGACGGCATACACGCGGCGCGCTGCCTGCGCGCCCTGGGCTTCGACGTCGTCGATCTGACCGCGGGATCCGCCCAGGAAGCCGCACGCATGAGCTCAGCCGCCGTCGCCTACGAGGGGCTTGACGCGCTCTTCGCCGTGGGCGGCGACGGAACCGTGGGCATAGCCGTCGACGCGCTGGCCGACTCCAAAATTCCGCTGGGAATCCTCGCCGTGGGGACCGGCAACGACGCGGCGCGGCATTTCGGGCTGCCCAGACGCGACGTCGACGCCGCCCTCGCGCTCGCCCTAGACGCGCTCGAATCGAAGCGCACGTTCGCCGCAGACGTCCTCGAGGTCGCCTCCGCCGGCCTGGACGCCGACGTCAATCGGCGGACGAACTCCTTCTCCTTCCCGCGCGGGGGAGCGCGCTACGCGAGGGGGATAGTTTCAGCCGTCGCAAACTTCACGCCGTACGGCCTGCGCCTGGAGATCGACGGGCGGGCGTGCTCGGCTCCGGCGACCCTCGTTTCGGTGGCCAACACCCGCTTTTTCGGCGCGGGCCTGCCGATCGCGCCGTCGGCCACGGCCGCGGACGGACTGGCCGACGTCGTCTTCGCCGCCGGGCTGAGCCGCCTGCAGATCATCGACCTCCTCCCTCGGCTGGCGCTGGGACGCCACCCGAGCCACCCTCTCGTCCATTGCGTTCGGGCGCGCCGCGTGCGCATCGCCTGCGAGCCGTGCGCGGGCGCGCGGCCGCCCGACCCCATGGCCGACGGCGATAGGCTGGGAACGCTCCCAATCGACATCACGTGCCTTCCAGGCGCGGTGGAGGTGCTCATATGAACGGCGCATTGGACCACGTCGACCATTTCGTCGAAGAATACGCGGCCCGCGGCATCGCCCTCGACGGCTTCCAAATCGACGCGTGCAAAGCCGTCGCGCGCAATCGCGACGTCCTCGTGTGCGCGCCCACCGGCTCGGGGAAGACCGTCGTGGCCCACTTCGCCGTCGAACTGGCCCTGGCCAAGGAGAAACGCTGCGTCTACACGGCGCCGATCAAGGCGCTGTCGAACCAGAAGTACTCCGAGCTCGTCGAACTTCACGGCGAGGAGTACGTCGGCCTGCTCACCGGCGACGTCTCCGTCAACCGCGACGCCGAGATCCTCGTGGTCACCACGGAGGTGCTGCGCAACATGCTTTTCGCGGGTTCGCCCGACATCGACGACGTCGGATACGTCGTCCTCGACGAAGTCCACTATCTCGCGGACAGAGAGCGCGGGCCGGTGTGGGAGGAGGTCATCCTCACCCTGCCCGAACACTGCCGGCTCATCGGCCTGTCGGCCACCGTCCCGAACACGGGGGAGCTCGCGGGATGGCTGCGCTCCGTGCGCGGGAGGACCGAGCTTGTGCACAGCACGGTCAGGCCGGTTCCCCTCCGGCAGGAGGTCGCCGTGGGACGGAAGGTCTTTCGGCTTTTCGGCAAGGACGGCGGCCCGCTCGGCGCGCTCGTCTCGGCGATCGCGAAGCTGCCGCCGGACGGGCGCGGACGCGTTTCGGACCGGGACCGCCGGAGGATCATCGACCTTTTGTCCGAGCGCGACATGCTTCCGGCCATCGAGTTCATCTTCTCCCGCAAAGGCTGCGACAAGGCGGTCGAAGCCCTTCTCCAACGGGACATTGCGCTCACGGGAAGGAAAGAACGGGCCGAGGCGGCGGCCAGGATCGCCGAGGTGCGCGCGACCCTGAGCGAATCCGACTGCCGCGCCGTCGGATTCGACGCCGCCGCGCGCGCACTCGTTCGCGGATACGGCGCCCACCACGCGGGCGTCTATCCGGCGATCAAGGAGCTGACGGAGAAGCTCATGGAGGACGGCCTGCTGCGGATCGTCTACGCGACCGGCACCCTTGCCCTGGGAATCGACATGCCGGTGCGCACCGTCGTCGTCGAATCGCTGCAGCGGTGGGACGGGGAGGGGTTCATCGACTTGAGCGCCACGGAGTACAC
>ERZ772962.1398-NODE-1398-length-13047-cov-3.343057_pt1 | contig 13047 bp, 8 predicted proteins | sample MGYA00580676_ERZ772962 | MGnify/ENA primary metagenome ERZ772962 (study PRJEB29015, sample SAMEA2738049) | human oral metagenome | biome: human oral; feature: human-associated habitat; material: saliva | place: China | collected 2230 ...
GAAAACAAAGTAGGCAAAACGATTGCAGAGGCTGCTAAGGAAATTCAAAAAGCAACTGAAAAAGTAGTAAAAGAAGCTACTTCAAAGGAAGAAAAGGATTCTTCATTGGATCAAGCGAAAAAATCAGTTTTAGATAATATTAAAAGTAATATCAATGTTCCTGCCTCTTACCTTGATAATGCTACTTATCCAGGACCTTTTACAGCAGGTGTGAACCAAGTAATTCCGTATGAACTTTTTGGTGGAGATGGGATGTTAACACGTCTTCTACTCAAATCCTCAAATGGAGCACCATGGTCAGATAATGGCACAGCAAATCATGCAGGCTTGCCTCCGTTTGCTAACATTCCGAAGGGTAAGTATTTTTATCAGGTATCACTTGGAGGAAATGCAGCAGGCAAGCAAAATAAAGAATTGTTGGATCAATTGAAAGCGAACGGTACACAAAGTTACACCGCTACCGTAACAGTTTATGGTTCAAAAGATGGTAAAGTTGACTTGAGCAATGTGATTGCGACTCGTCAAGTGACGATTAACCTTAATAGTTTGAAATCTAAAGCAGATCCTTCATTAGAACAAGCGAAGAAATCTATTTCAGAAAATATTAAAGAAAGTACGGATGTCCCAGCGTCCTTCTTACAAAATGCGAACCATCCTGGTCCATTTACAGCTGGTGTGAATGAAGTGATTCCGTATGAACTCTTTGGTGGTGATGGCATGTTGACTCGTCTTCTGCTCAAATCATCAAACGGAGCACCATGGTCAGATAATGGCTCAGCGAATCATCCAGGTCTATTGCCACTAGCAGGCTTAGGCAAAGGCCAATATTTCTACCAAGTTTCATTGGACGGTAATGCTGCAGGTAAACAAGACAAAGCTCTGTTAGAACAGTTAAAAGCAAATGGAACACATTTGTATAAAGCAACTGTTACAGTGTATGGAGCAACCAAAGATGGCAAAGCGGACTTGAAGAATGTCATTGCGACGAAATCTGTGACGATTAACCTAAAAGGTGAAAAGAAAGCGGACTCTAAAGGACAATCTCAACAAGGTCAAAATGATCAGGCACAAAACCAAGGTAAAAAAGCAGATCATGACGGAAGCAAGCATTCAAATAAAGGTGGCACACCTTCTGCAACAACTTCAAAAGGTGGACAAGCTAGGGCAAGTAAAAAATCGCTTCCTAATACAGGTCAAAAATCTTCTCTTGCTTTAACAGTTTTAGGACTTCTTGGCCTAAGTGCAGCAGCTATTTTAGCACTTGTTGGCATGAAACGCAGAGAAAAGAAGTAATTCTCGCATTTGTGAGCAATAACGCTTGAATCAAGTATAGAAATAGTGTTATACTTTTTCGTGGTATAACACTATTTTTCACAGTAGAGGTAAGAAAATGACGAAGAGAATTTTGTTAGTAGATGATGAAGTAGAGATTACCGAGATTAACAAGCGTTATTTAACACAGGCAGGTTATGAAGTCAATGTGGCGCATGATGGACAAGAAGCTTTAGAGTTGTTTCAGAAATATTCAATTGATTTGATAATTACAGATATTATGATGCCTAATATGGATGGCTATGATCTGATTGGGGAAGTACAATATCTTGCTCCAGACCAGCCTTTCCTTTTTATCACGGCTAAAACATCTGAGCCAGATAAGATTTATTCTCTCAGTATGGGGGCGGATGATTTTATTACCAAACCTTTCAGTCCGCGGGAGTTGGTGTTGCGGGTGCATAATATCTTGCGGCGCATTCACCGCAGTGTGGGAGCAGATGAAAAACTCCAACTAGGGGATTTAGAGATAAATCATGCAACGCGCGAAGTGACAGTGCACGGACAATCGTTGATGATGACCATTAAATCTTTTGAGTTGCTATGGATTTTGGCCAGCAATCCTCAGCGGGTCTTTTCTAAGACAGAATTGTATGAGAAAGTCTGGCAAGAAGATTTTGTAGATGATACAAATACGTTGAATGTTCACATTCATGCCTTGCGGCAGGATTTAGCTAAGTTCAGTACTGAAAAAACGCCCACGATTAAGACCGTCTGGGGCTTAGGGTATAAGATAGAGGTTTAAAATGAAATTAAAACACTTTATTATTGTTGGATACCTCATTTCCACAACGATCACGGTTGTTGCAATCATCTGGTCTGTCAACACCATGCTGATTTCAAAAAGTGATATTTATTTTATTATTGGTATTAGCATTCTGGCTAGTATTACAGGGGCATTGGTTAGCCTTTTGCTGTTGAGCCGTGTCTTTCTCTCTTTGGATAAATTAAAACAGCTCATAAAAGGAATTTCTGACAAGAAGTTTGCAACAGTAAATGATATAAAAAATCCAACTGAATTTAAAGAGCTGGCAGATGCTTTTAATAATATGTCAAGAAACTTGCAAAGTACCTTTACTTCGTTGGAAGAAAGTGAGAAGGAAAAGGGTTTGATGATTGCACAACTATCGCATGATATCAAGACTCCTTTAACTTCCATTCAGGCAAGCGTGGAAGGAATGCTAGACGGTGTGATTGCGGCAGATGAGCAGCAGTATTATCTCAAAACCATCAGTCGGCAGACCGATCGGTTGAATAAGCTGGTCGAGGAGCTAAGTTTTATCACTCTGAATACGATGAATCAGCCAGATGTACCGCTTGAAAAAGAAGAGATTTTCCTTGATAAGCTCTTGATTGATATTATGTCGGAGTTCCAATTGGTGATTGATAAAGAAGACCGAGATATTCAGATTTCAGTGCAGCCAGAATCAGCAAAAATTATCAGCAACTATGATAAACTCTCGCGGATTATTCTCAATCTTGTCAGCAATGCTTTTAAGTATTCAGAAGCAGGCACTAAGCTTACTATTGATGCGGCGGTTGACAATAAGCGCTTGACTTTAACGGTGGCAGATGAAGGTCAGGGCATTAAGTCAGAGGATTTGGAGAAAATATTTAAACGACTTTATCGGGTAGAATCTTCTCGCAATATGAAAACTGGCGGGCACGGTCTAGGACTCTATATCGCGCGTGAATTGGCACATCAACTGGGTGGAGATATTTTCGTTCAGAGCGAATATGGGCAAGGTAGCAGCTTTTCGCTTGTATTAGATTTATAAAATGAAAGTGAGATAGACTAGAAAAATGAACATTTCCGGTTTATCTCATTCTTTATTTTTATTAGTTAGTTTGTAGTCTTTGAAAAATCCGATATTTCCTACTGTATGGCGCATGCTCCGAAGGCCGTCCAAGAAGCAGCTACGTATGTGTAGTGGATTACTTTGCAGATGCAGTGAAACATTTGGAGAAGTTGTTGTATCAAAATAGTATAAAGGCTTAAGAAAATTTTCTTAGGCTTTTTGTGTGCTGCCATTATCCTTAATCAAAAAATTTTTTTGGTTTCATGTTATAATAAACCTATGGAAAACAAGAATAAATTACTGTTGATTGACGGTTCGTCCGTCGCTTTTCGTGCTTTTTTTGCACTGTATAATCAAATTGACCGATTCAAGAGTCCGTCTGGGCTTCACACCAATGCCATTTACGGCTTCCATCTTATGCTGAATCACTTGATAGAACGTGTACAGCCAACTCATATCTTGGTGGCTTTTGATGCGGGAAAGACTACCTTTCGGACAGAGATGTATGCTGATTACAAGGGTGGTCGGGCTAAAACGCCAGAGGAATTTCGTGAGCAGCTGCCTTTTATTCGCGAAATGCTAGATAAGCTGGGTATTTGCTATTATGATTTGGATCAGTATGAGGCAGATGACATTATCGGTACTTTGGATAAAATGGCTGAAAACACGGCTGTTTCCTACGATGTGACAATCGTGAGTGGAGACAAGGATTTGATCCAGCTGGCCGATGATAATACTATTGTGGAAATTTCTAAAAAAGGTGTGGCTGAGTTCGAGAAATTCACACCAGCCTACCTCATGGAAAAAATGGGAATTACACCCACACAATTTATTGACCTTAAGGCTCTTATGGGCGATTCCTCAGACAATATCCCTGGAGTGACTAAAATCGGTGAGAAAACGGGACTCAAGCTTCTTTTGGAATATGGCTCTCTGGAAGGTATTTATAACAACATTGACCAAATGAAGCAGTCTAAGATGAAGGAAAATCTCATCAATGACAAGGACATTGCTTTCTTATCTAGAACACTTGCAACCATTGATACCCAAGCCCCAATCGAAATTGGTTTGGAAGATATTCTCTATCAAGGTCCGAATATCAAACAATTAAGCAGATTCTATGATGAAATGGGCTTTAAACAATTTAAGCAAGCGCTAGAAGCAGAGATAGAGCCAGAGGAAACGACTGACATTACTTTTGAAGAAGTGACGGAAGTTTGTCCAGAAATGCTCAGTGCAGACGGTTTTTTCTACTTTGAAATGTTGGGGGACAATTACCACATAGACGAGATGGTTGGCTTTGCTTGGGGAAATTCACAGCAGATTTATGCCAGTCAGGACATCAGTCTCTTGCAACAACCAGCTTTCAAAGAATTTTTGGGAAATACAGCCCTCAAGGTTTATGATTTTAAACGCTCCAAGGTCTTGCTCAGTCGCTTAGGCATTGAGCTTTCGCGACCTGCATTTGATAGCCGTTTAGCTAAGTACCTTCTTTCAACCGTTGATAACAATGAAATCGTAACAATTGCTGGTCTTTATGGCAAGACCAAACTCGCCGAAGATGAGGCGGTTTATGGGAAAGGCGCTAAGCGGGCACTGCCTGAAAAAGCTATTTTACTGAGTCATTTAGCCAGAAAAGTCACAGTTCTCATTGAAACGGAAAAGCCTATGACAGACTTGCTGTGCCAGCATGACCAGCTAAATCTGCTGTATGAAATGGAGCAACCTTTAGCCTTTGTGCTGGCTAAAATGGAGATTGCTGGTATCAAAGTAGAACGCGAAACATTGCAAACTATGCAGGCTGAAAATGAGAGAATTCTGACTCGGCTAACTCAGGAAATCTATAACTTAGCAGGGGAAGAGTTTAATATCAATTCGCCTAAACAGTTGGGAGGCATTCTCTTTGAAAAACTGGGTCTGCCAACATCTTTCACTAAGAAAACGAAAACGGGCTACTCTACGGCAGTAGATGTATTGGAACGTTTGGCACCAATCGCGCCAATTGTGGAAAAAATTCTGGACTATCGGCAAATTGCTAAGATTCAATCAACCTATGTCATGGGGCTACAGGACTGGATTTTGGCGGACGGAAAGATTCATACTCGCTATCTTCAAGATTTGACTCAGACAGGACGACTATCAAGTGTTGACCCTAATCTGCAAAATATTCCAATTCGCCTAGAGCAAGGGCGCTTGATTCGGAAGGCTTTTGTGCCAGAGTGGGAGAACAGTGTCTTACTTAGCTCCGATTATTCGCAAATTGAGTTGCGGGTTTTGGCGCATATTTCAGGTGATGAACATCTGATTGAGGCATTCAGACACGGAGCGGACATTCACACTTCGACAGCCATGCGGGTTTTTAATATCGAAAGACCAGAAGATGTGACACCAAATGACCGCCGCAATGCCAAAGCTGTCAACTTTGGTGTTGTCTACGGAATTTCTGACTTTGGACTTGCCAACAATCTGGGGATTAGCCGTAAGGAAGCGAAGTCCTATATTGATACTTATTTTGAGCGCTATCCGGGTATCAAAAATTATATGGAAAATGTAGTGCGAGAAGCAAGAGACAAGGGCTATGTAGAAACTCTCTTTCACCGTCGTCGGGAGATCCCGGATATCAATTCTCGTAACTTCAATGTCCGAGGATTTGCGGAACGGACAGCTATCAATTCACCGATTCAAGGCTCAGCCGCAGACATTCTTAAAATTGCAATGATTCGACTGGACCAAGCTCTGATAGATGGGAATTTTAAAACCAGAATGTTGCTGCAAGTTCATGATGAAATTGTGCTGGAAGTACCTGAAAACGAACTGACCGCTATTAAAACGTTGGTCAAAGACATCATGGAATCTGCCATTGAACTTTCTGTTCCCTTGAAAGCGGACGAAAGTGCTGGCAAGACCTGGTATGAAGCCAAATAAAAGCAAGGTGCTAAGTTCATAAGGACAGCGAGAAGTTCTTGCGTCGTTTGGCTTCTTAGTGTTTATAGCTGTGTTTCGGATTCAAAAGGATCAGCATGACTCACAATACATAAAAATTACGGAGAAAATTTTATGACCTATCATTTCAAAAATCCCAGCGACGGGGTTATCAAACAGTATTTAAAAAACAGTAAGACGATTGCAGTGGTTGGTTTGTCAGATCGTAAAGAGGCAACCAGCCACCGTGTATCCAAGGAGATGCAAGAACGGGGCTATCGGATTGTTCCGGTCAATCCGCGAGCAGCCGGCGGGAAAATTCTAGGCGAAACCGTCTATGCCAGTCTCAAGGACATTCCTTTCTCGGTGGATATTGTTGATGTCTACCGTCGCAGCGAATTCCTGCCAGATGTGGCGCGTGATTTTCTGCAAGCGAATGCTAAGATTTTCTGGGCACAATTAGACTTGGAAAATGAAGAAGCCGAGCAAATCCTTCGTGCAGCTGGACACGATGATATTGTCATGAACCGCTGTATCAAGCGGGAGCATACCCGTCTGATTTTAGGAGAGTAAATGGCAACGTTGGTGATTATCAGAGGCAATGTTGGTTCAGGAAAAACAAGTCTGGCAAAAAAATTGCAAGAGTATTATGGACGAAGGACGCTTGACATCTCTCAAGATGTCGTTCGGCGTGACATGCTGAAAGAAAAAGTCGAGCCGGACAATCTGTCAATCTCTTTGACGGAAACCATTGCCTGTTATGGCTATGAGCGAGATTTGTTGGTGATCGTTGAAGGATTTTATGAAACAGATATTTACGGGCAAATGCTAGAAGAACTGCGTGACCTCTTTTATCCAAAAGTTCTGTCTTACTATTATGATTTGATTTTTGAAGAGACAGTTCGCCACCACCAAACTAGGAGCAAGAAAGCAGATTTCAGTCCAGCTGACATGAAACGTTGGTGGAAAGAATGTGATTTCTTAGGTTGGGAAGTAGCAACTTTTACAGATCAAGATTCGCTGAAAGATGCCTTTCAAGAAATTTCTAAAAAAATCAATTTGTTCTAAAAAATTAAGTTTGGTTTAAGCTAACTTGGTTATACTATATTTATCAAATGAAGACCTCCTAACTTTGTTTGATAGAAATCCTAAACTTTTTCATAATAATCTCCCTAATAAAGTCACCCAATTGGTGGCTTTTTTGTGTAGAGTTTATGGTATTTCCTGAGGGCAACTTATGTAAAGTGAATTGAAAGCAACTTAAAAGACCTGAACAACTGTCCAAGTCTTTGTGAGGTTAATTTTATTTTTCAGAGTTAGAAAAATTAAGAAAAAATCGGAGTTTGTTCTTTTTCCTTTCTGACAGCTTCATAGAAAAGAGTCTGAGCTGTATAAACGTAGGGATAGACATAAATAGATGCGATCCCCAAAGTAATAGCAGTTAGCAAGTACCAGCCAATAAAACTTAAATCAAGTACAAATCGCTTGCCTTTATAACCTTTCATCATTTGACGACTCGCGCGGATTACTTTAAAGGCGCCATGGTAATTATTGTTTTCTAAACTGTCACAGAGGATAAATTCTACTTGAGAATAGGCATAGTACTGAGGGAGTGCAATCAGAACGCCTATAATCATCAAGAGAAAACCGATAAGAATGTAGAGCAATAAAGTTCCAATAGTTGTTTGAAGCGCAACGTTTTGTGAGATATCTTGAGAATTGGGGAGGAGTTTTATGACACTAAAACTAGCCAGAATCATCATGCCGCTTCCAATCCAGACGAAAATATTCCACAGAAATAGTAATACACGTTTGAGCAAAAGTGTCATGAAAACAGGACCAATTACTTTACTATCAAAAGTCCGAACTGAATCTGTAAAATGCACCTCTTGCCGTTTTCCACGAATGACTTCCAGTAAGGTCCAAAAAGCAGCCGTCAAAAAGAAAGATACGATAAAACTAATCGCGATTGGGAAAAGAGAACGATTGATTCCGTGGACAATCGTCTTTTGAATGCCATATTGTAAGATATTATTGGAAAAGGTATCTGAAGAATAATTGTAAACAACGGAAATAATCGCCGTTAGAATTGGTACTAAAAAGAGTGCATAGATACCTTTGGTTTGACGTTGGATACGACGAGCCTCTGCCCGCAATTCACTTAAATTCATATTTGCCTCCTAATTTGAAACATATTATACCATATTTTGGAGTCAAGTTAATCATAGCTGGCAGAAAACCTTTTGAAATTAAACATTTTTGACTTGTCTTAGTTAAATAAATGTGCTACAATCTGACTAGAGTTATATTTATCAAGATTTCACACTTGTATAAGTATGTAACACAACCAATGATTGAAAGTGTTCAGTGCGTAAGAAAGCGTTAACTTGTTTTAGTTGACTAACAGCATGAGGGGCTCTCGTTTGTTGGGCTTTTCTTTTGGACTTGGTTAAATCAAGGTCCTGAAGGGAATAGCATGACTTCCATACAGAAATAAATTTCATAAAAAGCTGTTTTATGAAATGTTTTAATATATATATATTAAATTTCGTCCGGAATGTGAAATAAACTTAGAAAAGGAGAGGCAATGAAGAAAAAAGGCAGTATATTTTTAGTTCTGATTCTGCTTATGAACACAATTTTACAAGGAGTGAGTGGTGCTTCTCTTGCCTTCGCACAAGAACAGACCAGCCCGTCTTCTGCTCTAGTAAGTAATCCTGCTGAAACTGCCAAAAAAGAAGACTCGGGAAGTTCTAGTAGTGAAACTCAGAAAAGCACTGTCAACGAGAGTCAGGAAACCCCTAGTAGTTCTAGTCAAGAAAGTAGCAGCTCAACGAGTCAAACAACTCCAGCTGCGACTACATCAGAAGATGATGACGATGCATTACCACCGGGACCTCCTCCTACGCCAACGGCAACAGTTCCAACTGTCACGATAAAGCCAAATGCAAGGACAGCTTATCGTACAGATGAACAGATTACCACTTATGTGGATATTGATGGAACTAGTTTAACCACAGATATAGACGGAGCTTATCTAGATATTGAAATGCCAACCACTCTATATCCAGGCGGCAAGGTGCTGAACACAGATGCTTATCTAGATAACTTTACAGTTCCGACCGAAGGTATCACTCTAATCAAAAGTGCAGAAAAAATAGTGAAAAATGGGAAGACGATTTATCGTATTCGTTTCAATTCCATTACATCAACAACCAAGATTAGCATACCTTATGTTTTTAGCTTTACAGATGGATTAGTTCCGAAAGACTATAAGTTACAACCAAAGGTTACTCTTAAGGATAAGAATGGTGGAGTTCTATACACAGGAAATGATCAGGAGTATACTCCAACTTATCCAAATATGAACCTAACAAAGGTAGTTGCTACTAGTAGCGAAAATGGTCAGCTTCTCTACGGAGGGACAGCTAAGACAGGAGATTCAACTAGGATTTCTGAAACCGGTGCAGAGCCTATACCGTTCAGTTTCACCTATCAAGTGCAGGCAAATTCAGGTCAGCAGCGAATGATGAAAAAAGTCGTCATCAAGGATAAGCTGCCGACTTATATGAATAGCCAAGGTCGAACAGTTACTGCTAAATTTGATCCAGCCCTTAATCCTGACTGGACCTACGATAGTAGCACTGGAACGGCAACCTACACAAAGGAATTCTTAGAAAGTGATTTTGATGGGGACTTTCGTCATAATATTGATGTCGGAAAGGCTACTCTGTACCTATCCTTCCCAGATGCTCAATACAAAAATGGTGGGACTAAACCTAATTTTAAGAATGAGGCAGACATTACAGCTACTCCTTTCAATCCGTCGGCAAATGAAGAGTATAAAACTAGTGACGACATAACTTTTAACCTCATTGCAGATGATTTTAGTGGTACAGGGATTCTTGCCAAGAGGACAGAGCATCAGACGGTGCAACATGATAGAGCTGGACTTTATGCACAGCGACTAGACTATACAGTCAAGGTAGAAAACAAGCTATCAAAACCGATGCAAGAGATCACTCTGGTTGAAGATGCCAGCAAGTTTGACTCAAGACTGTATTTCACTAGTGTTGATTCTTTCTTTGAAAGACAAGGCTCAAATAGTAAACCTATCAATGATAAGATGGAAATACGTGCCTATAAGAGCGATGGAACTTATGACACTTTTGCTCCGGGGGATCAAATTAATAAGGATGCACAAGACGAACTAAATACTGCGGCTGAAAAGATCCGAAATGGTGAGTTAACGGAAGCAGCAGTACCGGCGGTTACTCCAAAATATACTAAAATAACCATCCACTTTATTAAGGGCTATGAATTACCAGTTGGAAAGTACATTGATGGTTTCGTCTATATGGCTTTTAAAGACCCTTATCATGTTCCTTATTCTGCTGCAAAGGATATAAAAAATGTGGTCGGCCTTAAAGCTAAAGTGAAAAACTCTCAAAATCAAGATGTTCCAATTAATATATCCGATGAATGGAACAAACAGTTTGTACCATTTGTAGAAAAGATTCGTCTATCAAAGAATACAGATGGACAAACTTCAGGTATTGAGGGAGAATCAGTCTTCTTCCTATTGGGATTGAATTTTGAACAGCTTTCTAAAGCACGCTACCTAAAGAATCCAACGCTTGTTGATCTTCTTCCTAAGGGGGTTAGTATTGCACCAGGTGTAGACAAAACAAAAGCGGAAGATATGCTCGAAGCAATCGGGATAGCAAATCTGGACATGATTGATAAATTTTCAGTCATTGAAAACTACAATGGTAGTGGTCGGACAGCAATCAAAATCAAATTAAAATCAGGTCTGGTAAAAGACTTAAATAACGGGACAGGTTATGCTTTCAAACTAAAGGGATTAAAAATCAATAGTGACATTATCCCTAGTAAGGCAGAGACCCCAACTTTCAATAACACGAATGAACTTTATTTCTACCAAGACAATGGTCAACCGTTCCCAGATGCCATTCATTCCGATTCAAATCAGATTGTGGATGACGAAAGAGACATCAATATGAATGGTGACACTAAGGATAAGGTCGTAAAGGCTACTTCAAAGGTTATAGGGAATGTAACAGAAAGTCTGCAGAGTGTTAAGATGATCCGTAGCACAGAACCACTGGTTGAAGGTGGGCATCAATATTATGGTCGAGACTTCAGTAAAGACGGTATTGAAACAGAGTACGGTGGGTTAACTTCCACTTCGGGACATTTCCAATATGACCTGCAAGTGCGAAATTACTACGATCGTGATCTGACAAGAGTAGAAATCTACGATGTTCTTCCTCATGTTGGAGACAGCGATCGAACGACAGCGGGTGGTGCCGAATCTGCCTTTTCAAACACCTTGACAGGCCCAATCACTGTGAAAGTCGGTGATGAAGATAAGACGGCAGATTTTGATATTTACTATCGAACGGATAAATATCCCACCATGAATGCTGACACAGAGGTAAATAGTTCACATTGGACAATGAATCCAGGCGACTACGAAAAAGTAACAGCAATCAAGATTGTTTCTAAACCAACAACGGTCATTCATAAGTACACCATTTTGCATGCAATCCTGAATATGAAAGCTCCGGCTTATGACAAGGATAATAATATTGGTGGTAAGACGGCTGTTAATACTTTCCAAGTAAAATACAATACCGAACCAAAATTTGGTGAATCCAATGTAGTTACCAACAAAGTCAACAAGCGAATTACCATTCCGGTTGAGAAGAAGTGGCGTGACTCTGAAACAACACATTCTAAAATAACGGCACAGCTCTACGCTACTTGGAAGGAAGATGGTGTTGTAAAAGAAGAGCTTAAAGAAGAAAAAGAGCTCTCTGGAAGCAATAACTGGAAAGATACCTTTAGTCCGCTACCAGATGAAGAATCTGCCGCTAAATTATTACAAAAAGAAGCAGCAGAGAAGAAAATCACCGACTTTAAGTACGTGGTCAGAGAAAAGGAGATTCCACCTGAATACGATGCCGATTATAGCGGTGACGCTCAAAATGGATTTGTCATCACCAACACGAGGTATCCGTCAATTAAGATCCAGAAACTCTGGTATGACAAGGACGGCAATCCGATTACAAATGACCAGCTACCTAAGAAACTAGAGGTTAAGTTGTACCGGACAACGGACGGACAAACTCAAAATGGAGAGCTTGTTGAGACAATTCAGTTGGAACGAAATGCGACAGCTCCATATCTATGGGAAGCTACAAAACGCTACCCACCTAAGGATAAGACCACCGGTAAGTACTACACCTACTACATTGAAGAGGTTGTTCCAAAGTATTATTTGGAAATCAGTAAGGCGTCTGAAAAGAAAGTAACCTTTACGGATGCAAATGTCGGAGAAACAGCAACCTTGACGGTGAAAAATAAGGTGAACCCGACTTATCCAAACACAGGTGGCTCAGGTATCCTACCATATATTTTGATGGGAACTTTAACATTAACATTGGCAGTAATTTTACATTATATGCAAAAAAATAGAAAGGCTTTTTAGGAGGCAACACAATGAAAAACGTAAAACGATATTTCCTCTCGTTTTTAGCAGCTCTTAGTATCGTGCTTTTAGCATTTGGAGCAGATAAAACTTTTGCGACTACGGAAGAAACATATGACATCGTCTTGACTAAGGTTAAAATGGCGAACTTAAATGATTGGCCAAAACAAACTGGTGCAGATGGTACAGAATATACAGGGCAACAGTTAAACATCCAAAATTATTTTGGTGCAGGTTCAGAGACACTACCAGGCGTTTGGTTTGAAGTTCACAAATATGATGACAGCAAGGCGGACAAAGTCGGTGAACTTGTGGCAGGACAAGAAGGAAAAACTGATGCAGCCGGTCAAATTACCTTTAAAGATTTACCAGCTGGCAAGTATATGATTGTTGAAAACAAAGAAAAATCAGAATTGTCATCGCAAGAACAACTTGCAGAATCTGCTGCGGTTCCAATGGAAATTGAGTTACCAGTCTATA
>ERZ772962.1399-NODE-1399-length-13042-cov-5.661277_pt1 | contig 13042 bp, 15 predicted proteins | sample MGYA00580676_ERZ772962 | MGnify/ENA primary metagenome ERZ772962 (study PRJEB29015, sample SAMEA2738049) | human oral metagenome | biome: human oral; feature: human-associated habitat; material: saliva | place: China | collected 2230 ...
GAGTCGTACTACAACCGCTTCCGCCCGCATAAGTCCATAGGAGATCGCGTGCCGGAAGAGGTGATGCAGGAGTTCTTCGAGCGCTTCGAGAGAGGCCTTGCATACGATCCAAAGGTGATGCAGACCGCATAAAAAATCTGAGATTTCTCTGTCCATTATATTGACAGGGGTCAATCTCCTACGCTGCCGTACAGTCGGGACAGAGCGAGGATATGGTCAGGTCCTGGCAGGACTTCGACGACTTCGGCGCGAACTATCCGCTGAGCTTCGATGGCACCTATCTCGATGCGCTCTCGAGCATCCAGGACTTCGAAGTGGAAAACGATATCATCGCCAAGGAGATCGACATCGCTTCCTGGACAGATTCCTCCTACCTCGAGCGTGCCCAGCAGGAATTTGGAAATGGGGACTAGCTGTGAAAAAGAAGGTCCTTCATTTCCTCGAGATGCTGATTCTGCCTGCCCTGATCCTCGTGCTGTGGCAGTGGGCAACTGTCTCGGGGGCCGTGCCTGCAATCGTGTTGCCGACTCCTGCTGCCGTCGTATCCTCCATCGTCTCGCAGCTTGCCTTGGGCAGGCTCGAGAACGATGTTGCAATCAGCGTCTCGCGCATCCTCAAAGGCTATGCGCTTGCGGTCGTCTTCGGTCTTGCCTTCGGTGTCACGATGGGCATGAGCGAGCACGTAAACCGCTTCTTTGGAGGCCTCTTCAAGGCAATCCGCCAGATCCCGATGATTGCCTGGATGCCTCTTCTTGTCATGTGGTTCGGTATCGGCGAGGAGTCGAAGGTGGCTGTGATCTTTATCGCTGCCTTCTTCCAGATTCTGCTCAATACGATCAGCGGTATCCAGCGCACGGACAAGAAGCTCGTCGAAGTTGGAAAGATGTACCAGCTCTCGAAATGGCGTCTGTTTCGCGAGATCTATCTGTCAAGTGCGCTTCCTTCGATTTTCGTCGGCCTTAAGCTTGGCCTTTCTGTCTCGTGGATGGCTGTCGTCGGCGCAGAGATGATTGCAGCGAGCTCCGGCATCGGCTTCCGCATCAACGACGCGAGAGCGCTGCTCGACTATCCGGTCGTCTTCTCCGGCATGATCGCGATTGCCGTCGCCGGTGTCCTCATGGACCTGATTCTTTCTGCCATCGCAAAGGGCTGCATGCCCTGGGAAAGGGGCGAGAAGCATGCCTCATAAGCTGAGCATCCGAGGTGTGAGCAAGTCGTTTGCTGCCTCGTTGGGCACGCTTTCCGTGCTCGAGGATATCGACCTTTCCGTGGCAGACGGCGAGCTCCTCGTGATCGTCGGCCATAGCGACTGCGGCAAGTCGACGCTTCTGAAGAACATCGCTGGCCTCGAGGAACCGACGAAAGGCGAGATCCTGCTCGACGGGAAGAAGATCGCAGGCCCCGGCCCTGACAGGACCATGATCTTCCAGGAGCACAGGCTCTTCCCGTGGGTGACGATAGAGGAGAACGTCGCGTTTGGGCTCCATGACCGTCCGAGGGCAGAGCGCAGGGACCTTGTTCGGAGCTACCTTTCGCTCGTACAGCTCGAAGGCTTCGAGCATGCCTATCCCCATGAGCTCTCGGGCGGCATGAGCCAGCGCGCTGCGATCGCACGGGCGCTTGCGACAAGGCCTGAGGTGCTGCTGCTCGACGAGCCGTTCGGCGCCCTCGATGCGCTCACGAAGATGGACCTTCAGGATGAACTCCTTTCCATCCGCGACCGCGAGAAGACGACCATGGTCATGGTCACGCACGATATCGAGGAGGCGGTCTATCTCGCTGATCGCATCGTCGTAATGACCGAGCGTCCGGGAAAGATCGCGGAGATCGTGCCGATTGAGCTCGGGCGTCCGCGCGACCGTGGCAGCGCCGACTTCGCCTGGTACCAGAAGCGGATTCTTTCCCACTTCGTGAAGCCGAAGGAGAAGCAGATCGACTACGTGATCTGACGGCACATCATGAAGTGGGATGCATCTTCGGGCCGGAGGCTCCAGTCCTCCTCTCTGTCGGCCCATCTCTTGCCGCTGACCTCATGGCGCCCGCCATGGCGGCGGCATATGGAGCATGCATGCCATTGCATCCGATCTGCATCTGTTCCTTCCGATGGGGGGTTGCTGACCATCAGCCTTTTATATAGGAAACGATGAATTCAGCAATCTGTCGAAGCGATAGCCAAGCATAGGAAAGAGGTAGTAGAGGCAGTCCCTTCAGGCGCATATACTGAACTTTATGACCAGCTCTGGGTTGGAGAGGAGCAAGGACATGGCAAAGATCGATAATGCCGCGCTCAAGAAGGGCGGCTTCATGGCACAGAAGCAGAAGGGGCTCTACTCGCTGCGCCTCCATATCACGGCAGGGCATCTGACGTCGCGTCAGCTTATCGGTATCTCCAAGGTGGCAGACACCTTTGGCCACGGCTACGTCCATCTGACAAGCCGTCAGGCCATCGAGATTCCCTTCATCAAGGTCGAGGACGCAGACGCCGTGAAGGCGATGCTGGCTGAGTACGGCGTCGAGCCAGGCTGCTGCGGTGCCCGTGTGCGTACGGTCACAGGCTGTCAGGGATCGGCTGTCTGCCCCTCGGGCAACATCGACTCCTATCGGGTAGCCACGATGCTCGACGAGCGCTACTTCGGACGCGACCTTCCCGGCAAGTTCAAGTTCGGTGTCACGGGCTGCCAGAACAACTGCCTGAAGGCCGAAGAGAACGACTTCGGCATCAAGGGCGGGCGCAAGGTCCAATGGAAGCCTGATGCCTGCATACACTGCGGCATCTGCTCGAAGGTTTGCAAGCCCCAGGCCATTACGGATGATGGGGAGAAGATCGTCGTCGACTATGCGAAGTGTGTCTCCTGCGGCAAGTGCTCGCAGAAGTGCCCGGTCGACTCGTGGGACTACCAGACGGTCTACAACCTCACATTCGGCGGCCTCTTCGGCAACCACATCACGAAGGGCAGGAAGATCCTGCCGCCGGTCGAGTCGGACGAGCAGCTGCTCGCTGTCGCCGATGCGACGATCCAGTGGTATGACGACCACGCAATCGCAGGCGACCGCTTCAAGTTCTGCCTCGACCGCGAAGGGTGGGAGAGTTTCGTTCCCGTGGTCAGGAAGGCCTACGATGAGGCAGCACCTGAGGGCTGCCCCAAGGCGGATTCCGTAGAGGTCGAGCCGCCGACACCGGCGGCACAGCAGTAAGGAGAGAGCAATGGCACAGGAGCCCTATGAAGTCGCAGATACCGTCGATATCACGAATCTGGTGTGCCCGATGACGTTCGTGACGGCGAAGGCAGCTTTGGCGGAGCTTGAGATCGGCGAGGTGCTGAGGGTGCATCTGGCGGCGGGCGAGCCGATGGAAAACGTACCGAGGAGCTTTGCCGATGATGGGCAGGAGGTGCTTGCCCTGAAGGAAGCAGACGATGGCGCCTTTGATCTCGATGTGAAGAAGCTCGAAGACGAATAGCGCATATCGGTACCTTGGATATGCAGGAAGGATAGCCATGAACATCACAGTGGGTGGAGAGAAGAGGAGCGTGCCCGAAGGGGAGACCATAGGTGCGCTCATCAAGGACGAGAAGGTGGAGAACGCGGACTATGTGACCGTAGCCGTGAATGAGGCCTTCATCGACCACAAGGACTTCGCAGCGACCAAGCTCTCCGAAGGCGATACGGTCGAGTTCCTCTATTTCATGGGTGGAGGCCGCTGAGATGGTATTCTCACCTGACGAGCTCGAGCGCTATTCCCGCCATATTATCTTGAAGGAGGTTGGCGTCAAGGGCCAGAAGAAGCTCTGTGCTGCGAAGGTCCTCATCATCGGTGCCGGCGGGCTCGGTGCCCCGGCTGCACTCTACCTTGCCGCCGCCGGTGTCGGCACCCTGGGCATCGTCGATGCAGACGAGGTCGAGCTCTCGAACCTCCAGCGCCAGATCATCCATGGCACCTCGGATATCGGCAAGCCGAAGGTGGAAAGCGCCGCAGAGACGCTCCATGATATCAACCCCGGCGTTAAGGTTGCGACGTACCGCGAGTTTGTCGACTCCTCGAACATCGCCGACCTCATCGCCGGCTATGACTTCGTGATCGACGGCGTCGACAACTTCCCGACGAAGTTCTTGATCAACGATGCCTGCGTGATAGGGAAGAAGCCGTTCGTGCATGCGGGCATCATCCGCTACAAGGGCCAGCTCATGACCTACGTGCCGGGAGAGGGACCGTGCTATCGCTGCGTGTTCCGCGATATGCCTCCTGCGGATGCCGTGCCGACCTGCAAGCAGGCCGGCGTCATCGGCGCTCTTGCTGGCGTCATAGGCTGCCTCGAGGCGCTTGAGGCCATAAAATATATCTGCGGCATAGGCGAGCTTCTGACGGGAAGGCTCCTTACGTTCGATGCACTCAAGGGAGATTTCCACACGATCAAGCTGCCACCACGAGATTCGAACTGCCCGGTCTGCGGCGACCATCCGACCGTGACCGAGCTCATCGACTACGAGCAGCCGTCCTGCGCGCTTGCGCAGCATGGCACGGCGCTCACCTGAGAGGAGAGGCATGCTCCATCTGAGCGGAGACGATTTCCACAAGATGGCAGAGTGGGCACGAGAGCATATGCCCGAGGAAGCCTGCGGCCTTCTGGCCGGCTATCGCGACGAGGAAGGAGATGCCTTCGTCGAGCGTGTCTTCATCTGCGAGAATGCCGACCACACCTCAGAGCACTTCACGATTTCGCCCCAGGAGCAGCTGAAGGCCCTGAAGGAAGCTCGCAGCTTCGGCATGGAGATCTTGGGCAACTGGCATTCGCATCCGGAGACTCCGGCACGTCCTTCTGCGGAAGATCTGCGCCTTGCGCAGGACCCATCTGCCATCTACTGCATCCTCTCGCTCGAAGATCCGGCGTGGCCGGCACTCGTCGCCTATCGCAAGGATGCGGACGGAAATGTTGCAAGGGTGCTGGTGAGCCATGACGCGTGAGGGACTCGTCTTTGCAAGCTACGGGACGCTCGTAGATGAGGCGAGGCAGAGCGACATTGCCCCGGTCGCCGAAGCGCTGAAGGGCGCCTTTCCGGAGGATGCCTTTGCCGAGGTCTATACAAGCGTCTGGGTAAGGGAGCATCTCGCGAAGCGCGGCATTGTCTCCACAAGCCTCGGTGAGGCGCTTGTCTCTCTTGCTGATGAAGGCGTCATGCATGCCACGGTCCAGCCAGGGCTCATCGTCTGCGGCGATGCGTGGGACAAGCTTGCAGTGGAGGCAGCAGCGCTCGCTGGACGCTTTCCGGAAGGGCTTTCTCTCGGACGTCCGCTTCTGGCAGATGATAGAGACCAGAAAGAGGTCGCTTTCGTCATCGCCGAGGCATTCCCTGCACGTCCTTCCCATGCATTCGTGCTTGTAGGACATGGGACAAGAGAGGCGGCAGATGCCGCCTACACAGGCGTCGTCTGGGCGCTCCACGAGGCAGGACGCACCGACTTTGCCCTTGGCCTCATGGAGGGCGCGCCCGATCCGGACGAGGCAGCGAATAAGCTCGTACGCAATGACACGCATTCGGTTACAATTGTCCCGCTCATGCTCACGGCAGGAAGCCATGTGCGCCGCCGGCTTGCGGGAGAGGGCGCGGCAAGCTGGACATCGCGCCTGAGCGCGGCCGGCATTGCCACGGATTGCACGCTGGCGGGCCTTGGCTCCCTGCCGGGTGTGAGTGCCATCTTTGTCCGCCATGCACGGGAAGCCGAAGCTATCCGCTGAGACAGACAGCCTGCATTTCATAGACATCGATATCGACAGAAAAGAGAGCATTCCCATGCTGAATGACAGCCGTCTTGTGCGTCCTGCTGCGGTGGCAGCTACGCTTCTGCTCGCCTCGAGCCTTGTGGCGCTTCCTGCCTGCAGCCAGACCACGTCTTCCACATCCTCGACGGACACTGCCTCGTCGAGTGCATCCACGGCAGAGGCCGACAGCGTCACGTTCACGGACGACCTGGGACGCGAAGTCACGGTCTCGAATCCGCAGTGTGTCGTTGCCTGCATGGGTTCCTTTGCCGGAGCCTGGCAGCTTGCAGGCGGCACGCTCGTCGGCGCTTCCGATGATGCCTTTGCGCACTACGGCGTCGATTCCTCGGCCGTTTCTGGTGTCGGCAAGTCGACCGCGCTCAATCTTGAGTCCATCCTCGACCTCGATCCCGATTTTGTCATCATGACCGGCATCTCTGACGGCAAGCACTCGACGGGCGTCTCGCAGGAGGACATGGAGTCCTCGCTCGACGAGGCAGGTGTGCCGCTTGCCTTCTTCAAGGTCACGACGTTTGCCGACTACGAGCGCATGATGGGGATCTTCTGCCAGATCACGGGCAGGGACGACCTCTACCAGAAGAACGTGGCCGATGTGAAGAGCCAGATCGACGAGGACATCAAGACCTACTCTGTTGCCGACAAGGCACCGACCGTGCTCGTCGTGAGCGCCTACTCGAAGGGCCTTGTTGTGCAGAATTCTACGGGCATGACAGGAGCGATCGTGAAGGATCTTGGCGGCGTGAATATCGCAGACGAGAATCCGAGCCTTCTTTCTGACTTCAGCCTCGAGGCAGTGGTCGAGGCGGACCCTGACTACATCCTTGTGCTTGCCGCATCCGACGACGAAGCGACAGCGCAGAAGTACTATGAGGATGCGGTCGGCTCCGATTCTGCCTGGGCAGACATGACCGCCGTGAAGGAAGGGCGTGTCACGATGCTCGATGCAGCGCACTTCCTCTACAAGCCGCTCGACAAATGGGCCGAGTCCTATGAGATCGTGGGCCAGGCGCTCAGCAAGTAGGGATGGCTGTGGGCATAACGCATCAGCATGAGAAGAAGGCAGCAGGGGCAAGAAGCATGCGCTTCGGTGCCCTTGCTGCCATCTCTTTTGCCGTTCTCCTTCTTGCCATGCTTCTGGGCCTTGTCTTCGGTGCTTCCGGCGTCGGTGTGGGTGACGTCTGGACGCTTGTAGCAGGAGGAGACCCACCTGCGAAGGCGAGAAACATCCTCGTCTCGATCCGCATTCCCCGCGTACTGGCAGGTGTCCTGGCAGGCGCTGCCTTCGCGGTATCCGGTGCCCTCATCCAGGAGGTGCTCGACAACCCGCTTGCAAGCCCGAACATCATTGGTGCGAACTCGGGCGCAGGACTCGCCGTGCTCACCGTGAATGCACTGGCAACGGTCGGCATCACGGTGCCGCTGCCGCTTCCGGCGGCAGCCTTTCTGGGTGCCCTTCTTGCGTCGGCGCTGATCCTTCTTGTTTCGGCCCGTACCGGAGTCTCGCGGCTCACGGTCGTCCTTGCCGGCGTCGCCGTGAATGCGGTCTTCGGGGCTGGCATGAATGCGGTCTTGATCATCGCACCGAATGCCTATGTCGGCTCCTCATCCTATCTCGTGGGCGGACTTTCCGGCATCGTGCTTTCCGATCTCGGGCTTCCTGCCCTCTTCATCGCGCTCGGCCTTGCTTTGGCCCTCATCCTGGCGCCCCGGCTCAACGTGCTTGCCCTTGGCAGCCAGACGGCGCATGCGCTCGGCGTGCCCGTGCGGCTCCTGCGGGTAGCAGGCCTGACCGTTGCCTCGCTTCTGGCGGGTGCTGCCGTGAGCTTCTCGGGCCTCATCGGCTTCATCGGCCTCATGGTACCCCATGTGGCAAGATGCTTTGTCGGGCGTGACTTGAAGCGCGTCATTCCGATCTCTGCTGTCTGGGGTGCGGCATTCACGGTGCTCTCCGACCTTCTGGCACGCACGCTCTTTGCGCCTTATGAGCTGCCGGTGGGGATACTCATGGCGCTTGTCGGCGGGCCCTTCTTCGTCTTCCTGCTCATGAAGGGAAAGGGATACCGCGATGAGTGAAAACGTGCTCGCGTTCAGGGACATCTCGTTCGGCTACGGGGAGCGGAAGCTCTTCGAGGGCTTCTCTCTTGCCATTCCCGAAGGCGGCATCACGGCCGTGCTCGGCCCGAATGGCTGCGGCAAGTCGACGCTCCTTTCCCTGGCAGAGGGGATGCTGAAGCCCTCTTGCGGCACAGTCCTGCTCTCGGGTACCGATACGCATGCGCTCTCTCCGAAGGAGCGGGCGGGACTCATCGCGATGCTGCCGCAGGTGCACAGAACCCCGTCCATGAAGGTAAGAGACCTGATAGCCTGCGGCCGCTATGTGCACATGGGACCTTTCGGCCAGCTCGATAAGGCTGACTGGGACAAGGTCGACGAGGCCATCTACTTGATGGGCCTGGACTCTCTGGCAGAGAGGAATGCGAGAAAGCTCTCGGGCGGCGAGCGCCAGCGGGCGTTTCTTGCAATGACGGTCGCTCAGGGAGCACGCACGCTTCTGCTCGACGAACCGACGACCTATCTCGACGTGAGGGCAGCGCACGACCTCATGGCGCTCGTGAGAAAGCTGGCTGGGAATAAGGGCATCACCGTCATCTGCGTGATCCACGATGTGGATCTGGCTCTGCGCTTCTCGGATAGTATCGTCGTTCTGGGAAGCGAGCGGCCGACCCGTCTTCTTTCCACAGGGGCACCGGATGCAATTGCAGAAAGCACGGTACTCGCTTCTTCTCTCGATGTGCGGGCGAAGCGCTTCAGCGATGGCGGGGAGACAGCCTATGGCATATTTCCTGTCAACAGGGCATAAAGGCATTTTGACCTGCTGATTCTTCAATCTGTAAGGACTTCATCAGGCTGAGATTCCAGGCATTGACCTAAGATCAATGTGATATCACAATGCAACCAGATTCAGAGGGCAGGCTACCAGGTAGGCAGGCTCTCTGAGAGAAAGGATGCTCAGCCATGAGTGTCGAGAAGAAGGCCCATGCCGCAAGCGGCTAGCTCATGTTTTTTGTTATTCTTGCAATGTTCGTGCTCTCTGTCGCACTCTTCATTTTCGATGTCACATCTCTTGCAAGAGCAGATGAAGCAATACGTCCCGAGCCTGCCTTCGGCATGCCCCTCATGATCATTCTTTTCGTAGCCGCTTGTTTCCTCTCGAACAGCTTCTTCTTGCTCCAGTCGGGACAGGCCCGTGTCTGCGTGCTCTTTGGCAAGTACGTCGGCACCGTGAACGATGAAGGACTGAGGTGGGCCAATCCGCTCTACGCAAAGAATCTGGGCCTCGTTGAGGCAGGACTCGACAGCGAGAAGCCGGAGCATGCCGGTGTCGCCTCCAAGAGCGTGCGTGGCTCTGTCATCTCGATGCGTCTTCGGACCTTGAACGGTGAGCGCCTCAAGGTCAATGATAAGATGGGCAACCCGATCGAGATTGCTACCGTCGTCTCCTGGCGTGTCGCCGATACGGCCAAGGCTATTTTCGATGTGGACGACTATGAGTCCTATGTCTCCATGCAGACCGAGACCGCCCTTCGCCATGTCGCCTCTGTCTATGCCTATGACCACATGGAGGATGAGGATGAGTCTACCTCCTCGATCACGCTGCGCTCCAATATCGAAGAGGTGAGCGATGCCCTGAAGGCAGAGCTCGACAGGAGGTTTGCACCGGCAGGCGTTGCTGTCGAGGATGCTCGTCTCACGCACCTTGCCTATGCTCCTGAGATTGCCCAGGCAATGCTTCGCCGCCAGCAGGCCGACGCTATCCTTGCAGCACGCAAGAAGATTGTCGAAGGCGCTGTCTCCATGGTGGAGATGGCGGTCGATCGTCTTGCCGAAGGCGGTGCCATCGAGCTCGACGACGAGCGCAAGGCAGCTATGGCACAGAACCTCATGGTCGTGCTCTGCGGCGAGTCCGATGCACAGCTAGTGCTCAATGTAGGAAGCCTCTATGCATAGGGGAAAGAGGGCTCAGGTGTAAGCCACAAGCAGTATCCGCTCCGCACCGATCCGGACATCTGGGATGCCATACAGAGGTGGGTAGCCGATGACATGAGGAGTGTAAACGGACAGGTCGGATATCTTCTGCGTGATGCCCTCAAGCGGGCAGGACGGCTGCCGAAGAAGAGCAGCCCGAAGGACAGGAGAGGAGAGCAGTAGCAGCAGGGTACCTCCCAGGGCGTCTCGCTGCTTCACTATCAGAAGAGAGGAAGAGCTTTTCCCAAGAGGAAATCTTCGACAGAAAGAGCGGCGGATCCTACGATAAGTGTCCTGGCATGCGGATAGGCAAGCGAGAAGGCTGTAAGTCCGTGCGTATTCTTGATGCGTCCGCTCTTTACCTCGATGCCGATGGAATCTGTGCCATAGTTTAAGACGAAGTCGACCTCGTCTTTGCCATCTCTCCACCAGTTGAGCGTGTAATCATATTGCTCGCAGAGCGCAATGAGATAGGCACCGATTGCGCTTTCCACGAGGTGGCCATAGCGGTCGGAATCTTTCAGCAGATAATCGCGATAGCGGCCATAGGTTGCAGTCATGAGGGCGGTATTGTGCACCAGAAGCCGTGGCGAAGAGCTTTTTTCGCGCAGCAGGTCGGGATCATATTTCTTGAGTCCGGAAAGCATTCCAGCGGTATCAAGCAGCTCGAGATAATGCGCAATGGTGGCTGCGTTGCCCTTGTCATCCAGCTGCCCCAGGAGCTTTCGATAGGATATTTCCTGTGCCGAATAGGGGGCTCCCACATAGAAGAGACGCCTTAGTAATGCGGGATTGCGCACTGTTTCGAGCGCCAGAATATCTTTGTCTATGGTGGGCTCGATGATGGCATCTCGGATGTATCGCTGCCAGCGATCTGTATCCTTGATGAGGCGCGCAGCGCCTGGATAGCCGCCAAAGAAGAGAAAATCATCGAGCGAGAATCCGAATGCTTTGCGGCACTCCTGCAAAGTCCAATGGGTGCAGCGAATGATTTCGAAACGACCTGCAAGCGACTCATCCATGCCGCTTCTCAGCAATGTCGCGGAAGAACCAGTCAGCACTACGCGCAGATCGAGATCATTGAAGGAGTCTTCATCCCATAGTGCCTTGACTGCATCTGACCAGCCAGTGGCATACTGCACCTCATCGATTACCAAGATTGCTGAAGGCACTGTGGGAGAAAGCAGGTTCCGTGCTTGCTGCCATTGAGCATGAATCCAGTCGGGTGAAGCCCCGTGCTCTGGAACCTCTGCATAGTGATGGGGTATGTCAATCCGCTTGAAGGCCTGCTTCACAGCGGTAGACTTTCCCGTCTGTCGGGGCCCAAGCAGAATCTGGATGAAATGTCTAGGTTCATTCATGCGGTCGACCAGCACCGAGACGATATCGCGCTCGAAGGTCGTGTTCATCTTCTCCTCCTTGTGGTGTATTTTTGTAGAGCTTTCCTGTTTCGATATTAGCCTATCTCACAAAATTGTGAGATAGGCTTCTAAATTTATGAGATAGGCTCACAAATTTGTGAGGTAGATGCCTAAATCTTGTGAGATAGGCTCACAAGTCTGTGGACTTGCGTGCAGGCACGGTTCCATCAGACATGCAGCGCAGAGAGAACTATATGTCAGCCAGCACTGTCATTGGACTTTATGAGGAACTATTTCCAAGCAGGAATAGCACGTATGCGGCCGGAGGTGCTCAGGATTTCCGTATCCTCCTGAGTGTGATGATGAGACCCTCTTCGAGATGGACAATATCCATAGCACGTTTGAGCGAGGAGACTTTGCGCCTGCGGGTCTTTGGATACATCATGTCGGCCGTGACCTGTATTAGGAGATAGGGCTCTGTCGCAAGCGAATCTCCTATCAGGAAATTGACTTTCCCTGTTGTGGGCACTATGTAGGATGTGACCATATCCGGTCTTGTGCCTCTCGTGCGACGCATAAGCTCGATATAGACAACGGTTTCGAGTCTCTTCCCAAGGTCTTGCTGGCTTGCATGCGAGATGGAATACACCATGCCCTGATCGCACGCATAGACCTTGGGAACGGCAGTGGTCTTCTCTGCAAGCGCGACAGAGTATTCCCGCAGCATGCTGATAAGATAGGATTGCTCGAGCAGATGCACTCCCTCGTTGACAGTATCCCAGGAAGTGCGGTAGCCGACGTTGCGCAGCATTTCGAGGAGCCGGTTGATCGAGCGCAGGCAGTATCCCTCAGGGCAAAGAGAGCCATCTGGGTCGCTATCGTCACATCGAGACGGCTACTGCGTTCCACGATATCGCGTGCAATCACATCGCGCACGTAGGATTGAAGCATCAAGGTGCGGGTCGGAGCATTGAGCAGCTGCACGCCCGGAAAAGCCTCCCTGAATGAGATAGCGGTCATAAGCAGATTCGAGAGATGTTTTCATCTTGGGAGAGACCGAACCTGCATTCTCGAGCTGCCCGTCTTCTGGAAGTTCGATGCTGTGGAATCTGCAGCATTCGGCAAACGAGAGTGGGAACATATGGCATTCAAGGGAACGCCTACGGAATGTGCTGGCAATCTGGTCTGAAGACAGCTTCGAAGATGAGCCTGGGATAACGAGAGTGATCTTCTCGCGCTCGGCAATGCGCTGGCAAAAGACCTACCATCCATCTGCTTCCTGTACTTCGTCGAAGAAGAGATAGGCACCTTCTTGGCGGGCCTCGGGTACCTGCCGCCAATATTAATTGAGCACGTCGTTCAGAAGGGTAGCTGGAGCTGGCCTTAGACGGTCATTTGCGAAGTTGAAGTAGAAGATGCGATCGCGTGGCATGCCTGCAGCAAGAAGGCACTGTATGAGCTGGAACTCGTAGAATGTCTTGTCCGACCGGCACACTCCCGTGATGATATGGACCAGATTGAAGGGAGCAGGCTCAGGCAGGCCCGAGATGATGTCCTGGCGTGGTCTCACTTCAGGGAAGGGGATTCGAGCGACTCGCGAATGAGCGCTCCGTAATCAGGCACTGTTTCCATGATCTCTCACATGCCGTTACTTATTTCTCTGTAATGACTGAGGACCTCCAGCATAACCGCAAGAATTCCTGTTGCCTCCAAACCATACAATGAGGATGCAAGGTTGATACATCCGAGAGGGCAAAGAAAGAGATAGCGAAGGGGCATGCAGGTGGTCTGAGCAGGCGTGAATGCGAGAGCAGGGGGGGGACATTGATGGGCCTTTTGGAGAGGTTCTCAGACGAGGAGTCGTGCGAGGGGAGG
>ERZ772962.1408-NODE-1408-length-13001-cov-4.102116_pt1 | contig 13001 bp, 14 predicted proteins | sample MGYA00580676_ERZ772962 | MGnify/ENA primary metagenome ERZ772962 (study PRJEB29015, sample SAMEA2738049) | human oral metagenome | biome: human oral; feature: human-associated habitat; material: saliva | place: China | collected 2230 ...
GATGGAACATGTTCCCTTGTTGAATATGGAAGCCTTCAACGCACCATTGCTACTTATAAAGCGATATATTAAAAATTTTGTAAGTGCATATTCCTATTTGAAATTATTATACTATATTTCAATAGTTATACACTTACTCCTGATACAAAAATTACAAGTTAATTTTTAAATTCATGTCACAAAAAATTAAAAGATTTATTAAACTATAAAAAGGAGATAACATATTATGAAATATTGTACACAATGTGGTAAACAAAATATCAACAACTCTAATTTTTGTGAGTTTTGTGGAGAAAAAATAAATAACAAATATACAATTACTAGTGAAACAGAAAAAAAAGCAAAAGGAAAAACTAAATCTTCTAAATATATAATGGTATTAACCTCCCTAGTTATTATATTATCAATATGCGGATATTGGTGGAAGACAACTTCTTCTGCTAAGGCAGAGTTTATGAAAAAATATGAATCAGCAATTTCCCTAGTAAATAAAGGTGAGCTTGAAAAAGGGAAATCAGCACTTGAAGATATAAAAACAGAAGATAAATACGATGATGTAGATGTAGAGAATACTATAAAATTAGTATCAGATTTATTTGACATTCAAGTTGCAATACTAGAGGAAAACGATAATCTCTCATCCCAAATAGAGAAGTTCAATTCAAATTATGCGGGGAAATATGATAGTATCAAAACACTTGTGAATAATATATTAGCAGATAGTAAGGTATTGAATAAATATTTGGAAACCTCTAAAAAATTAAAAGATTTTCAAAAAAATAATGACTTTGATAAAGCTGAGTCAGAATTAAAATTATTAAAAGAATACAAGTTTACTACTGAAAAAATATCAAAAGAATTTGAAAAAAAAGTAGCCGATATTGAATCGAAATTAGCTGATGCAAAAAAACAATTTGATGAAACTAAGACAAAAGAATCTCAAGCAAACACATCTTCTGGAGGTGTTGGGGATAACGACGTTATACCAGCAGGATCTTCTTATGTATTTAGTGGTACAGTAACTAACTCTACAACGTATAAAGAATTTAGGCAGACAAATGCTTATCAGACTATAGCAAGTAATTATATAGGTTTTAATGCAAGTAATGCTGAAATTAAAGCTTGTCTAGAATGGCTTATCCAAAAAGGAAAAGAAGGAGCCCAAACACTACCAAGTACTGATGAATATAGAAAAGCTTTTGGTAGATAATAATATAATAAGATTAAATCGTTCTCTCTAATAAACTACATATTACTCATATAAATATATAACTGCAACACTAGTTGATTATACTTTTATAAAGTATCTTTTAAGCACATATTCTTAAAATAAAATATTAATTTCAATGAAAGGAAATATATAATCATGAATTTTTGTCCCAACTGCGGAAATAAACTAAACGAAAACTCAAATTTTTGTGGTATATGTGGTATTAAAATACAAAAAAATACTAACATGGTAAATCAAGAAAATTTGAATGAAGTTCAATCACAAAGCCAATATCAAAATCAAAATGAATATAATATCTCTACAGAAAAACATAAAACAGAACAAGCACAATTCTCAAATCCATCTCAGTTTGCACAATCCACAAAAAAAGTATTAGACTCTGCAACTGAGCATTTAAACAAGTACACTGGAGAAATAGGGAGTGTAGATATTAACCTTAGAGAACTATTCTCTGAAGTTTTTAATTCTCATTCTACTGATGAGGCAGAAGAAATATTTATTTCTGGAACTAAAAAAACTACACCACCTCTAAAACAAGTATCAGAAAGCTGGGGAAAACCATGGTTATTTTCTAGAGTTCTTGTTTGGTTCCTTATTGCATTCGCAGCGTTCTGGTTTTGCATTTTTAAATTAAACGCTCAATATGCAATCCCAGGATTCATATTTGCTGGAGCATTTGCAATGCCTATTTCTGCATTAATATTCTTTTTTGAATTAAATTCATTTAAAAATATTAGTATAATGAATACATTTAAAATATTCTTCGTTGGCGGTGCCTTCTCTTTACTTATAGCACTTCTTTTATATCAAGTTTTCCCATTAAGTTTAGAAAGTCAGATATTTGGAACATTAACCGTTACCGATGCATTCTTAATAGGACTAATAGAAGAAGTTGGAAAATTCATAATAGTTATTTACTTTGTAACTAAGCTAGATATAAAATATATTTTAAATGGCCTTCTTGTTGGTGGTGCTGTTGGAGCTGGATTTGCAGCATTTGAAACTGCTGGATATATTTTATCATTCTCTGAACAAGCTATGGAAGTAACAATTATAAGAGCTATTACTTCTATTGGTGGCCATCTTGCATGGACTGCAATAGCTGGTGGTGCATTAATAATAGTTAAAAGAACTAGTGAATTAGAGTTATCTCACTTTATGAAATCACAATTCGTTTTCTTCTTTTCATCTATTGTAATAATGCATGCTCTTTGGGATATGGATTTACCTCTTAATAGTTATTTGAAAATGGCTGGTTTAATGATATGGGTATGGATAGAATTATTCGTCATAATAAATGCTGGACTTAAAGAGATAACTAAGTATAAATACAACTCAGAAAATTAGTCAAATATTTTTGCGAACCTAATTAGTTTTAACACTAATTAGGTTTTTTATTTTTACAAAAGGAGTCTAATAATGACAAAAATACAAATTATACAACTAAAACAAGAAATACTTAAAGAAATAGAAATAAACAACAATAAAGAATTTAACTCTCCTAATGTTTCAGGAGAGTTTTTTATTAACTATATTGGTGCATACGACAGAGAAGTTTTTGCTGTTGTCGGTCTAAATGTTAAAAAACAACCTACCTACTGCGAAATCTGTCATATAGGTATTTTAGACCAATCCCCTATTCATTTTAGAGAAATATTTAAAGGAGCTATACTTGCTAATTCTGATTCTATTATTGTTGCTCATAACCATGTATCTAGTAATTTAAAACCAAGTAATGAAGATATAAAAGTAACTGAAGCATTAATAGAAGCTGGTGATTTACTTGGTATAAAGGTACTAGATCATATTATTGTCACTAATTCTAACTTTCTATCTCTTAAGAAAGATAGTAAAAAATATGGAGGTATTTTATGGTAGATATCAATCAAATCACTGATTTACTTTATAACAAACTAAATTTAAATATTAACTACTCTGAATTAATATCTGAGAGTTATCTCCTTACTATAGATGAGTTAGATAGCCAATTATTACCTACTAACTTTTATGATGTAATGAAGCACAAATCATATCGAGTTATCTTTTTTTATTATGACGATATTATTATTTATATTTTCTATAATCCTGATATGACAAAAAAACTTTTAACAGGCATACTAAAACAAGAAAGGTTAGTGTTCAGTAAATATGAGAAAATCTAACAAAAGAAATAAAGCCTCTATCTTAGACTGGATAAAGGCTATATATGAAATAACTGTAATAATTATTAAACTATATCAAAAAGTAACAGCATAGAAAGGATAAAACAATGACAAAAATACTATCAGCAAATATTCAAATAGAATTACTAATGTCAGACGATGGCAAAGAAAGATTTATATTAAAGAAAGTCTGGGATGAAAATAAACCTATGGTCACTATATTAACATTATACCCAAGCACAAGCGAGCTTATTATAAATGATTCTACAACTACATTTATTACTAATAATGTGTACAGAAATAACTTTGGTGGATTTTATAGCGTTAATCTATATTCGGAGATTTTAACGGGAAATCGGAGATTTGAAAATCAGAAGAATACAAATAATACAAAGCACATACTAGAGTGTGCCAAAGAGTCTGATAAAATAATTATAGCTTGTGGCTCACTTCCTAAAACTAACAAACACGTAAAAGATAGATTAGATTCAATTATTGCATTATTAGCTAAAAACAAACTAAAGAAAAAAATACTTTTTCTTACAGATAACAACAAACGAGAAAATTTTCATCCTCTGGCACCAAAAGTGAGAGCAAAATGGGAGTTTATGTGATATAATTTAGGAAAAAAATATGGAGGATTCTCATGGAAGAATTTATTTTTACTGGGGATATATTATGTGATTCAATTTTATTTATCAGAGAAGATAGAGAAAATAATACATTAAAAGAAGAAGACCCCAATTATAATATAAAAACAAGAAAAAAAGAAAATCGAAATTATACTACTAAAAAAAGTCATTCATCAAGAAAAACAAAATACTCTGATGAATTTATTCGTAACGCGACGTTAGGAGTAGACTCAATTATAAATAAAAAGGCGGTTTCTAAACGACTAGCATATTCTTTGTATTTATTATCTACAAATAAAAAATGCAATAGATTACTTGGAAATGATTTTTTCGATAAATACTTGGAAATAAAACCAGAAACTTCTAAAAAAACTAATTGTAAACTTAAAACAAGTTTAAGTGATTTTAAAATATACAATAAATCTATAGCATTTATTATATATGTGCTCACTTCTTTATACTATATTAACAATCTTCCATTTTATATCACTCCACGTAAAGATGGCTTTTTAACAAAATACAAAAAAGAGTATTTTCTATATCCTAGATTAATAGATAACTTTTTGCTACATAATATTCTAATGATTTTAAATCTAATAGAAAATAAAAGTTATTCCCCTGATTTAATAATAACCGAACATAATAAATTAATGGAAGAGTACAAAAATATATTCTCATCATTTGAATATAATATCTCCTGTTCTTACTTACTTATAAAAGATTCTAAAACTTCTCGCATAGCTCAATTAACTGCTCCTGTGAAATACAGTAACTCCAGAAATGAAGATATATTTTATAAAATCTTTAAACAATTTGAAAATTTAAATGAAAAAGAATTAACAGACATTATAGAAATTATAAAAAGCCTATTTTCTAGTTCTTCTCCTACGGATGAAGAATGGAAATATTTAAAAAAAGAATTATTTATTACTCATTCTACACTATATACTGAACAAAGTAAACTCCAATCACAATGCTATAATATAATGCTACATCTACCCGATACTCTAAGTAATATTAGAGAGTCTGTTGTAGATTTACAATCAAAATTACTCTCGTTTAATCCTAATAAATCGTCTATGTATGATAACGAAAATTATTTGACTGGTTTATGTATGGAATTAACTTATTTAAAAGAAGTTAATTCATTTATAATCTCTACTTATAAAGATTGGGTACTGCTAATTAAAAAAATATCTACTCTATGTAAAAATGTAAAACAAATATTGAAAGAGCCAAAAAAAGCCCATCCTTTCACCCTAGATAAAACAGAGGATTCTTTAATAGCAGTTCTAAAATTGCACCCTAGTTCAATATCGAAAGAAATTGACAAAATTTTAAACATTATATATGAGGCGCATCTAACTAAAGAATCTATCTCTTTTATGAAAAAAAATAATCGAATAAAAGAACTAGCTTTCCATGTTTTTGAACATATTGGCTATGTACTCTCAAATTTATATTTTTTTTCAAACTATATTGTTAAGTTTTATGAAACGCCTGAATTATACAATTATCACCTTATATATGATGATGAACTTTGCACATATGAAAATAAGGTATCTATTGATAATGACACTTTCAAATACTATAATGATGATGATATATATACAGCTTTTTCTCTACTAGATATAATTACTCCTAATGATTCCCATTATGTTTTTTTTCATGCTATAACTGAAAAATTCACTGAATTAATAGAATCAAAATACTATAACATTTTAAAAAACAATTTTAGTGACGATAATAAGATAGAAATAATTAAAAACTATAAACGTCTAATTGATTGCGAAAATTTTATATCACAAACTAAAATTATTATATACAACAAAAATATCAAAAAACTACTGAATTCCATAAAAAAAAATAAAAATAATATTAATGTAATTAATATAGACTTTTTCGAATCAAAATTAGATTCTTTAATAATTTGACCACTGCTTTAAAGTAGTGGTTTTTAATTTATATAAGTATTATTTGTCTTTTTTTCTTATTAGATTTTTTTCGCCAAATTTTATGATAAACATTATTCTTCTTTATGTTATCATATCATTAGAAAATGCACTTTCAAAAAATATATAGAGCAAGTACTTGTCTTCTAAAAAAATTTTGGGACACCTGGGTAACCCATCCGACCCAAAAATAAAAACAGAGAGGTAATTTCAATGAAAAAACATATTTTAAAACAAAATGAAATCAAAAAAACTCTAAGCACTTTAAATAATCATGGAGTAGAAAAAATTAACATTCGTAGCATTGGAAAGGAACAAATTAAGAATGATATTTTCCTTACTTCTGAGATAGACGAAATTATAAACTATATTGAAGGGTTAGATAATAACTCAAATATCTACACTACTTTTAACTACTTTGACACAGTTGAAAAAAATACTGTATCTGATAAGGATATAAAAAGTATAAAATTCATATTGTTGGACATTGACCCTAAACGCCATCCAGGAACGGTTTCTACTAATGAACAAAAAGAAGAAGCAAAAAAAGTTTTTTATAATTGCTTGAAATTTTTAGAAGAAAACGGGGTTAAGTATCACTATACTTTTGATTCTGGTAACGGATATCACGCATTAATTCCTGTAAGTATTGATGCTAATAAAGTTAATCAAGATACTATAAAAAAATTACTTTATTTATTGGATGATAAATTTTCAACTGAAAAAGCTCATGTTGATAAAAGTGTTCACAATCCAGCACGTATTACTAGATTTTACGGAACACTTAATACGAAAGGTATTGAAACTACCCCAGAAGAATGTCGTTATTCTAAATTCTTAGAAGATAACTCTAATAGAAAAGTTAATGATTTCAAAATGATAGAAAATATGGTAAACAGTTATTCAAAAAAAGAAAATATTGAATATGAAAAAATGACAAAAAATGTACCGTATTTGCTAGTGGATAAACCTAAAGAGTGGCTTGAATCACATAATCTGCTATTTACTAAAGTTAAATATTTAGATAATGGAGAACTCTATAAATTTGAAGGCTGTCCAATGAGGGAGCATAAAAATAACGATAGGGGTCACTATTTCATCGTAAATGGAGATAAATGTTATTTTGGTTGTCATCACGAAAGCTGTGCATATCAAAATATAAATACTTTTAACGAAAAATATCCATGCCCTAAAGAGTTACTTATTAAAAAAGTAACATACTCTACTGGAAAACCTACTTTAGAGAATTTAGAAAAAGGAGAAGCGTACAAATTTTTGAACTATATTCTAAATAAAGATGGCATTGTTCAAGAAGAGAAAAATGGAGAACGTGATGTCATTTCGAAAAATCCAATTTTCATAAAAGAAATTATATACGATATTGATAATAATACTTTTGATTATGTATTACAAGCTATTACCATTGGAGGAATTAAAAATACTTTCTCTATTAATGGTTCAGAATTTAATGCACTATCGTTACGTAGTATTTTGTCGAAAAGAGGTGTAATGGTCACAAATGAGTATAAAGCACTGTCGTTTTTACAACTCCAAATCGAAAACCCTGAAATAAAATATTTACATAACAGGGTTGGTTGGAACTCTTACAGTGAATTATCTTATAATCTATTCAATAGTTTCAATAATTCAAAAAAGAGTACACTAAACGAGCTAAGTATTTTTAAACTTAAGCCAGCAGGTGAGTATGAAACAGTATTAACTCTTATTAACGAAGAAATAATAGGAAGTAATATGGAAATAGCTTTGGCGGTTGGATTATCCCCTATCATTCTTGGTTATCTTGCTAAAACAGATTTCCCTGATATGGGTGCATTACTCGTGAATATTATGGGTAAAAGTTCAACTGGGAAAACAACAGCACTTAACTTTATATCAAGTATATATGGAAGCCCAGTTGAAAATATGCATACATTTAATGCTACCTCAAATGCTCTCTTGAGCACACTAGCTAATAACTTTGGAGTAGCTGCTGTTATAGATGAATTATCTAGCTGTAATGTATCAGATATGACTTCACTTGTCTATCAAATGGCGAGCGGAAAATCAAAACAACGTTTGAATTCCGACTCAACTCTAAAAGAGCAAAAGTATTTCAATACTACTATAATATCTTCTTCAGAAGTTGGTTTTCGTTCTAGATTAAAAGATAATCCAGGGTTAAGAATGCGACTTATAGAAATAGAGTTAGATGAACCTTGGTCAAAAAATGCTGATAGTTCAGTAAAAATAAAAAAAGTAGTAAATAAAAACTATGGTGTCCTTGCTACTAAATTTATGGAAAAACTTTTCTCCCATGAAAAAGGAAGTGACTTAATATTAAAACACTTTTATAATGCGAAGGAAGAAATAAATTTAGTATTACCAGAGTCTGAATATAAAGCACGTATAAGTGATTATTATGCAACGATTCTATCTAGTGCTACACTCGTAAAAGAATTATTAGGTATAAATCTTGATAACAAAAAACTGATAAATTTATTCGTAACATTAGAGGAAAAAGAAATCCCTAATAGGAAAGGTATCCCTGAAGACATATATCAGAAAATTCTTGAATTTATTCACAAGAACGCTAATAAGTTTTATTATGATAAGACTAACATTAAATCTAATGGAAAAATCGGAATCATAAAGTCAAACAACTCTATGATTTATGCCGATATATTTACTGGGGCATTTGAAAAATTCCTAAAAGTAGATTTAGGCATAGAGGATGTGAAATTAGCACTCAAGAGATTAGTGGATGAAAAAATAATTCTTACTACTGATACTAAACGAAAAAATACCCGTATTAATATATGCGGCGATCGTTTTAACTGTTATCGAGTCGAAATCCCGCAAGAGGACTATGATATGATAATGAAAAACTTAGCTCCAAATGAAAATAATTTACTTCATTCAAATATAGGTGAAAATAAAATAGCCAATGCAATTCTTAATGAATCTGTAGACGATTTAGAGTTATAATACTCAAGGAAAGTTTAGGAAGAAACCATAGATGAAAAAATTTAAAGGAGGAAAAAATATGGTTACAGTAAATTTTAAAGATGTTATGGAATTGGGATTCCCAAAACATACAGCCCGTTCTATTATTAAACGAGCGAAGGTACAGCTTGTTAATAGAGGTTACATTATTTATGAAAACAACCGCATTGGCACAGTTCCAAAAGAAATCGTTGAAGAAATACTAGGTTTGAAATTTCCTATACAAGAGGATATAGCGTAATGACAAAAACAAAATTCCCCGGAGTTTATAAAAATGAAAAAACAGGTTACTTTTTCTACAACGTGGAACTCGGTGTGGACCAGATAACTGGTAAAAGAATTCAGAAGAAAGGTAGCCGTGATTCTCACGGTTTACCTTTCAAATCAGCAAAATCTTGTAATGATGAGCTGATAAAAGTAAAAGCAAAATTTAAAGAATCTAAAGGTGGTTCTCATAACTATAATATGACCTATGAGCAATTCATGAATACAGTTTATTTGCCACACTACAAATCAACAGTAAGTGAAAATACATGGAAGAATAGAAAAACTATATTACCTATTTTTATAAATAGATTTAAAGGAAAGAAACTACGTAACATTAGTATTGCCGATTGTGAAAATTTTAGAATCTACTTATTAAATCATAGCGGATATTCTCAAGCATACTGCTCTCTATTATACGGAGCATTTAGAAAGTCTTTAGATTATGCTGTTTTCAGACAATTCCTTTCAGAAAATGTATCTAAGAAAACTGCAGCCATTCCTAAAGGTAAATCTAACATCCCTTACTGGACTAAGAATGAGTTTGAGAAAGTAATTTCTACCTTTGATAAAAGTGATTATCTAGAGCACCTTCACTTCGTTATGATATGGCTCTACTATGTAACTGGAATACGTGTTTCAGAAGGTTTAGCATTATATTGGTCGGATATTGACTTTACTAAAAAGACGTTAAGAATTCATCATAATCTTGATATGAAGTCTAAAAAAGAATATACACGAAGCCTAACTCTTAAAACTGAAAATAGCAAACGTATCATCTCACTAGATGATGATACTATAGAGATATTAAGGGAGTGGAAAAGACGACAACAAAAATTAGTAAATAGCCATTTTATAATGAGTTATGATGGCACACCTTTACATAGATGTATTGTTGGTAGAATAATTAATAAACATTCTAATTTAGCTGATGTTCATAAAATTCAAGCTAAAGGGCTTAGACACAGTCATGCTAGCTATTTAATTAACGAGCATAATGCAGACATACTAGTAATATCTAAAAGATTAGGTCACTCTAGCCCAGAGATAACACTAAAACATTACTCTCATCTTTGGGGTAATAATGATAGAAGTATCGCTGATATGATAACTGGAAATATAAAAATCAAGTTTAACACAACTAACTCGAATACAAAGTTTATTGGAAGAGAAAATAGCATTATCGGGATTGAACAAACAGGATTATATGATTCAAATGAGCCTAAATCATAGAGTTGAGGTATTCGGAAATATAAGAGTATTTGACGAACTACAAACAAAACTGGCAATGCTTGAAGAGTATTTCGAAAATGTTAATTTGGACTGCGATATTGATGAAAAATAAGCTTGAGCTTTTGGCATATATTCTGGAAATGTTTGAAACGGTGAATAGAAATAAAAATGACTCTACCTACAGCAATAGATAGAGCCAAAAAGTTTATCCGGTTGATTGAACGCTATGATAACTTTGATGAACTGACACCAACCATCATCAACGAGTTTGTAGAAAAAATCTTAGTCCACGAACGAGATCGAAAAGGCAGTCAAACCGCCAATCAGAAAGTCGAAATCTACTTCAACTTTATCGGGGACTATGAAGCGCCGAAAGAAGAATTATCCGAAGAAGAAATACAAAAATTAAAGGAGGAGGAAAAAGAACGGGAAAGAAAAGACAGGCTTCATCAAAACTACCTCAAGCGTAAAGCAAACGGCAAGGAAAAAGAATATGAGGACAGATATAAGGCAAGAAGAGAGGAGAAAAAACAGGAAAAGCTAAAAGTTTGAAAAAAACAGGGATACCGGTAAGCGAATATGAAAAGGTTGAGAAAAATTATTCTGTCATTTAGCTACAAGTAAAAACCTTGTTGACAAATATTATAAAATAATTTATAATAAGTATACATATAATAAAAGGAGGAAGTACTATGGAATTTAGTTTTAGTTTGAAAATCAAAGCGGCAAAAGAAGATGTGTGGGAATACTATGCAAATATTGAAAAATGGTATGACTGGGAAAAAGATTTAAAAAATATTACATTAAAAGAGGGATTTAAGACAGGTTCATATGGAACTATGGAACTTGAAGGAATGCCCCCTATGGAATATCAGCTTACTCTTGTAAAACCTTTTGAAGAATTTTGGGATAAAACAGAAACTCCGTTTGGAGATATTCTTTTTGGTCATCAAATAATTGATAATAATGACGGAAGCGTAAATATAAAACATATTGTAGCTTTAGACAGTGAAGACAAGCAACATTTGGAATTTTTGAGCCAAGTTTTTTCCGATGTTCCTCATTCTATATTCATTCTGAAAAATTGCTTGGAAAGATAAGGTGATTGCTGTTTGTTTACATCAAAATATAAAAATAATTCAGAAAAATCAACAGGATTGTTATTCATGAGGGTGTACAATAAATGGCATCTTATGATAAAACAGGAGTTAAAGAAAATGAATTTGACACACCCTCAATTTGTTGTTTTAGCTTCTCTTGCATATCTATCGCAAAATGGAAATGAAGTTACACAGGTTATGATTTCAAAACTTTCAGGGATAGATGTTATGACGGTATCTCAAATATTGAGTTTATTGGAAAAACGTGGTTTTGTAGAGCGAAAAGAACACTCTAGAGATACACGTGCGAAAGCGGTTCTTTTGAATGAAGAGGGGGGTGCAATATTACAAAAGGCAGTCCCATTAGTCGAAGAAATTGATGAAGTCTTTTTCGGAAAGCTAAAGAGTGATGAAGCTCAATTTAAACATCTTCTTGGCAGATTACATGAAGAGTAAGGTGTATTAATTTTCCGATTCTTGTGGAGGCTATTATGAGACGTCAAGATCGTATGGTTACAAATATAGATGAAATTAAAGATATTTTAAACAGCACGCGTATCATTCACCTAGGCATGATGGATGGTGATTACCCTTACGTGGTACCTTTACATTTCGGCTATGAATTTATAGATGATGTACTTCATATTTTTGTGCATGGATATCATGAGGGGAAGAAGTTTAGTTTGATTCAAGAGAACCCCCATGTATTTATCGAAATTGATGGCCATGATGAAGCCCTCGTATCAGGTGGAGATATTCCTTGTAAATATAGCTCGGTTTATTCTAGTGTGATGGGCCGAGGAGAGGCTACCTACTTAGAGCGTGTTGATGAAAAGGCTCATGGTTTACAAGTATTAATGAAGCATCAGACTGGTCGAGAATTTCCCTTTACTGATGCCATGGTAAACTCTGTGGGCGTCGTTCAAATTAAAGTTGTAGACTATACCGCAAAGAGACGAAGACAGCTTGAACAAGATATTATTATGCCTCCATTAACTAAATAATGACAAAACATCCTATTGAACTCTATTGTAATATAGCGTTTAGTAGGATGTTTTATTATGTATAACTAGTTAGCATTAAAGCAGCTAATGGCTCATAACTATACTTTCACAATAGGAAAGATAAAAGTTTTATGAAGTAGCTAGGGCAACAGAATAGGTGGCATGTTTTTGATATAAATAAGAAAATATATCATTATATGTGTAAAGTATATATCAAGTTTTTATAAAAGGAGAAATCATGAAGAAGCTTATATATAAGTCCGTTTTAGCTGCTATGGCTGTAGGATTATTGTGTGCAGGATATGTTTCAGCTGATGTTGTTAATGATTCAATATCTACCGATAATGTGGGTGTTTCCGCTGCCGTTACATTTGATATGCCTAGAGTTCATCCTGATTCAGCAATTAAGGCATTACCAAG
>ERZ772962.1411-NODE-1411-length-12994-cov-2.968545_pt1 | contig 12994 bp, 16 predicted proteins | sample MGYA00580676_ERZ772962 | MGnify/ENA primary metagenome ERZ772962 (study PRJEB29015, sample SAMEA2738049) | human oral metagenome | biome: human oral; feature: human-associated habitat; material: saliva | place: China | collected 2230 ...
CATGTGTTTTTGTTCCTTACAGAGATTTCAGAGCGGCAGAGTGAGTGGCGTTTATGATGCTACCCTCCGGAGGTACCGCCGCCCGACTTGGAGCCGCCTCCGAATCCACCCTTAGAACCGCCCGACGATGAGCTACCACCAGACTTGGAGCCGCTAGAGCTAGACCCACCACTGCTACCGCCCGATTTCGAGCTAGAGCTGGAACCTGAGTTGCTAGAAGAACCAGAGCTGGACTTGTTGGAAGAGCTAGAGTTAGAACCACCGCTAGATGAGTTGCTGTTGCTGGTACTACTCTTACTATCCGTCTTAGACGTAGAGCTACTACCTGCGGAGCCTGTAGTGCTCTTACCGGCGTTCGGGTTGCTCTTGCTGGCGGATGAGCTTGCGGGGGCTGTGTTGCTGTTGTTGCCTGCTTTGTTTGCGGCTACAGCGCCAGCGGCTCCTGCCGCCGCTCCTGCGCCTGCTACAGCCGCCGCCGTAGAGTTTCCGCTACTACTGTTAGAGGAACTGCTACTGGTAGAGCTGTTACCAGTGTTGTTCTTGGTTCCTGTAACGGTGTTCCCGTATTTTTGGGTGGTTACAACTTTGCCGTTCTGCACGCCGGTTTTTGCGCGGGCGGCACGGTAAGAGTCAGTGAAAGAACCACCTGAAGACGGGAGCCCCTGATAGACCGTTCCCTTATTGGGGATAGTATCACTACCACCACGCAAGGGTGCGCCTACACCGGGTACGTTACCGCTGTAGTAGTTGTTACTGTAGGTGGTTCCGCCGCCATTGCTGTTTTGCGCCCACATGTACCCAATGTAGTACCAGATGAAGGCGTTAGTTGCGCTACCACCGTGGTGAGCGTCTCCACCTGACGAGCCGCCATTATTAATGTTGATATTGGTGCCACCGTTATTCCCGTCTGTAGGCGCGCTGGTGGGTGTTTCCGTGGGGGTAGGTGTAGCACTCTCGCGCGGCGAGGGGATTCCCGTTTCGGTAGGTGCAGGCGAAGCTGTATCGGTTGGGGTAGTGGACGCGGACTCGGAAGGGGACGGAGTACTGTTTGCGGCTTCACAGCTTGCATCCTCAGCGCGGGTTTCGTCAGCCGTATTCTTACACAGGCGGATATACTCGATGCCCTGAGATGAGAAAGGAACCTCAGACGGCTGTGCACTGGAGAGCGTGTTACTTTCAGGGGTGCTACAGCCTGCTAGGAGTAGAGCACCCATGCTGGCGGTAGCGATAACCTTGAGAAGCTTGTTAGGGCGCGGGTTGCCGGTAACGCTGGGGGTTTGGGTGTTCCAGTCGTTTAGGGCGTTCTGTGCGGCTTCTATAACCTTACGGTTAGGGTTTCGGTGGGGTTGCGGATTCATCTATTGGGGTGTTCCTTTTCTGAGTTTTTCTGCATTTGAATCATATCGGGTTTACCACAAGTCATTATATAGGAAAACCCCGAGAGTAACCTGCTGTTTCACCACCTCTCGAGTGGTAATTTAGCGAAGTCATGCTCGGGGTTCTTATTGTTTTTTGCGTCGCTCAGCGGGGTGTTTGTTATAGCTCGGGGGTCTACCTGTAATCTTTAGGGATGATGGGTGCTTTAAAAATAATGCCGGGGTTGTAAAAGTAGCGGGCGGTCGCGGGTTGTTGCTCAATAATTTTTGAGGTACGTACCGTTTTCCCGTTATCCCCCGTGTGATACATGGGTTTATTCTCGAATAGCACGTTTGTTCCGTGCGTGTAGACGCGCCCTGCGGTAATAATTTCCTTGTAGAAACTGCAGGTATCGCCAATGTAGACGTTGCCACCTGCGATAATCCAGCCATGTACCGCAACATTATCCCCAATATGCACATCCCCACCCGCGATAATGTTGCCGTGGATTTGAGTTGCCGGGTGCATATTCCTGTATAGGGAGGATACTTTGCTACTGGTTCCTACCTTCACGTCCCCGCCAGCATAAATACCGCCACCATCGTAAGGGTAAGCAGGCTCAGCAGGCGGGTTTATAGAGAACACGTCGCACATGTCTTCGAGGGTTACGTTTCGCCGCGCCAAAATAGTGCCCCGGATAGAGTTGAAACCGTGAGTAATGTTGTTACGAAAAATGACGTTTCTACCAATAATGCGGGTTTTAGGCGGCATGCCTTCCCGCCCGTCATCAAACACCAGAACATCCTTATCCCACAGGTCAAGCTCCGCCGGGAGGTCTTGGTTCGCTATCTTCACCCTATCCGGTTCCGGGTCTTGATAGGCGCTAGTTTTTGGGCGCGTAAATAACTGTTTTAACGTTGTGTTGAACATGCTCACCATTCCTATGTTTAAAGTTGTCCCTGTTGTCGCATATTACCTTATCAGATTCCTCGGTGACCCGGTAAGGTGTTTCAGAATCCTCAGATTTTTTGGGGTCGCCATGCCAGGTTTGCCACCCCTCGTCCGGGTTATCATACTTACCTTTGTCGCGCCATTCTAAGCTCCCCTCAACCCAACGGGTAAGGTTGCGCTGGCAAACGCTGACAGTGTTATTTGGTAGGTAGCAGGTGTAATACTCCTCATAAGGTTGCAGGTAGCTTGCCGTCTGGTTCCTAATTTCAATGGGGGCGTAGGTGGTTCGCTGGTTTGTGTCGCAGGTTACGGGGATGTTAAAGCACCCGGTGAGGAGGACCGGAACAGGGAGGAGGGTGGTTACTTTTTTAAATAGGTGTTTCATATCTTTCTATTTTAAAGGTTGCCGACCTCAGCTTTTATGGTTGAGGTCGGCAACCTTTAGATTCATGCGCTAAATGGCAACACCCGTGTCCTTGATGGTTAGATAGTGAGCAAGCGCTTTCTGAACATTGGAGACGAGCTCATGCTTTGCGGTAAGAGCTTTGTCACCTGCGCCCTGTAGACGCTTATTTACAGTCTTAACCACATTCTCAATAACATCCAGGGTTTTGGTGTCTGAGGGGTAGAGGTCTAGGGCGGTGAGATACAGCGGGGTCAGGTGAGAATCTACAGTACCAGTGGTTAGGTGCTTGTATCGTCGTGCTACAGTGCTGAGACTCTTCATCTGCCAGGCGCGCAGTTTATTGCGTGCCTTCTCTTGCGCGAACGTGGTGTTTAGCTTGATGCTGTAGGAGATTACGTGGTGGGGTTTACCTCCTTCGGGGGTATAGATGAGCTCAGTGCGAATCCGGTCGGGTTCTGCGCAGGAGTAGCATACGTTGTACTCGTCGTAGTCACCATAGAGGTCATCTAAAGCCAGCCCGTCATGTTCATGGTCAATATGCTCACAATTGGTGGTGAACTTACCGGCGGGGTTGCCGTCCGCGTCTACGAGGTCGATGTCGTAGAGGGAGCCGTTAGCTACCTGTAGAGTGTAGCCACCTTCCCAGTTGCCCAGCTCGAACGTTACGAGAGAGCCGGTGATGAAGCCGAACTGGGTGATGTGGTAGTGCTTGTTCTGCAGGATGTGTACGGTTCCGGTTGCCTGAGCTTCTTCGGAGGTGTACTTGTCGTGGTATGCCTTGAGCTTGTCATGGTTTTCCGTGAACAAGGTGCGCATGTTCTGCTGTAGAGCTTCAATATTCTGGAGGTAGGTTGCGGTTACGGTATCAACCTCTTTGATGAGTACGTCATGTAGGTTCTTTGCGACCTGCCGGGTGAGCGTGTGCGGGTTGATGCGTGCCTGCGCCATTTCTTCCGTATCCGTCTCATATACACGGGAACCGACACGGGCGTAGGTGCCATGCTCGTAAGCATGCGGGGTGAGTACACGTTGTAGAGTGTTGAGGGTGTTCAGATAATCGTGTGCTTCCCGCGCTTCGCTACCCTTGTGGAATAGGCGGATAAGGTTTACGGGCTGAGAGTTAGGGTGTTCCTCATCCCAGTGCCTGTCGTTTCGGTCTTCGTCGTAGGACATGAGGATGCTCTGTAGAGTGTACACAACTTCTCGGGTTTCATCTTCCTTAACATTTACAGTCTCCCACAGGAGTTGCGTGCCGCCATTCAGAATGAGTCCGGTGCCGGTGTTTCCGGTTACGGTGTGTAGCTCATACTTGTGGGTTTCGGGGTTTTGGGTGATGAGCTTGTCGCCGGGGTGGAGGGCTTTGAGCTTGCGCATGGTGTTTGTCGCCTTTCTGTGGGATGTTTATGTTCTTTTGGGGTAGTTTATTGCCCCGCCAGGGTTTTGTGTCTCTGGCGGGGCTTTGTGGGGCTTATAGCCTGTTGTTTAGCTGTTTAGTTGATGGTTGCGTAAGGTGCTTCGTTTACGCCCAGGGTTACGGTCTGTACGCCCTCAAACGGGGCAGGTTCCTCGATGACGATTTCGAGTTCCTTGTCGTCGGTACACTCTTCGTTAGCGAAGAGTCGGAGGGTTGCCTTGTTGCCGTCGCGTTCCGTCTCCTTTGCATAGAGAACGGTGTCGGGGAAAATGTTCAGTGCCTCGGTGATGCACTTGAAGATTTCGTTGTAGTTTTCGTGCTTTTCGGCTACGGTCTTGATGTTCTTTGCCAGAAGGATGTCGAGGTGGGGCTCGGTTGCGTCGCCTTCAGTGATGATGTCCTGGATTGCGTAGGTGGTCATGGCTGGTTACCCTTTCGTTGGCTTGTTTAACTTTGTAGCTTTTTGGGTTTCCCCTTCGCTACGTTTCAATAGTACCACATGTTTTTGATGGTTTGCAAGTTTTAGGGATACTTTTTTGCGACAAACTAAATGGGGCGTACAGCCTGCTAAGCCATACACCCCGTTTAGTTTCAGTTATTTACTCAAAGATACCCAGCTCACACTCATCACCGTAGAAGTAACGCACCGGGTAAGTGTAACTCTTCTCCATCTGGGCAAGGCATGCAAGAGCTTCCGCGTCCTCTACACGAACCTGGGCTACAATTTCGTACTTACGACTACCAACCTTAACGCGAACGGCTTCCTCGCAAGTATCGCCCCAGTACTCGAGCTTAAACTCAAAGAGTCCGGGTTCACGCTCACCCAAAAACTCAGCAAACTCTACCTCAAAATCGTTATCCAGCTGGTAATCAACATTGGCGAACTTCTTGTCCGCGGGTTCCATTTCGTGAACCTTACCATTCTTGGAGAGAAGCAGGAACTTTTCAATAGAGCCGATGTGGAGCTTGGACATGGTGCGTAACCTTTCGGTAGGAAATTTAACTCTGTAGCTTTCCAGGTTTCCCTCGCTACATTTATATAGTACCACATGCTTTTAATGGTTTGCAAGTTTTGGGGGATGTTTTTAGGGGGACTACGTTTTCACACATAGTCCCCCTAAAAGGTTATAGGAGCCCAACTGTAGGTTAGCGTCCGTTCAAGAAGTCCTTAATCGTAGCTTGTAGCGCCTTGATGAGACGCGCATCAGCGTCAAAGTCCTTCAGCTGTTCCTGCCGGGATGTGTGGCGCGGGAGAGTCCTAAGAGCACGCTCCATATGGTCTTCCATTGCTTGAATCATGCCGTTTAGAACCTGGGTGGTTTCAGAACCATCGCTAAGCAGGCGCTTAATGAAGCCGCCGTACTTGAGCTTCATAGCCGCCTTGTACCCTTGAACAACGTCCGCGAGATGGTTATTTACCGCCTCAGAGTTGGTTAGACCAGCGTCCTCTACACGTTCACGCCAGCTCCTAATATCGAATCTGTACGGCGCATCAATATTATTAACAAACAGTTCTCCACCGGCGGCAATGAAATGCGCCTGAGTAGCGACCTGGTTACCCTTCGTCTTTACCGTCACCGTAGCGTCCTCTACAGCTTCCTGAATGGTAGAGAATACTGTGGATTTATTGTAGAGACGGTGGGCGATACGGTGAAGTTCGGAGGAAATTTCACCCGCACCCAGTACACCAACAGTAGCGTTTGAAACATGTGTTGCCGCATTAACCCAGTCAGACTCCGTGCGGTTATCCAACCTCAAAGAAGCCAACTGAACAATAAGCCTGTTCCAAGAGCGCGGGGAACGCCAAGCGTGCTTAACGACCTCTTCCGTCTCAGCGCTAGAACCAGTCACCTTATCGAGTCGTACTTCTACACCACGGTCGCCAGGTGGCTCCAAAAGAGACGCACGACCTTCCTTGATAGCCTTCACGATAACCGGGCGGATAATGCGTTCGCGCTCACTCATTTTCCCGCCCCACTTATTCATCGCGCCAGCCGCCCAACCTGTAGGGGTCTGAGTTACCGCATACCAGCTGAAACGGTTCTGGATAGGGGTCTGGAACGGGGACGGGTTCACCGAATCCTCAGCTGAGTTGGAGGCGGCAATAATCACCGTAGAATCAGGCAACGGCACACCATTAATCTTGCGGTCTGCAAGAATGTTCAGGGATGCGGCAAGCACATCCGACGGGGCGTTCCTCAACTCATCAAAGAACAGCATCGTTGGCTTACCCGCCTTCTCATTAGCTAGAACCTGAGCCTGCCACGTATCGAGAAGATATTCTACCGCACCAACCTCTACGCTCTTACCGTCCTGCTGGATAGTGATGGTTGTGGGGCGCGGGATACCCTGAAACTGTTCAGCGTTCATCTGCGAGGTGATAAGGGTAATCATCTCGTACCCGGTATCCTTCGCGAGAGCCGCGATAGCCTGGGTCTTACCGATACCTGCGGTGCCGATAAGGAAAGCGTTCTCGCCTGCGGAGATAATTTCTCCTGTTGCTTCGTCACGCTGTGGGTACGCGGTATCTTTCAGTAGGTCGAGTACTGTGCCGATAGTTGGTTCATTAAGACGCTTCATAATAAAGGGGTTTTACCTTTCTGTTTCCGATAGGGGTGGGTTAGACGTAGTACACGTGCGCTACGTCTGCAAGATGGTCGGGATAGCTTGCACTCTTATCCAGGATGAGGATAAACACGGGGATGTTCCTGCCCGCCAGCTTACCCGATTCTTCGGCAACCTGTAACCAGTCACTCCAGTACAGTTCACCATCCGTGAGGAGGATAACCAGGTTAGGTTTCGGCATATCCGTGTACCCCTCAGCTATCACATTCACAGCCTCAAAGAACGGGGACATGAGTGTTCCGCCTCCGCCTTCCATAAGGATGTCTTTAACGGCGGCTGTCTCCTGCCAGTCACGCATCACCGTATCAATACACGCTACACGCACATCCAGGAGGTTCTTTTGCAGAATCTCATCCAAAGCCTCAGCCACACGGTTAGGGTTATATGAATACATGGACTGTGAGGTGTCTACACCCACATAGGTTGCCATAGTGGTATCCCTATTGGTGAGGGTTGCACGCTTCGGGTAAATAATCCCGCCTTGTCGGTTAGATTTGTTGTTCCACCGCTGGTAGGTTTTCTTCACCGACTTTGTTTCCTTGACGATACCCATCTTGTGGGTGAGGATACGTTCAATTTTCTGCATCCACTCACTGTTGTAGAACCTGAGCCCTGGCGGGTTCCATCTACCCTGGTTACTGCCTGCACCTGTGCCGGGTTGAGATTCCGCTGTAACAACAGGAACATAGGCGGTAATGTGGTTGCCTTCTTCGACGGCTCCGCGTGCGTTACGTTCTTTCTCTTCTTGTCGGGCTTCTTCCTCTACAGCGAGAGCCGCTAACGTTAGCGCAGTATCGTACACAGGTTCAGATACGGGAGGTTCCTGTGTTTCCCCCTGCCGTACTAGTTCACCATCAAGCGCACCAGTGTCAGCCTCTTGATTATTGAAGCTCTGAGCGTTAGCCAGTTCCTCTAACTCAGCCGGGGTTCCATCCAGGTCACCCTGAGTACCACCAGAGCCGCCCTGTGCGCCATCTGTGCTATTCGTAGCTTCGCTACCGGGTTCTATTGCCCCTGCGTCGCTATCGGCTTCCCGTGAGGCACTGTCGGCGTTAGAGTCCGCACCCCTGTCGGTTCCTTCATCGTCAATAGTAGAGCCAGCACTATTGCCGGTTCCTTCGCCGTCACCACTAGAGCCTTCAGCTGATTCTTGCGCTTCCTCAGTATCCTGCTCAGCTTCATCTGACCTGTCGGCTTCCTCAGAACTATCGGTTTCCTCTATAGAGCCGGTAGCTTCGTCTAGGTCGGTTTCGCCGTCAGTGGCTCCGTCTGATTCGCCGCTTTGAGCTTCCTCATCAGGGGTTGATTCAGGAGCCTGCTCTTTAGAGTCTTCGGGCGTATCTGTTGCCTCTTCGGAGGTACCTTCCCCATCCTGCGGGTTTCCGTCCTTTGATTCGCCTGGACTGTCGGTTTTGTCATCCCAGTGCTTACCGGGGTTCTCCTGTGTGTTTTGGTTTTTGCAGTTGCGTAGAGCTTCAAGAATGAGCGGAATACTCGCTAGAGCGGTAGTGGCGCTCGCAAACCTGCAACCATGTCGGGTCAAAATGCATGTAATAAACTCCTTTCAGCAATTAGTGCGATTTCCAGGCATAATTATACCTCCTAAAGATGTGAACTTTAGGAGGTATGACGGGTATTTTTGCCTTCGTGTTACCCCTGAATCAGCTTACCCACAGTGCGGTAACCGTTAGTGGTGTAGCTCAGGATAGTAGCGAGACGACCGATAGCGCGTTCCGTGTTGCCGGTGCGGTCATATTCGCCCATGATTACCTCAAACGTCTCTGCCGCGTGCTTGGCGTACCAGTTTGCTTTACGGGCGGCAAAGTGAAAGTTACGACCGTTACCTTCAAACATCTCGGATGCGCGTACATCGTCGCAGAGCGTCTGGGTCATGCGGGAAATTCGGCGCATAGATACAATATGCTCGAGCAGGCGGGCGCGGAGGTTCATCATTTCGGTGTATGCCGGGGTGTTGGTAGTCATGGTGTTCAACCTTTCGTAAGTTACACATCAAGTCTACCACATGTTTTAATGATTGGCAAGCCGTTTATGGTAGGCGCATATTTACAAGCGCCGCATCCAGATACTTCGTCAAAACATGCTCAAGTTCTGTGGCTTTCCCCTTAGCATCCCGAGCATCCTTAATGCGGCGTACCCTGAAATTAGCGCTCGCATCATGAATAATCCCGCTCAGCTCCTTAAAGAGAAGAGGTTGAGTAGCTTCTAGAGGGCTAATAGTTTCAAAGAACCTACCTTCAAACTCAGAGTTAATGCGGCGGCGCAACGCAGTCACTTCATCTCGTATGCTCTCGATATGGTCAATGATGCGCTCCCTCTTCTCAGGCTTTTCCCTGGGGTGCCAGCCGCGTATCAAATCCAAGCGAACCTCGATATATTGCTCCTGACGCGCAACCTCTGAAACAAGTGCGGCAACGTCTACGCGGAAAAGCTCAGCCGCCCGCGCAACATCAAACTTAACCTTCTCCACCAGCCGGTAGTTATCCTCGAAGCGTTTACCATAGAGAGCAACCTGAGTGGGCGTAAGTACCTTAGCGGTAAGCATGAGTAAAAACCTTTCTAGAGAGTGTGGCTCCCCTTTTTTCGCGAGGAGCTTTGTTGGCTCTTATGAGGAGCGGGGGCTTCCCGTAAATCCAACCCTTATTCTACCACATGTTTCCTATAAACAGCTGGGATGGTAGGTTAGTTCCTCAAGCCGCTCCCGCATGTTTCGCTCTAAAGCGGCGGAGCACAGCTTAGCTTCACTCCAACTATCCTTGCGGCGGCTTTTGAACTCCGTGTCCGCTTTCTTAATCATTGCGTTTAGCTCACCGTAAAGAGTGGGCATCGCATCTTGTAGAGGGCTGATAGCTTCACCGAAAAGGTACCCCAGCCCCTCCTCTACAACCCGTTTCTGGTTCTTTATCTTAAAATCCAGCTCTTCCAGCTCATCATTCGGTGAAGCGTGTTCGGGTAGAGATTCTGGATTAAACCAGCCCTGCTGTGCCTCACGGTAAGCACATTCTCTAAGGATGCCTCTAAGAGTTACGTCGGAGGCGAGCTCGACTACTTCTTCGCGGAACAGCTTATCTGCACGCGCCACATTATCGAGAACGTCACCTATCAGCTGGTATTTCATCTTCGAGATGTACTTGAGGTGTTCAGGTGTGATTGTTCTAGCGGTAAGCATCTATAGTGGGCTCCTTTTCTATTTTTGTGCTTGTGCTTAACCGAGAAAGCTTGGAACCGCGCGGTAAGCGGGAATACTCCTAAATGGTTCCTTTTTCTCTAGGTTTACATGCGCGTGCGCGCCGTGTTCCTCACATATGCGAGTCAGAAATTCGTAAGCTTCTTCACGCATCTTGCGACAGCCCTCAACGTACCTCTGAGGCGTGTATGGTTGCGACCTATCCCAACGGAGGTTACGTTCCCAGCGCCTCATGAACCTAACTAGCAGTTCCCTTGTCAGGATGGATTGGATAGCGAACCGAGAACCTAAGAAAGCGGAGCAAGCATCATTCAGGGGTTGTTCCACGTCGTGGCGGTACAGAAGGCTTAGAAACGAGCTCGCATGGTAGTCGAGAACCTCGTTAGGGGGAAAGCCATAAAATCTAAAGGTTGCCTCCACCTCGGAACAGAACTCATCCACAGCGCACATCGCCATATAACACATGTTAGCTACTTCTTCGGGTGTGGATATGCTCCGGAGTTTAGATAGGGGCTTCCAGCCTACTGTAACCAGAGTGGCTGGTTGTTCTAGGCGCATCTTAGCTTTCGCGCTACCGGCTAGGCGGCTAATATCTTGCACGGTTACCGTCCGGGGCACAATGCCCATATTGGTGGCACCTTTCTTTCGGTAGTGGGGTTAGGTTCAGGTGTTCTTTCCGTTAGCGATTTTCCTCTCTAGATTAAGCAACTCAGGGTGCAAGTTTGCTAACTGCTTTTCGTACTGCTCCCAGTCCTCTTTGAAACGTCCACCCCGCCTATTAAGGGCGCTTTGCTCAAGGGCGCTAAGATTCACTCTTATAAACCCGTTCAACTCTCTATAGGCGGGGTAGGTACCTGTAGAGAGCGGCTTAATCGCCCGGCTTGTATAGTGCCTAAAATTTCGGAAATGATACTTAATTAGTTCTCTATAGTTCTTAGGAGGGTATCCGGCTTTCATGTGCGCCTCCCAAGTGCTGTATGCGTTGTGTATCTTTTCCCGATAGGTTGCGTTCACTTCTACTAGGTACTGGTACACAGCCGCTACAGAGTGCGGGTCTGTGTTGCTAGTTTGGGTGTTAAAGCTTTTCAGGTCTTCCGTAGTGACGTGCTTAGCGTTAAGCATTGTTAAGCTCCTTATCGTGTTGGCTCTGCCTTATTTACAGCGCCGGGGTAAGCTTTACCGACAAAGTATTCTGTGAGTGCTCGGAGCTGATATTCCGTAACCTTGTCTTGCTTCCGATTTAAAGCTGAAATGGCAACCTCCAGCATGTTAAATGCCGCCTCCATAACTTCTTCTCTTTCAGCTCTAGAGATTTCACGGTTCCCTATATGCGCAAGCCCTATAAGTTCGTGTCGAACAACAAGATTAAAACATTCCAGCTTTTGGTGTAACATCAGAGCGGTGTTAGGCTTGAAACGTTTGAAGCCGGAAAAGCAGTCCTTGACTTCAATTCGTAGTTCCTCGGTCTTTTGAGCAAGGCGCATAAAGGTACTCACCCGGTCGGTTAGTTCTCCCCGTTCGTGAAATACAGGAATATTAGCTCCGGTGAGGTTGCCTAGCATCTCGCCGGTAAACGTTTTAGCAGTAAGCACGGGCGGGACTCCTTTCTGTTATTGCGACTCCTTTAGCTTGTGAAAGCTGGCTCCATCTTCTTAACGTAACGGGTAAGGTCACGTGCTTCCTCCCTTACCAGCCAGGGCTTATCCGCTTCAATGGTAGCAATGAGATGTTTGCATTTTCTTATAAGGGTTTTCAAAGTCTTATTCTCATCAAAAGCTCTATTCAAAGACGCCCACGGGTCATCAAAGCTTGAGATAGAGCCAATCAGTTCTACCGCCGCTATTACGAAAAAATCACGTGTCTGCTTCCGGGCGTTATCCTTTAAACGCCTCAGCTTTCTGGGGTGTACGTCGCCCTGTGAATACGACGGGTAGGCGCGCTCAATAAAGGTTTTAAGCTCTGCCTCCAGCTTTTCCACTTCTTTCACAAGTGTGCTAGATACACCCTCCGGGTCACTAGCCGCGTCCACCACACCTAAAGATGGGCGGGGCGCTGTAGTGAGATTGCTAAGCTGGTTTCCTGTGAACGTTTTGGCGGTCAGCACAGGTAGTTCCCTTCTAGTATTGCGTTTCGCAACTCTGTAAATTCTGCTCCCTCTTTTTGAAGCATTTTGAATACTTCCCAGGTTTCTCCCCTGTTCATGTTGGCTGAGATTTCTGAGAAATGGTTCCTATAGTAGTTATCTAGCACATGGAGAATCTTGTTTAAGGATTTGTCGGTGCTTTCAGCGTCTTTTAGAATCCGCCGGAAAGCCGTGAGCACGTCATTAAAAAGATGGTAAGGCACATCTTTATTTCTTTGCCTACGGTATTCGCGGTTGAAGCACCGCTCTACTTCGGCACTGAACTTACCGTATTCGTGTTCCAGCTCTTTAAACACGGCGGTGATAGCGACCTCCCGCCTGTCGATGGAGTTGAGTTTCTGAATGTCCCACAGGTTTGGGGTTTTTGCATCTAACATCTATAGGGCTTCTTCCTTTACTACTGTTGTTGTGCCATGAGCTTTTTGACGTATTGACCTGGGGTAAGTAACTTCACCCGCAGTTCTTGGAACTTATCCATGACGGTTTGAATATAGATGGGCACGAAAGAGGGCGCACATGGGTGGTCAAGAGCACGACTCATACCTTGTTTTGCTTCCCTATGTAGCGCCATGATTTGCTGACTCTCCACCGGATGCGCCTTATGCAAGTCTTTCACGATTTCCCCCACCAGTACTGTAGCCGCATCAATATTAGGTGTCATCACATCTCTATATAAGGAAAGCGCCACAGCACTGTAGAAACCAGGCGTATCTAAGATGTACGTTTTAAAGTCACCTCTAACCATTTTCGCCGCCCTAAGCAGTGCAACCCAGGTACGGTCGATAGCGTCTAGTGTTTCGGCTACACCTAAGCTTGATTGCTCCGGGGAGTGGTAGGTGGGCGGGGTGTTACCTGTAAGGTTTTTGAGTTGCTGGGCTGTTGGTGCTTTAGCGC
>ERZ772962.1418-NODE-1418-length-12952-cov-18.449252_pt1 | contig 12952 bp, 10 predicted proteins | sample MGYA00580676_ERZ772962 | MGnify/ENA primary metagenome ERZ772962 (study PRJEB29015, sample SAMEA2738049) | human oral metagenome | biome: human oral; feature: human-associated habitat; material: saliva | place: China | collected 2230 ...
CGTCCACGCCTTCGCCGTTGGTCAGTTTTTTCACTTCTTCGACGACATCGACTTCGGACGGGTCGAGGATGTAATCGGCAACGCCGGATTCGCGGGCTTTGTCTTTTCGCGCCTTGCTCAATTCGGTGATGATGACCTTGATGCCTTTGGCTTTCAACACGGCGGCAAGCAGCAAACCGATAGGGCCTGCGCCGCCGACCAATGCGACGTCGCCTGCTTTCGCGCCACTGCGGACGTAGGCGTGATGGCCGACGGACAGAGGCTCAATCAAAGCAGCTTGGTCTAACGGAATTTTGTCGGAAATCGGATGCACCCAGCGGCGTTTGACGGCGATTTTTTCAGACAAGCCGCCACCGCAGCCGCCCAAGCCGATGAAGTTCATGTCTTTGGAGAGGTGGTAGTTGCTGCCTTCGCCGGTCGGTACGTCATCGCGGATGATGTAGGGTTCGACCACGACGTGTTGTCCGACTTTGAGGTCGTCCACGCCTTCGCCGACGGCATAAACCACGCCGGAGAACTCGTGTCCCATCGTTACGGGTGCGGACTCGCCGGAAATCGGGTGCGGATGGCCGCAGGGCGGAATGAAAATCGGACCTTCCATAAATTCGTGCAGGTCAGTACCGCAGATACCGCACCAGGCGACGTTGATGCCGACGGTGCCGGGGGCGACGGTCGGTTCGGGGATGTCTTCGATGCGGATGTCGCCTTTATCGTAAAAACGTGCTGCTTTCATTGTAACGCTCCTTGTTTTGAGGTTGGAAAGAAAGGTCGTCTGAAAGGTAGGACGGCTTTTCAGGGAAGGGTAGGTGTGCGCTTGAATGACGACAGTTTTTATTATCGGCAGGGTTTGTGTCGTTTGATTGCTGTTATTTTAATACTTTTTGCTTTGGCCGGCAGGCCGTATTTTGAATAAACAAAAAGAGGTCGTCTGAAAACCTTGTTTCTAGGTTTTCAGACGACCTTTCGTTTAGCCTGACTGGAAATGCGGATTACAGGCTGTAATACATTTCAAATTCCAACGGATGCGGCGCCATGCGGATGCGGCGTACGTCTTCTTCTTTGAAGGTGATGTAGCTGTCGATCCAGTCTTTGCTGAACACGCCGCCGCGCAGCAGAAATTCGTGGTCGGCTTTGAGGGCGGCGAGGGCTTCTTCCAAAGAGGCGCAGACGGTTGGGACGAGTGCGTCTTCTTCCGGCGGCAGGTCGTAGAGGTTTTTATCGGCTGGGTCGCCCGGGTGGATTTTGTTTTGAATGCCGTCCAAACCCGCCATCAGCAGGGCGGCGAACGCCAAGTATGGGTTGGCGGTCGGGTCGGGGAAACGCGCTTCGATGCGGCGTGCCTTGCTGCTGTTCACGGACGGGATGCGGATGGACGCGGAACGGTTTTTGGCAGAGTAGGCGAGTTTGGTCGGCGCTTCGAAGTGCGGCACGAGGCGTTTGTAGGAGTTGGTGGACGGATTGGTAATCGCGTTCAGGGCTTTGGCGTGTTTGATGATGCCGCCGATGTAATAAAGGGCGGTATCGGACAAACCGGCATAGCCGTCGCCTGAGAACAGGTTTTGACCGTCTTTCCAAATGGATTGGTGAACGTGCATGCCGCTGCCGTTGTCGCCCATGATGGGTTTGGGCATGAAGGTGGCGGTTTTGCCGAAGTTGTGGGCAACGTTTTGGATGACGTATTTCATGTCTTGGGTTTGGTCGGCGCGTTTGACCAGGGTGGCGAAGCGCGTACCGATTTCCATTTGGCTGCCGGTGCCGACTTCGGCGTGGTGGACTTCGACTTCGATGCCGATTTCTTCCAGAATATTCACCATGGCCGAACGCAAATCCTGCCCCGCGTCCACGGGTGCGACGGGTGCGTAGCCGCCTTTCACGCCGGCGCGGTGGCCGGTGTTTTGGCCGTCCAGATGCAGGCCGCTGGCCCATGCGCCGCTTTCGGACGTGATTTCGTAGCGGGTTTTGTGCATGTCGGTTTCAAATTCGACGCCGTCGAAGACGAAGAATTCGGGTTCGGGGCCGAAGAAGGCGGTGTCGCCGATGCCTGAGGATTTCAGATAGGCTTCGGCGCGGCGGGCGATGGAGCGCGGGTCGCGGTCGTAGCCTTGTCCGTTGGCGGGGTCGATGACGTCGCAGGTCAGCACGACGGTAACGTCGTCGAAGAAGGGGTCGATGAAGGCGGTTGCGGGGTCGGGGCGCAGCTGCATGTCGGAAGCCTGGATGCCTTTCCAGCCGCCGATGGAGGAGCCGTCGAACGCCTGGCCGTTTTCAAACCATTCTTCGGGGTCGTCCAATACGATGCGGGCGGGAATGGTGAAGTGGTGCTGTTTGCCTTTGGTGTCGGTAAAACGCAAATCGACAAAACGGGCTTCGTGTTCTTCTATCAGTTTGATAACGTCTTTGACGGACATGGTCTGCTCCTGAAATGGCGGGAAAATGGGACGGCACGCAATATAAACATGAAAGGTAAAATTATCAACAATTTTACACCTTCGGCCGGGATGTTTGGGTTTGAACTTCGCCGAAGCCGCGCTTTCAGACGGCCTTTTCGGTCGGGAGGCCGTCTGAAAGCAGGTTTCCGGCAGCGGATGCGGCATTGCCGCGCGGGATGTTCCGCCATTCCGCGCGTTCCGCGCCCAGCGCTTCTTCGAGGACGCGGCGGGCGTTTTCAGACGGCATCCGGCCGCAGAGGAAGACGTCGACGGCGGCGAAGCCGTATTCCGGCCAGGTATGGATGCTGATGTGCGATTCGGCCAAAAGCAGTACGCCGGTTACGCCGCCCGCGCCGCCGAAGGTGTGGAAGCGGCTGTCGAGCACGGTGGCCTGAGCGGCTTCGGCGGCGGCGGCAAGGATGGTTTTCAGACGGCCTTCGTCGCGCAGGAGGGCGGGGTTGCAGCCGTAAAGGTCGAGCAGGCCGTGGCGGCTGAGGCTGCGGGTCATTTGTGGCCTCCGGAGAAGCCGCCGCCGTAATAGCCGCCGCTGCTGTTATAGCCGCTGTAACCGCTGCTGCCGGTGTCGGAAAACATATAGTTCAGGCCGGTGGCCAGTGAGACGACTATCAGGCTGACGGTGAGGAAGCGCGAGAGCGAAGGAACTGCGCCGTCTTCCGATGCCATGCCGAAGTTATAGAGATAAAAGCCCGCGATGCCGACGGTGATTGCTGTCCATTCGCCGTCGCCGTAGAGGAAGGCGGGCAGGTTGAGGACGCACAGGAGGGCGAGGGTAATCCAGACGATGCCCGACGGGGTTTGCCTGTCGTCGCCGGATAGGGTGTTCATCGCGGCCGCCGGCAGGCCGAAGGCTTCGGCGATTTCGCGTTTGCCGACGGGTTCGCTGCGGCTCCAGGCGATTTCGTGTACGGACAGTTCGGAGCCGATTTTGCCTTTGCCGCTTTTGTAGTCGCTGTGAAAGGTAAGGTCGCGGTGGCGGACGTGCCAGTAGAACGCGCCGGCGGCGTAGCCGACGCGGCTGCCGTAGTCATAAAGTTTGTCGCCGCCCTGGGGCTGGCCGTGGCGGTCGAGGCGTGGCCAGTCGCGGAGGGTTTGGGCGATTTCCCAGCCGCTGTCGGATTCGATCAGCCAGAGGAAGCTGCCGGAGGTCGGATGGTAGAGCAGGTATTCGCGCCAATAGCCTTCGGGGACGACGCCGGTGGGGCGTTTGAAGGCGTACATCAGGTCGAAGGCGGTTTGGGCTTCGAGTTCTTCTTTGTGTACCGCGCCGATGACGATGTAGTTGCGGCCGCGCAGTTTGCCCCTGCTGCCGACGGGCAGGGTAAGTGCCTTTTGCTGGGCGGCGCGCATGGCGTCGGCTTCGATGAGTTCGACTGTGCCGCCGACGGCTTTCAGGTCGCTGCCGCAGCTCGGGCAGAGGATGTTGTTGGCCAATCCGTCCACCCAGTGTACGGGTGAGCCGCAGTTGGGGCAGTTTTCGGATTGGCGAGTGCCTTTCAGACGGCCTGCGCCGGCGGCGATTTGGTCTTCGGTGCGCAGGTTTTCCAGTTGCAGGTCGTCGAGTTTGACGGTGTTGCCGATGTAGAGGGACGGCGGGTCGTCGCCGTAGTCGGTGGTGAGGAAGAGGTTTTCGCAACGCCAGTCTGCGGTTCGGCTTTCGATGTCGCGGTTGAATTCAAACGGCAGCTCGCCTTGTGCGGCGGCGTGTTTCATCGTGACGCGGCGCACGTCGGCGGCCATGAAGCGTTTGCCGTTGTAGTCGAGGGTGCTGAAGCCGGCGCGGATGTCGTCGAAGAGGGGGAGTTGGAGTGCGGATTCGGTTTGCGGGCGGGTCAGGGAATAGATGTCGCCGGATTCGGACAGCCAGCCCGTGCCGCCTTCGTCGAACAGGATGTGCCATTCGTTCCACACGCCCGCGTCGTAGTGCATCTGCAAACGGCCGATGATGTTGAACGCTGCCGTGCCGTAGCGGCCGCGCGTGCCGATTTGCAGCGGGCTGAAGTCTTCCAGCAGGGCGGAGTCGCGGCCTTTGTCGATGATGCCGTCGTCTTGGCGTACCAACATGCTGTTGCAGTAGCCGCAGACCAGCGTAACCGAGGTCGAGGAATGGGCGTGTACGGGTGCGCCGCAGCTTGGGCAGTCGGTATGGAAGAAGGGTTCGCTCATGGTCGGTATTTCCTAGGCGGGCGGGTGGCCAATTATACGGTTTGGGTTTTCAGACGGCCTCTTTGTATGCGGCAGGAGGCCGTCTGAAAAGTTATTCCGCCGTTGCGGGCGGCGTTTGGGGTAGGGCGGCACGGTTGTCTAAGTGTGCGGTGCGGCCGGTTTCGGGGAGGCGGTAGTCGGCCTCTATCAAATAAGTCGTGCCCGCACGGCTCAGCAGGCGCAGGTCGGCGGGGCCGAAGCGGGCCGGTTGTTCACGGCCGCACAGGCTGTCTTCCAAACCGAGGCAGTCGATTTGCCGCAGTTCGCCGTCGCGTCCCTCGGCAATCAGGCGGTGGCGGCAGACGACGGTTCTGTCGGTGCGGCGGTTTTTGAAGCAGGTGTACTGGGCGTTCAGTTGCGCCTGCGTCATGCGGATTTCGCGGTCGGGCGCGGTTATTTCCTGCCGGCGGTGGGAAATGCCGGCGGCGATGACGGCCAGCCCGACGGCGGCAAGCAGTGCCATGATGCAGATAACGGCAATTTTCGCGCTTTTGTCGCGGCGGACGTTTCCGCTGTCGGGCGGAGTGTTGCCGACGTCGAGGTTGTCGCGCAGGCCCAGCCGCAGGCAGAGCAGGCGGCAGAAGGCTGCGGTTTCTGCGTAATCCGCGCCGTAGGGCATCATGAGGTAGCCTTTTTCGCCGGCCGAGGCGTGGGTCAGCATTACGATGCAGCCGCCTTTGGGCAGCCATAGGCCGAAATGGCCGTCGAGTTGCAGCGTTTCACCGATTTTGTTGTGGTGGTAGCGTTGCAGGCGGGCGTTGGCCAAATCGAGGCGGACGAAATCCTGAGGCCGGAAGGAATACATGTTTTCCGTCCTGAGGTTTCCGGAGTCGGGAATCAAGTAAGGGATGCCGTCCGCCATTTTGCCGTCGAACCAAAATAGGCTGAATACGGCGGCTACGACGGACAATAAAATCAGCAGCCCGAACAGCTGGGGCGTTTTCGGCAGCATCCATGCCGCCAGCAGCAATACGTCGGCGGCCAGTATGATGCGGGAAACTTTCCTGCCGCTTGCGGCATCCAAGTACGGCGATGGGCAGGCAAACCATAATGCGTCTGCGCCCGCTTCTAGTTCGCGCGTCAGACGTTGCAGCATTTGGCGGCTGCTTTCCGTCAGGACTTCGGGCGGCAGGGTGGGCGGATGTTTCGGCACGGAGGCTTCCTTGTTTTGTCGGTCGGCTTTTGGCCTTTTTCAGACGGCCTTTGGGAATGTGGGGCCGTCTGAAAAACGGATTTTGGCGGTATTGAACCGCCGAAGGGCGGTTGGCAAACGGGCTGCCTTTATTTCGCTTCTTTACATATGTCGAAGTGATGAAAGGCCGTTTTTTTGCGTATTGCGGTTTGTTGTGATGTGAGGCCGTCTGAAAAAAAGGAAACGGTTTTTCAGACGGCCTTTTACCGCTGTTTAGTTTAATTGATGAGTTGTTTTAATACTTCGGCTTTGGCTTTTTCGTAGTCGTCGGCGGAAATCAGGCCGCCGTCGAGCAGGCCTTTCAGTTTTTGCAGTTTGGCCTGAGGGTCTTCTGCGGCAGCCGGGGCGGCTGCGGGCTGCATCATGCCGGCCATTGCGCCTGCCACGGTTTGCCCGATGCCTGCGCCCACGCCCAAGCCTGCGCCGATGCCGGCCAGCCCGCCTTCGTTTTGCGCCGCCATGGTGATGGACTCGGCGGTTTGGTATTGGGCGAACTTGCCCATGTCGCCGACGATGCCCATGGAGATTTTTTTGTCGAGTGCTTGTTGGATGTTCTCCGGCAGGCTGATGCTTTCGACGGTGAAGTTTTCCAGCGTGAGGCCGAGTTTGGCGAACTCGGGCGCGAGCAGGCCGGTCAGTTGCTGCGACAGCAGGACTTGGTTGGCGGCCATGTCGAGGAAGGGGATGCCGGAAGTGCCGAAGGCGGTGGCAAGTTGGGTAACGGCGAGGTTGCGCAGCTGCTGTTCGAGCTGTACGCCGGTGTAGCTTTCCACAACGCCGCTGACTTCTTTAAAGAATTTTTCCGGGTCGGCGATGCGGTAACTGTACATGCCGAAGGAACGCAGTTGTACCGCGCCGAATTCGGCATCGCGCACGGTAACGGGTTGCGCCGTGCCCCATTTGCGGCCGAGCTGCTGTTTGGTGTTGAAAAAATAAACGTCGGATTTGAAAGGGGATTGGAAGAGTTTGTCCCAGTTTTTCAGGTAGGTTAGGACGGGCAGGGTCTGGGTGGTGAGTTTGTGGCGGCCGGGGCCGAATACGTCGGCGGTTTTGCCTTCGTCCACAAACATCGCCATCTGCGCCTCGCGCACGGTCAGGCTGGCGCCGTTTTGGATTTCCTGGTCGGCAATGGGAAAACGCCATACCAGGGTTTCCTCGTCGGGATTTTCCCACTGGATGATGTCGATGAACTGCTTCTTGATAAAGTTGAACATGGAGGAGTCCTTTCGTTAAGACAGACAGGCGGCGTTGAGCAGGCCGATGGCTATGGAAATCGAGCCGAACAGGGTACCGGCGGCGACATTGTTGCCCGCCAGTTCGTCAGACGCCTGAGGAATCAGGCGGGTGGCGGCGAAGTACACCAAAATCTGCAACACGGCGGCGGCCGCGCCCCACAGGACGAAGTCGGGCAGGCTGACGCTGTGGGCGATGCTGGATGACAGCGGCAGGCAGAATCCGACCAGTGCGCCGCCGAAGGAGAGGGCGCAGGCGAGGTTGCCGTTTTTAATCAGCTTCAGTTCGCGCACCGGCGTGATTTTCAGGTAAACCGTGCCGAAAACCAGCAGCATCAGTATGGATGAGAACATATATTGCAGGTATTGGCCGTATTGGACGAGTGAAATGGACATGGTTTCTTCCCAAAAAAGGCGGACGGCCGATTATGCCATAAATTATCGTGCAATCATGATGTTTGAGGCGGACTTTATCCGCACGCGCGTCCGTCTTTCAGACGGCCTGCCGAAACCTCGGGCGGCGGGTTTAAAAAGCATGCAGATAGGCCTATAATCCGCAGGCCGTCTGAAACGGGCCGACCGCTTTCAGACGGCCTGTATTTCCACCGACACCGAAACGACAAAGGACGACGAAACATGAGACCACTGCGCGCCGACATCCGCCTCGACCGCCTGCGGGAAAACTACCAAACCCTGAAACGGCTGCACGGCGGTAAGATGCTGGCCGTATTAAAGGCAAACGCATACGGGCACGGCGCGGTGCGCTGCGCCCACGCGCTGGCCGATTTGGCCGACGGGTTTGCCGTGGCCTTTCTGGAAGAGGCCGTCGAACTGCGCAAACAAGGCATCACGCAGCCCATCGTGCTGCTGGAAGGCGTGTTCGATGCCGCCGAATACGCCGCCGTGGACGAATACGGCCTGTGGCCGGTGGTGGCCGACCAATGGCAGCTCGAAACCCTGTTGAAACACGAATGGAAAACGCCGGTGAAAGTGTGGCTGAAAATGGATTCCGGCATGCACCGCGCCGGCTTTTTCCCGCACAACTACGCTTCGGCCTACACCGCCCTCGCGCAAAGCGGCAAAGTTTCCGACATCGTGAAAATCAGCCACTTCGCCTGTGCCGACGAAGAAGAACGCGGCATGACCGAAATGCAGCTTGAGGCCTTCGACATGGGCTGCGCCGGCCTGGCGGGCGAAGAGAGCCTGGCCAATTCCGCCGCCATGCTGGCCTATCCGCAGGCGCGGCGCGATTGGGGCAGGGCGGGGCTGGCCTTGTACGGCATCGACCCGTTCCTAGAAAATGACCCGCGCATCAAGCCCGTGATGAGGCTGGTGAGCCGCGTGTTTGCCGAACGCGTTTTGCAGCCGCACGAGCCGATAGGCTACGGCGCATCGTTTTACACCAAACGCTCCACCCGCGTCGGACTGGCGGCCTGCGGCTATGCCGACGGTTATCCGCGCCGTGCGGCAACCGGCACGCCCGTGGCCGTGAACGGCCGCCGCAGCCGCATCCTCGGCAGGGTTTCCATGGACATGCTGACCGTCGAATTGGCCGATACCCACGAAGGCGTAGGCAGCGAAGTGGAACTGTGGGGCGATACCGTCAGCATCAACGAAGTCGCTGCCGCCGCAGGCACCATCGCCTACGAACTGTTGTGCAACGTCAAACGTGCGAAATTCGTTTACATCCAATAGGCGTGAAAGCCGCAGAGGCCGTCTGAAAAACACTTTTCAGACGGCCTGAAACATAAAAAGACAAAGGTAAAACAACATGACGACCGAAACCGCCACTTTGGCTTTGGCCAAACAACTCATCGCCCGCGCATCCGTTACCCCCGACGACCAAGGCTGTCAGGAACTGCTGGCCGAACGCCTGCAAAAAATCGGCTTTACCGTCGAACAGCTGGATTTCGGCCAAACCAAAAACATTTGGGCGCGGCGCGGCAGCGGCGCACCGCTGCTGTGCTTCGCCGGACATACCGACGTCGTCCCCAGCGGGCCGGAGGACAAATGGACATCGCCGCCGTTCGAGCCGACCGAACGCGACGGCCGCCTCTACGGACGCGGCGCGGCGGACATGAAAAGCAGCATCGCCGCCTTCGTTACCGCCTGCGAACGCTTCGTGGCCGCCCGCCCGGACCACGCGGGCAGCATTGCCCTTTTGATTACGTCGGACGAGGAAGGCGACGCGCTGGACGGCACAACAAAAGTAGTGGATGTTTTGAAAGCGCGCGGCGAAACCATAGACTACTGCATCGTCGGCGAGCCGACCGCCGTCGATACTTTGGGCGATACGGTTAAAAACGGCAGGCGCGGTTCGCTGTCGGGCAACCTGACCGTCAAAGGCAAACAAGGCCACATCGCTTACCCGCATCTGGCGGAAAACCCCGTCCACAAAGCCGCCCCCGCGCTGGCCGAGCTGGCCGCCGCCGAATGGGACGAAGGCAACGCCTATTTCCCGCCGACCGGTTTCCAAATCTCCAACATCAACGGCGGCACGGGCGCGACCAACGTCATTCCCGGCGAGTTGAACGTCAAATTCAATTTCCGTTTCTCCACCGAATCCGATTCAGACGGCCTGAAACGGCGCGTACACGAAATCTTGGACAAATACGGTCTGAATTACGATTTGCAATGGAGCCTGTCCGGCCAACCCTTCCTGACCGAAGCGGGCAGGCTGACCGAAGCCGCGCAGGCTGCCGTTGCCGAAATCTGCGGCGTGCACGCGGAACTCTCCACCAGCGGCGGCACTTCGGACGGCCGCTTCATCAAAGCCATTGCGCGCGAACTCATCGAATTGGGGCCGGTAAACGCCACCATCCATCAGATTGACGAAAACGTCGAACTCTCCGCCCTGCCGAAACTGTCGGCAGTCTACGAACGGATGCTGGCAGAATTGCTGGTGTAGGGATGCTTTAACTATCCGAGGCCGTCTGAACGCTTGGTTTTCAGACGGCCTCGATTGTTTTCGGCGTTCCGTTTTGCGGCAAAATCAAATTCCGCAGTCAGTATTTGCCGTGCGGAAGGGGCGGATGCGCACGGCAGGCACATCGATGCGCATGGATGCGGTGTTTAAAATCAGCTTGATTTGAATTGTCTTGTTTTTGCAACTTAATAACATATAAAGTTATGGTATAACTTGACTAAATGGCCGCATGGTCGCGAAAATTCCGCGTTTTTTGGGCGGCAGGCCGGACAAATTGTTGGCCGATTTGGGCATGCCGAAAGATTATTTCAAATCGAGAAACATCGGATAAATCAATGGAACATGCTTTTACAAACAGACTATTACCGCTAACGGCAGCACTCATGCTGGCGTTTCCCGCTTATGCCGCCGCAGCCGGACAGAGTGCGGACAAGCCGTTGGATGCGGAAGTGGCTTCGGTTGAAGTGCGCGGCATCGGCAAACAGACCGCAACCAATTACACCGTGCCCACTTCTTCGGTTGCCACCGGCATCAGGCTGACCCAGCGCGAAACGCCGCAATCGCTGTCCGTCATCACCGAAAAGCAGATTGACGACCAACGGCTCGATACGCTGCAAGACGTTTTGAAACAAGTGCCCGGCGTGTACCACAGCAAAATGGGCAACAATGCCACGGGCGACAGCCAATTTGCGGCGCGCGGCTCGGCCATCGACAGCGTCAGCGTGGACGGCGCGGCGAAATTCCTTTATGAAAGCAATTCGATACGCCGCAGCACCAACAATCTAGACAGCGCGCTTTACGAACAGGTGGCGGTGGTGCGCGGTTCCAGCGGCCTGACCAACGGCGGCTTCGGCGAACCGTCGGGCATGATTGCCTTGGAGCGCAAAAAACCGCAGGCCAAACCTTTTACCGTTTTGGAAGCGGCGGCAGGTTCGTGGCAGCATTACCGCTTCATTGCCGATGCCAACAGCCCGCTGAATGCCGACAACACCTTGCGCGGCCGCGCCATATTCGTCAGCGACCACGGCGGCGACTACCTGCCGCGCACCAGCCGCCACAACCATACGCTCTACGGCATCCTGTCTTACAACGTACATCCGCAAACGCAAGTGCAGCTCGGCACCGAAATCCACGTCAACCGCAATACCGGCAGTTCGCGTTTCGGTTATCTGACGATTGCCGGCAACGAAACCGACGGTTTTATCCCCTTTGAGGCCAACCCACGCAACAATTCGTCGGCCAATTGGGCTTACGGCAAGGAAACCCGCGCCGAACTTTTCACCCGCCTGCGGCATGAATTCGACAATGGTTGGCAGTTGGACGGCAGCTATACCTACCTTTACGGCAAAAACGACAATCTGTCGGCCATTGCGGGTACATATGACATCAATGCCGATTATTCCAGCTACGTCAGCGTCGATTTGGACAAGAGCCGCTCCAACGAACACAAATTCAACTTGAATCTTAACGGCGATTACGGATTGTTCGGCCGCCGCCACGAATTCAATACCGGCATCAGCTATCTGAACAGCAAGGATTACGGCCCGTATTACGGCGACAAAGACGTGCCGGTTGCCGACCTCCGCCGCTTCGACGGCAATATTGCCCGCCCCGAACTGCCTTACCTGCAAGATGGTTATCAGCAAAGCAAGCACTTGTCGGTTTACGGCTCGACACGCTTCAAACTCACCGACAAATGGTCGTTGATAGGCGGTATGCGCCTGATGAACTGGAAGTATGCCTACCGCACCGAGCGCAACCGTTTTGCCGACGGACGGCGCAGCGAAAAAGCCTTCATCCCCTACTTTGGCACGACTTACGACATCACGCCGAACCTGACTGCTTATGCAAGCTATACCACGGTTTTCCGTCCGCAGGTGCGCTATCTGACCCAAAACGGCAACCCCCTTGCCCCGCAGCGCGGCAGAACTTACGAAACCGGATTGAAAGCTTCATGGTTTGAAGGTCGTCTGAACGCCGCCGTTTCTGTATACCGCAACAAACGCGACAAAATCGGTGTGCCTGCGGGCAGGCTGCCCAACGGGGAACGCTACTATAAGGCTGAAGACCATACTTCCAACACCGGCGGCGAGCTTTCGATTAACGGCCGTCTGAACGACCGTTGGCTGCTCAACGCTTCTTATGCCCGTTCGAAAACCAAAAACAGCAAAGGCAAACAGATTAAAACCACGTATCCCGTGCATCTGTTCAAATTCTTCACCGGCTACGACATCAACGACCGCCTGACTGTCGGCGGCAATGTCAACTGGCAGAGCTTCATCATCGACGACCGCGAGGAAGTTACCGAACCGGCCGCGCGCAAGGCCCTCGCACAGCGCGCCTACGCCACCCTCGACCTGACCGCGCAATACAAAATCGGCAAGCGCACCCGCGTCGCACTCGATGTTGAAAACGTGTTCAACAAATATTACAAAACCATGCCCGATATTCATGTCTACGGCACGCCGCGCAGCATCACGGCATCGCTGAGGTATACGTTCGACTGAGTACCACCATCGGAAAGGCCGTCTGAAAACAAAACAGCGTTTTCAGACGGCCTCAGTGGATGTAGCCGCCGCTTCATTGCCCGCTTGCACAATATCCGCTGCCAATACACTCAATAAAAAGGTGAATACTATGAATACACAAAACCCTTCCGACACCGGCCAACAAGCCAACCGCCGCTACCTGACCGTGTGGCGGTGGCATTTTTATTTCGGGCTGCTGGTCGTCCCCTTCCTGACCCTGCTTGCCGTAACGGGGCTGGGCATGCTGCTGTTCGCCAACATCACCGGCAAAGAGGGCGAACGCCTGCACGTTACCCCGCAGGCGCAGGCGCAGCCTTTGTCGGCACAGGCGGAGGCGGCGCGGCAGTTCGTCAATCAAAAATCCGCTTCGGTGGTGCAATATATCGCGCCGCGCGCCGACGATATGGTTGCCGTGTTCCGCG
>ERZ772962.1419-NODE-1419-length-12945-cov-22.181381_pt1 | contig 12945 bp, 10 predicted proteins | sample MGYA00580676_ERZ772962 | MGnify/ENA primary metagenome ERZ772962 (study PRJEB29015, sample SAMEA2738049) | human oral metagenome | biome: human oral; feature: human-associated habitat; material: saliva | place: China | collected 2230 ...
GGTTAATCGGCACGCTTTCGGGCTGCGGGTCGAGGTTGGCGAGGCTGGCAATCAGCCCTGCGCGTTCGGCGCGGGTCTCGTTCATGCCGACGATGCCGCCGCAGCAGACTTTCAAACCGGCATTGCGGACTTTGCCCAAGGTATCCATGCGGTCTTCGTGTTTGCGGGTATGGATGATGTCGTTGTAGCGCTCGGGGTCGGTGTCGAGGTTGTGGTTGTAGTAATCCAAACCTGCTTTTTTGAAGTCTTCCGCCATGCCGTCTTCGAGCATACCGAAGGTGCCGCACACTTCCATGCCCAACCCTTTGACCGCACTGATGATTTCGGAAACCACGGCCACGTCTTTCGGCTTCGGCCCGCGCCATGCCGCGCCCATGCAGAAACGGCTTGCGCCGCGCGATTTGGCGATTTTGGCTTTTTCGACGATTTCGTCCACATCCATCATCTGCTCTTTGCCCAGATTGGTGTTGTGGTGCGCCGATTGCGGGCAGTAGGCGCAGTCTTCGGGACAGCCGCCGGTTTTGATGGACATTAAGGTGGAAAGCTGGATTTCGCGCGGGTTGAAATGGCTGCGGTGGATTTCGGCCGCCTGAAAAACCAAATCCAGAAACGGCAGGTCGAACAGGGCTTCGACATCGCATTTTTTCCAATAACGCGCGGTCGGATGCGGCTTGCGCTCGGTTTGGCGGCGCAAGGCAACGGGAGATACGGTCATATTGTGTTCCTTTGTGTTCGCAGCGGCGCAATGACGCTGACCGGCCCAACCGTCATCGCAATGATGCCGGCGGCACTTTCAGGGAATAAAGATTTAACGCTTGCCGAAGGATTCAGGCCGTCCGAACCCGCCGTTTGGCACGGCTTCGCGCTAATCTCGCGGGGTGTATTCATTCAAATCGATTTCTTCGGGCGGATACAAAATCCACGAAATACCGTCGGACTGCTGTTTGACATGCCACACGACCACGCCGTGCGTATGCGTCCACATATGCCGGGTGCCGTCTATATCGTTGATGGTAAACGGCGGTATCCACATCAGCGAAATTTCGCCGTCCCCCGCCCAGCCGGCCTCTAGAAACCGCTGCCGCGCGATGTCCAGATAGGGTTCGGCATTATCGACAAAGCCGGCAGGATTCAGGCCGAAGTGCAGATTATCCACATATTCAAACCAAATCAGCTTGAATTCGTGCAGTTTTTGCGGCGGATAGGGAATAACGGCCGCTTTCGGAATGGTGTATGCCATGATGCAGAGTTTAAACGGAATCGGGTGTATCAGGCCGTCTGAAAAGCGCGCGGCAGTTTAACATTTTTTAATTTCGGGCGGCAAACCGTCGGTACGATAATTCAAACTCAGGCAGTCTGATGCGGAAAGCGGCGGTATCATGTTTCTTTTTCGAGTCCGAGGCCGTCTGAAAAGGTGTTTTCAGACGGCCTCTCCGTTTTGCCTTAGGCCAGCAGCATTTCCTGCATCAGCTTCATGCCCCACTGCCACCCTTGCAGCGGCCCGTTCAGACGGCCTGCCTGCGGCGCGGCCAATAATGTCGCGCGCCACACCTGCGCCTGCCGTCCCGCCCATTCTTCGGGACAGTCGGAATCGTCGCGGCCGACGACCAATGCGGTGCGGCAGGGGCAGCGGACGCGTTGGAACGTATGCTCGGCATCGTCGGGGAACGCGGTTTGCAGCGGGGCGGCGAGGATGATGTTGCGCACCCGCCGCTGCGAGAGGATGTCTGCCCGATACAGCCAGGCCAGCCAGGCCGAAACGCCTGCGCCGTGGGCAACGACGGCGACGTTTTGACTGTGTATCTGCTCCCAGGCCGCCTGAATCCGCCGCTGCCATTCATCTATGCTTTGGCTGCGGGATGCGGCGGCCGTGCGGACGGTGGGATAGCTCACCGCCCAGCGGTCTATCCACATTTCGGCTTCGTCGGCATCGCGGACGAGCAGCAGGGTGAGGTCTTCCAGTTCTTGGCTTTGCATGGCGGTCGGGTTGTCGGTAAAAAAAGACGGGCTGGGTTTGATGGTGTATCCCGTGTCCGTTCGGCGGGAATAGGGAGGCCGTCTGAAACGTTTTTTGTTTTGTAAAAACTCAGTTTGCTTCGGCGGCTTCGTTTTAGCTTCGCAGAAATCCACCCTCCTTCGGCGGCTTCGTTTTGGCTTCGCAGAAATCCACCTTCCTTCGGCGGCTTCGTTTTAGCTCCGCAGAAACTCAGCCTCCTGCGGCGGCTTCGTTTTCAGACGGCCTTTTTTTGATGCGGCAAAGGCCGTCTGAAAAAACAATGTTTTTATTCTTCGTGCCCCAGAATCATGGAGCCTACGCCCTCGTCGGTAAACACTTCCAACAGGAGGGCGTTGGGAACGCGTCCGTCTATAATGTGGACTGCGCCGACGCCGTTGGAGGCCGCTTCGATGGCGGAGGCGATTTTCGGCAGCATGCCGCCGTAGAGTGTGCCGTCGGCGGTCAGTTCGTCGATGCGGCGCGGGGTGAGGCGGGTCAGCAGGCTGCCGTTTTTGTCCAGCACGCCTGCGGTGTTGGTCATCATAATCAGTTTTTCGGCCTTCAGTTCTTCGGCCAGCTTGCCGGCGACGAGGTCGGCGTTGATGTTGAAGGCGCCGCCGTCTTTGCCCACGCCTATCGGGGCGACGACGGGGATGCAGCCGCGTTCGATGATGCCGGTAATCAGGGCGGTGTCTATGCTTTCGACCGTGCCGACGCGGCCGATGTCCGCTTGTGTTTGTTCGGGGGTGTCGATGAGGAGTTTTTCCGCTTTGATGAAGTGGTTGTCGCGGCCGGTGATGCCGACGGCTTTCGCGCCGCTTTGGTTGAGCAGGGAGACGATTTCTTTGTTGACGAGGCCGCCGAGCACCATTTCGACAATGCTCATGGTTTCGTCGTCGGTAACGCGCATTCCTTGTACAAACTCGCCTTTTTTGCCGATTTTTTCCAGCATTTCGTTAATCTGCGGCCCGCCGCCATGGACAATGACGGGGTGGATGCCGACGAGTTTGAGCAGGGTGATGTCTTTGGCGAAGCCTTCTTTCAGATGCTGTTCGGTCATGGCGTTGCCGCCGTATTTGACGACGAAGACGCTGCCTGCGAAGCGTCGGATGTAGGGCAGGACTTCGGCCAATACGGCGGCTTTGGTTTCGGCTGTTACGGTGTTGTGCGGTACGTTCATGTGCTTGCCTTTTTTCTGTCGGGTCGTAAATGCGGCTTTTGCCGGGCAGAGGCCGTCTGAAAGGGCGTTTTCAGACGGCCTGTTAAGTTATTTGCGCTTTAAGATGTATTGGCGGACGGCGGCGTTGTGTTCGTCGAGGGTGTGGCTGAACTGGCTCAGGCCGGTGTCGTCCATGCGGGAAACGAAATACAGGTATTTTTCCGAAGAGGGGTGTGCGGCGGCCTCCAGTGCGGCTTTGCCCGGCAGGGCGATGGGCGTGGGGGTGAGGCCGTGGCGGGTGTAGGTGTTGTAGGGGGTGTCGCGCTGGAGGTCGGCTTTGCGGATGCGGCCGTTGTAGGCGTCGCCCATGCCGTAGATGACAGTGGGGTCGGTTTGCAGGCGCATGCCGATGTTGAGCCTGTTGACGAAGACGGCGGCAACGTGGCGGCGGTCGTTTTCGTGGGCGGTTTCTTTTTCGATGATGCTGGCCATGGTCAGCAGTTCGTAGGGGGTTTTGTACGGCAGGCCGCTTTGGCGTTCTTCCCAGGCCTGATTGAGGTTTTTCTGCATGGTGCGGTAGGCGAGTTTGTAAAGTTGCAAATCGCTGCTGCCGGCATCAAGTTCGTAGCTGTCGGGGGCAAACAGGCCTTCCGCGCGGGTGTACCCTGCTTCGGGATCGATTTCTTTCAGCAGTTTTTCGTCGCTCCAGCCTGCGGTTTCGTGTTTCAAATCGGCGGTCTGGTTGATGATACGGCGCATTTGGGCAAAGCGCATGCCTTCGATGATTTGTACGGTTACGGTGTCGGACTCTGCTTTTTTCAGTTTTTGCAAAATCTGCCAGGCCGAAACTTTCTGCGGCAGTTTGTAGCTGCCGCTTTGCAGGCGGTTGTGTACGCCGAGCATGTAGGCCGCGCCGACCAGCACGTGGCGGCTGTAAATGATGTCGTCTTTGGCCAAACGGTTGCCGACGACGGCAATGCCCTGGCCGTTTTCGATTTTGATGCGGTAGGTTTGCGGGTTGGTTTTCGGCAAGAACAGCAGGGCGGCGAAAACGGCCGCCGATAGCAGCATCAGTGCCGAAAGGAAAACAAAGGCTTTTTTCATAGGGAAAAGCGGGAATGCAAAGGGCGGCAGTATAAAGGCAAAGAATCCGTCGGGCAATTTCAGACGGCCTGTTTGCCTCGGCGGCTGCCTGCGGGTAAAGTATCGTTGTTACCAACACCTGTTGAAAAAGGAGTCGGCAGATGAAGAACGGACAAGGCAGTGGGCCTGAAGATATTATCGACGTCAAACCGGTCAGGGTGGAAAGCCAACGGCAGGCGGCAGCCGTACCCGATATGACCGAAGAGCAGCGGCGCAATTATATGTATGTGATTTACGGCCTGTTTGCCGCCGGCATTTTTACCGGCGGGCTGGCCGTCCTGATCGGCGCCGTCATCGCCTATGCCAAACGCGAAGACATGGCCGGTACGATTTATGCCGACCACATCAGCTTTTTAATTAAAACCTTCTGGGTTTCGCTGGCCGGATTTGTCATCTGCTCCATACTGATGCTGGTTTTAATCGGTTTTTGGCTGATGCCGCTGGTGGGAATATGGTATGTCTTCCGTGTCGTGGTCGGCATCATCCGCCTGCTGGACAACCGAACCGTAACTCCCGACGGCTGGCTGATGTAAGGCTTTTCTTTTTTCAGACGGCCTCCAATCTTTGTGAGGCCGTCTGAAAACTTCCCAAACCGTTTCACAGACAATACGGACAAGCATCATGGACACTTGGCACAACGGCCGCTGGTCGGGTGCGCGGCAGGCTTTTTCGCCCAACTGCGAACCGCGTCCGGCAGGCGAAACCGTCGGACTCGCAGTCATCCACAACATTTCCCTGCCGCCGTTCGAATACGGCACCGGCGCGGTGGAGAAACTCTTTACCAACAACATCGACGAAACGGAACATCCGTTTTACAGCATCATCAAAGACCTGCGCGTTTCCAGCCACTTCTTCATCACCCGCACGGGCGAAACGGTGCAGTTCGTCTCCTGCGACGACATGGCCTATCATGCGGGCGTGTCCTCGTTTCGCGGCCGGGAAAAATGCAACCGTTTTTCAGTCGGCATCGAACTGGAAGGCTGCGACTTCGAACCCTTCGCCGACGAACAATACGACGCGCTAAACCGCCTGCTCGCCGCCCTGCGCCGCCAATACCCGATAACGGCCGTTACCGGCCACCAAAACATCGCCCCCGGCCGCAAAACCGACCCGGGACACTTCTTCGACTGGGCACAAATAGGCGGCTGCGACAGCGCACAGGCCGTCTGAAAAAGCAATACGGCTGATGACGGCGGCGAATTTCGCTATAATCCCCGCCATTGCCAATCAAATAAGCGACAAACGGAAACTTATGGACGCAAAAATCTGGATTGCGGCCGCCATCGGCCTGCTGATTATCTTGGGCGTAATCGCCTACAACATGTATCAGGAAAACCAATACCGCCGCCAAGTGCGCGAACAATTCGGCCATGCCGACAAAGACGCGCTGCTTGAAAGCCAAACCGAATCCGTGCGCGACGGCAAAACCCACGGAGTCGCCGCCCCGCAGGGCAAGCAGGGCAAACCGCTGGTTGTCGTCCGCCAGGCAGACGTCTCCCGCGAAGATGCCCCGCCTGCGGCTACAGCCAAAGCGCAAGTGAAAGCCGGAAACAGCCGCCCCGCACCGGCCAAAGAGAAGCCCGCGCAAACCGCACCGGCCGACCTCTTCTCCGAACCCGACCAGGCCGAGACAGCACAAAACGAAGCAGCCAAACCGCTGTCGTTTGCCGAAATCCGCGAACAGGAAAAAAAACCCGCGCGTGAAAAAGCCGTCCTCGTAATGGAGCAATTCCTCGCCGAACACGACAACGGCAAGAAAAACACCGATACCGAAGCAGAAACCAAGGAATCCGTCCTTCAGGAAGCCGGCAGCACAGACGGCAACTACACCTTCGCTTCCGTTGCCGCACCCAAATACACGCAGGAAAAAAACACCGCCAAAGGCAAATTGCTGATGGACTTGGACGACATGGTGAAACAGGAACTGCCCTGGTTCGAACCGCGCTTCGACTACATGGCCTACATCTCCCTGAGCGAGCCGCAGGAATTCCGCTCCCTGCCCCGCTTCTCCGGCCGCCACCGCTTCCAAATCGCCGGCTGCACCATGGACGGCGTATGGCAGACCGTAGAACCCGTGCCCAACATCTATTACCAAGGCTTCATCGTCGCGCTTCAAGCCATCTCCCGCAAAGGACTGGCCACCGTGCAAGAATTGGAAGCCTTCGGCAGCCAAGTCAACGAATTTGCCGCCAAACTCGATGCCGGCATGAAACTGATGGACATCCCCACCTTCCTCGAAACCGCCCGTCCTTTGGACGAATTGTGCGAACGCGTCGACCAAAGCATCGCCATGCACCTGATTTCGCGCACCTCCGTCAGCGGTACCGAACTGCGGGCCGCCGTCGAGCGCGCGGGCTTCGAATTGAGCCACGACGGGGCATTCCACCTCGACAACGGCAACGGCCGCCCACTGTTCAGCATCGTCACCATGGACGGCAGCGCGTTCACCGCCGCCCTGCTCTCTTCCCAGCCTTATAAAGGTTTCAGCATCCTGTTCGACATCCCGCATGTTCCCGCAGGCAGCAAGAACTTCGACCGCTTCATGGATTTGACCGTCCGCTTCTCCAGCGAACTGGGTTTGGACTTGGTTAACGACAAACTGGAAGAACTGTCTATGGAATGGCTGAAAGATGTCGGCCGCTACGTCAATGCGCGACAAGAAGAAATGCGTAAAGTCGGCATCGAACCCGGCGGCGAACTGGCCCAACGGTTGTTCTCCTAATCCGGGCGTTACCTGCCTCAAGGCCGTCTGAAAATCAAAACGGGCACATGTTAAAATGCACCCGTTTTGATTTTCAGACGGCCTTTTCAATATGACCACCCCGGCACAACGCATCCGCCACCTCACCGACCTCCTCAACCGCTACGCCTACGAATACTACACCCTAGACGCGCCCAGCGTACCCGATGCCGAATACGACAAATTGTTCCGCGAGCTTGAAGCATTAGAGCGAAACTACCCCGAGCTTAAACTGCCCGACAGCCTGACCCAGCGCGTCGGCGGCGAACCTTTGGCAGGCTTTGCCGAAGTGCGCCACGAAGTACCGATGCTGTCGCTGACCAACGCCTTTTCCCCGCAAGATGAAAACGGCGTATTCGACCATGCCGAAATGTACGCTTTCGACCAACGCGTGCGCGACGGCTTGGACGGCGGCAATCCCGAATACGTTATCGAACCCAAATTCGACGGCCTCGCCATCAGCCTGCTCTACCGCGACGGCGTATTGGTGCAGGCGGCGACGCGCGGCGACGGCACGACCGGCGAAGACGTTACCCAAAACGTCAAAACCGTATCTAATATCCCCCTGCGGCTGCACGGCGAAAATACGCCCGAACTCATAGAAGTGCGCGGCGAAGTGCTGATGCTCAAAGCCGATTTCGCCGCCCTCAATAAAAGACAAACCGAAAACGGGCAAAAACCCTTTGCCAACCCGCGCAATGCCGCCGCCGGCAGCCTGCGCCAACTCGATTCGCGCATCACCGCGCAACGCAAACTGCACTTTTTCCCCTACTCCATCGCCCGTCAGCAAGGCGGTTTCACAGCCGAAGAACACATCCAAGAACTCGCCTATTTCCGAGAACTCGGCTTCAGCCTGCCCGACGGCAATTTCGGCTGTTTCAAAAATATCGACGAAGTATTGGCGTTTTACGAACAAATGCAGCAAAAACGCCCCTCCCTACCCTACGAAATCGACGGCATGGTCGTCAAAGTCAACAGCTTGGCGCAACAGCGCGAACTCGGCTTCATCTCCCGCGCGCCGCGCTGGGCGATTGCCCACAAATTCCCCGCCGAAGAAGCCCTGACCGTCGTCGAAGCCATAGACGTACAAATCGGGCGCACCGGCGCCGTTACCCCCGTCGCCCGCCTGCAACCCGTATTCGTCGGCGGCGTCACCGTCACCAACGCCACCCTGCACAATCAGGACGAAGTATCGCGTAAAGACGTGCGCGTCGGCGATACCGTCGTCGTGCGCCGCGCCGGAGACGTGATTCCCGAAGTCGTGCGCGTGATTTTCGAACGCCGCCCGATGCAGGAAACCGCCGTTGCCGTTTCAGACGACCTCAAGCATCAGCAAGACGACCTGTTTGCCGAAACACCGTCCGCCAATCAAACCCAATCCGTTCCGCTCCACAAGCCCTACCGCCTGCCAACCCACTGCCCCATCTGCCGCAGCGAAATCGAACGCGAAGAAGGCGAAGCCGTCGCCCGATGCAGCGGCGGCATGCTTTGTCAGGCGCAACGCGCGCAAGGCTTAATCCACTTCGCCTCGCGCAAAGCCATGGACATCGACGGACTCGGTCAAAAACAAATCGAGCAGCTGGTCGCCCAAAACCTCGTCCGCCACTTCGCCGACCTCTACCGCCTCGACATTCCGACCTTGCAAAAAATGAAGGAAACGGCGGATCAAGCGTCGTCTGAAAACGAAAACGGCGACGCAGAAACAGTTTCAGACGACCTGTCTGAATCCAACACACCAAACAGCAAAAAACAGCCGACCAAGTGGGCGGAAAACATCCTTGCAGGCATAGAAGCCAGCAAAACGCCCGAACTCGCCCGCTTCCTGTTCGCGCTCGGCATCCGCCACGTCGGCGAACGCACCGCCAAAACGCTGGCGCAGGCATTCGGCTCGCTGGAACACGTCCGCCGCGCACCCGAACCCATCCTCGCCTGCCTGCCCGACATCGGCACCGTCGTCGCCCGCTCCATCGCCCACTTCTTCGCCCAAGACGCGCAGCAGGCGATGATAGACGAGCTGCTCGCCGCAGGCGTTGCCCCGCAAACCCAAGCCGTTACCATCCCGCCCGCCCGCCATGCCGAGCCGCAACGCTGGATTGCCCGCCTGCCCGGTTTCAAAATCAGCGAAAACAAAGCCCAAGCCTTATGGGAACTCGCCGGCAAAAGCATAGAAGGCCTGCAAACCGACAAAGCCCTGCCTGCTGACTGGCAAACATGGCGCAGCGAAACACAAAACGCCGCCCTGCTCGAAAACCTGAAAACCTTCTTCGCCCAAACGTCGTCTGAAAACCAAGACGAAGTGTTTTCAGACGACCTAAACGAAGCCGTAGCAGGCAAAACCTTTGTGTTAACCGGTACCCTACCCACCCTCAAACGCGACCAAGCCCAAGCCTTGATCGAAGCCGCAGGCGGTAAAGTTTCCGGCAGCGTGTCCAAAAAAACCGACTACGTCGTCGCGGGAGAGGCCGCCGGCAGCAAGCTGGAAAAAGCCAATGCCTTGGGTGTGGCGGTATTGAGTGAGGAAGAGCTTTTGGCGATGCTGGGCTGAATACCCGCCAAACATACCGCAGATTAAACTAGGAAATCCCCGCATCGTAATTCCCCCATATGCGGAAACAACAGCATAGATATTGCTGATTCGGATTTATAAAATAAGGTCGTCTGAAAATTTTTCAGACGACCTTTATGGGTGTAAACAAAAGGAAAAACCATGGACAAAGGGAATAAACCCAATCGCTTATTATGGGTATTAGGCGGAATCGCTGTTGCAGCATTTATCTTTGTTTTAGAACGATATATCAACAATTTTAAAACATTCCCCATTGCTAACGACTCCGCCACATGGGGAACATTCGGCGACTATCTGGGCGGCACGCTGAACCCTATCATCAGCTTCCTAGCCCTTATCGGCCTACTCTATACCATTCATCAGCAAGCGCAGGAAATGCAAGCAACGCGCGAAGAGTTGAAACAGGCGGCAGAACAGCAACGCCAACAGGTAGAACAACAAAGCCGCCAATCAGAGATTTTTAATCTGCAACAATTTGAATCGACATTTTTTTCTTTGCTAGAGCAGCATAATAAGATTATTGAAAACCTTGTTGGAGCAAAAATATCTGATCTAACAAATACCACCATTGATGAGAAATTTAATATTGATTGTTATATAAAAGATAACATTCGCCAAAACCCCTTACTAAAACAATATTTTATTATATTATTTCAAATACTTAAATTTATATCATTAAGTTTATCCAAAGATATAGAAGGAAAAACAGATAATAAGATCACCATAAATGATTTTTCTCACGATAATCAACAATCGAGGGAAAAACTTAGTAACCATTATATTAATCCACAAGAGAAAATATATAGCAACATTCTTCGCTCTTTTATTCCCAATGATATTTTGAAATTGCTTATTTTAAACTGCCTCAGTTTAGATAAAGACCCTAAAGAACATAATATTAAAACGTTTTATAACTTCCAAGGGCTGCTAAACAGATACCAATTTTTAGAACATCTACATTTAACCATACCTACAATAAACAATTATTACGACAACTATGATTTTATATATTTTTATTTAATTTTAATAAAGACTACTAATGGCATTAGAGAATCTTTAGGCAAAAGTAACCTATCTAATGAAATAACATCCTTTAACATATCAAAAGATAATTTTATTAAAAAAATAAACGAAGAAAAAGAAAGTCTAAAAAGTAATATTCAGTATAAAATTGGATTTGATTCTGATCGAGCACAGTTTATTACTAACAGTTCTTTCAACACAAGCAATGATATTTTATTATATGAAAAATTAAAGATATTAGAAAAACATATACGTCTTTTACAGAATTAAAAAAACAATTCATTACATTCTTAGCTTCATCCTTGATAAAGGTCGTCTGAAAATTTTCAGACGACCTTTATTCTATTATCAACACCAAATCACGCCGTTCAATGCAATTTATAGTGGATTAACTTTAAACCAGTACGGCGTTGCCTCGCCTTGCCGTACTATCTGTACTGTCTGCGGCTTCGTCGCCTTGTCCTGATTTAAATTTAATCCACTATATGAACTGATACCGACCGCACCACTCTTATCAACATCCCCATCTTTACCAAAAACGGTCAATATCATGCTGATTTACACCCGCAGCGTCCGACTGGATGCGCCGCTCGAACGGATATTCCGCTACTGCACTTCCCGACACGGATTTGCCTGTCAGTTCCCGTTTGACGTGCAATGGCTGTCGGAAAAGGAATACTGGGCGCGGGGAGATATTTTGGATTTCAGATACAGAGTTTGCGGGATTTGGTTGCGGCATCGTGCCGAAATCATTTCGTTTGAGCCAAACCAATCGTTTACCGACCTGATGTTGAAGGGGATTTACCGCTCCTTCCGCCATACGCATCAATTCAAATTTTCCGGAGGGCGTACCTGCGTGACGGATACGGTGGAATTTACTTTCGGGCTGGGAAAAACGATTGACCGGCTAATCGGATTACCGACTTTGCGTCGGACATTTGAAAAACGCCACTGTTTATTGAAAGATTGGGCTGTCCGATGGACTGACTGAAGATGCTACAAGTTAAAGACGTAAAAAAGGTCGTCTGAAAACCCGTATCTCCGTTTTCAGACGACCTTCTTCATTCCTACTACATTACAAAACGGCTGCCGGATAAGAGCCGATAACTTTGACAAACGATGCGCGTTCGCTCAAAAGCCCCAGGGCGTTTTGGACTTTTTCGTCGTTTTGATGTCCTTCGATGTCGATGAAGAACAAGTATTCCCACAGCGCAGATTTGCTCGGGCGGCTTTCGAACTTGGTCATTGAAATGCCCGATTCGGTAAACGGCTGCAACAGCGCGGCGACGGCACCGGCGCGGTTGGGCGCGGAGACTGCCAGCGAGGTTTTGTCGTTGCCGCTGCTGCCGGTATCTTGATGCCCCATAACCAAGAAGCGCGTGGTGTTGTTCGGCTCGTCTTCGATACATTCGGCGACATAGTTCAAATGGTAAATATCGGCAGCGGTACGTCCTGCGATGGCGGCGATACTGGGGTCGTCTGATTCTGCCACCAGCCTTGCCGCCTCTCCGTTGCTGGAAACGGCGATGCGTTCGGCGTTGGGCAGGTTGCGTCCGAGCCAGTCGTTGCATTGCGCCAGCGCTTGGGCGTGGGCGAAGACTTTTGTGATGCCGCCCAATTCGTGCGTGCCTTTACGCAAAAGGTTGTGATGGATGCGGACAATGACTTCGCCACAGGCTTTCAATGCGGTTACCGCCAATAAGTCTAAGGTACGGCCGACTGAGCCTTCGGTCGAGTTTTCAACCGGCGCAACCAAATAATCCGCCTGACGTGTTTCAACTTGTCGGAAACACTGGTCTATGGTTTGAAAGGCGGCGGTATGGGCGGCATGGCCGAAATGTTTGATGGCTGCCTGCTGGGTAAACGTTCCCTGCGGACCGAGGTAGGCAATCGTCAGCGGACGCTCCAACGCCAAGCATTCGCTCATCACTTCGCGAAACAGTCTTGCGATAGACTCGTCAGGCAGCGGGCCTTTGTTCAAACTCTGAATCCGCCTCAATACTGCCACTTCGCGCTCGGGACGATACACCGCGCCCGTTCCTTTCAATTCGCCGATGGCGTGCGCATGGCCTGCGCGCTCGTTCAACAGGCGCAAAATCTCGGCATCGATTTCATCGATGGCATTGCGGTGCGGCAAAAGCTGTTCGTCAATGGATAAGGACATATCGACAAGCCCCTTTGTAATTCATTCATCAATATAAACAATCATTCTAACATCAAACAGGTCGTCTGAAAGCTGAATACGTTTTCAGACGACCTGTTTTATAGTGGATTAACTTTAAACCAGTACGGCGTTGCCTCGCCTTGTCGTACTATCT
>ERZ772962.1423-NODE-1423-length-12923-cov-13.254818_pt1 | contig 12923 bp, 10 predicted proteins | sample MGYA00580676_ERZ772962 | MGnify/ENA primary metagenome ERZ772962 (study PRJEB29015, sample SAMEA2738049) | human oral metagenome | biome: human oral; feature: human-associated habitat; material: saliva | place: China | collected 2230 ...
TGCTGCTGACTCCGCGCGACTATCTCTCTACCTTCCTGAAAATCGGTACGATTGTCGCCCTCGCCATCGGCATCCTGATCGTCAGCCCCGCGCTGCAAATGCCTGCCGTGACCCACTTCATCGACGGTTCCGGCCCGGTATTCTCAGGCGCATTGTTCCCGTTCCTCTTCATTACCATCGCCTGTGGTGCGGTTTCAGGCTTCCACGCGCTGATTTCTTCCGGTACCACGCCGAAAATGCTGGAAAACGAAACCCACGTCCGCATGATCGGTTACGGCGGTATGTTGATGGAAAGTTTCGTGGCCATTATGGCACTTGCGGCTGCCGCATCGCTTGATCCCGGCGTGTACTTCGCCATGAACAGTCCTGCCGCCCTAATCGGTACAGATGCCAATACCGCCGCCGAAGTGATTACCACCAAGCTGCAATTCCCCGTTGATGCCGCAACCCTGTTGCACACCGCTAAGGAAGTGGGCGAAAACACCATTCTGTCCCGTGCGGGCGGTGCGCCAACCCTCGCAGTCGGTATGGCACACATCATGAGCCGCCTGATTCCGGGCGAAGCCATGATGGCATTCTGGTATCACTTTGCCCTGTTGTTTGAAGCCTTGTTCATCCTGACCGCCGTCGATGCCGGTACGCGCGTCGCACGTTTCATGATTCAAGACTTGGGCAGTATTTTCTACAAACCTTTCGGCAACACCGACTCCATTCCTGCCAACCTGATTGCGACCTTCTTCGCCGTGGCATTGTGGGGCTACTTCCTCTACACCGGCGTGACCGACCCCTTGGGCGGCATCAACTCGCTCTGGCCTTTGTTCGGCATCGCCAACCAAATGCTGGCAGGCGTAGCCTTGATTATGTGTGCCGTTGTGCTGATTAAGATGAAACGCGACCGTTATGTCTGGGTGGCACTCGTTCCTGCCGTCGGCGTACTGTTTGTAACCTGCTATGCCGGTCTGCAAAAACTGTTCCACAGCGACCCGCGTGTCAGCTTCCTTGCCCATGCCGGCAAATACAGCGACGCATTGGCTAAAAACGAAGTCCTCGCGCCCGCTAAAGACATCGGCGAAATGTCGCAAATCATCTTTAACGACCAAATCAATGCCGGTCTGACCGCATTGTTCCTCTCCGTCGTCGTCGTCGTTGCCATCTACGGCGTGCGTACCGCCATGAAAGCACGCAAAGTCGGCTGGCCGACCGCCAAAGAAATCCCAGCGGTGTACCGCGACGGCAAACAACCGGAGGCACAAAGTGAAGCGTAAACTCGCCGCTTGGTGGAAAACCGCCAAACTTACCGCCAACCTCATGGCAGGGGTGCCCGATTATGAAAACTACGTTACACAACAACGCAAACATAATCCCAACGCCCCCGTCATGACCGAGCTGCAATTTCAAGACTATTGTCGCAAACGCCGCTGCGGTGCAAACGGCGGAAGATGTTGCTAATCGCTTGAACGGTTGAAAAAAAGGTCGTCTGAAAGTTTTCAGACGACCTTTTTATATTAATGCTGCTTGAAAAAGGACGGGTTAGTATTCGCCCAATAGCTGCTCGCGGGTCAGTAAGAATACGAATCCGTCGCCGCCGCTGGTTTCCAGCCAAGTAAACGGCAATTCGGGGTAGGCGGCTTCCAATACGTCGCGGTTGTGCCCGATTTCGACCAGCAGGACGCCTTTGGGATTCAAGTATTTGGCGGCGTGCAGCAGGATTTGGCGGGTGGCGTCCAAGCCGTCTTCGCCGCTGCCCAGGGCGAGTTCGGGTTCGTGCAGGTATTCGTCGGGCAACATATCGACCGATTCGGCATCGACGTAGGGCGGGTTGGAAACAATCAGGTCGTATGTGCCTTCCAATCCTTCGAACAAGTCGGTGTGAATCAGGTTGATGCGCTCTTCCAAACCATAATCTTCAACGTTGATGGCGGCTACTTCCAGCGCATCCAAACTCAAATCGACGGCGTCAATTTCAGCGGCAGGGTAGTGGTGTGCCATCTGGACGGCGAGGCAGCCGCTGCCGGTGCATAAATCTAGTGCGCGATGAACCAATTCGGGATGCTCTATCCAAGGGGTAAGGCTGTCGCCGAGCAGTTCGTAAATAAACGAGCGCGGTACGATGACGCGTTCGTCAACATAAAAATCGAAATCGCCTTGCCATGCCTGATGGGTAAGGTAGGCGGCGGGGATGTGTTCGACTGCGCGGCGTTCCAGCACTGCCAACACTTCTTCTTTCTCGCTTTGCAGCAGCTTGGCGTCGAGGTAAGGCTCCAGCGTGTCCAGCGGCAGGTTGAGGGTGTGCAGAATCAGGTAGGCGGCTTCATCGTGCGCGTTGTCCGAGCCATGCCCGAAAAACAAACCGGCATCGTTGAAACGGCTGACGGCGAAACGCAGGATGTCGCGGACGGAGGTCAATTCTTGGGCTGCTTGGGTAAACATATTCATCAAAATCCTTAATGGTCGGAGCACCGTCCTTCGGGCGGCAGAATCGGGAAGTCATTTGTTGCAAAGCGGAGCGATTATAACAGAGGTCGTCTGAAAGCATGGTTTCAGACGACCTCTTGGGTGCGGAAGCGGTTATTTTTTGCCTTTTGCCGCTTTCACATCTTTTTCGGTGATGGTGCCGCCGCCGTTATCAAATGCATTCATAATGTAGGTCGAAACTGCTGCTACGTCCGCTTCGTTGATGGCTGTTGCAGGCATGAAGCCGTTGTAGGGTTTGCCGTTAACCTTGATCGGGCCGTTGATGCCTTTGAGCATGCTGTTCAACAGTACCTGCGGTTTTTTCATGATGTAGTCGGAACGGAACAGGGGCGGGAACATTGCTCCTCTGCCTTCGCCTTTTTTACCGTGGCAGGCGGCGCAGTTGGTTTCGTAAATTTTCTGCCCTTGCGCCATCTGTGCGGCATCGGCGGCGAAGGTTGGGGCGGAAAAGCAGGAGAGTGCGGCAAGTGTCAGGATGTGGATGGTTTTCATGGTTTGTCCTTGCAGATGGTCGGGATGTTTTTGTTTTAAAGGAATAGGGCAATCATACAATAAAGGTCGTCTGAAAACCTATCCTGCCGAAGCTTTTCAGACGACCTTAGATTTAAGTCAAAGAAACAACGGGGATGCTTCAAACCCATCCGCACAAATTGCGCCGCACCAAATCTGCCAGTGCGCCTATCCATTCTGCGCCGTCGTTCAGGCAGGGGATATAGCGGTATTCTTTACCGCCGGCGGCATGAAATTGTTCGCGCCCCATCAAAGCGATTTCTTCCATCGTTTCCAAGCAGTCTGCCATGAAGCCCGGACAGAAAACGTCCAATTTCGTTATGCCTTGTTTCGGCAGTTCGTCAAACAGAACCTGCGTACTCGGTTTAACCCATTTCGCCTTGCCGAACTGGCTTTGGAAGGAGACGATATATTCCTGCTCAGTCAGTCCCAAGGCTTCGGCAAGCAGTTTGGCCGTATGGCGGCATTCGTCGGGATAAGGGTCGCCCTCGTCGTACTGTTTCTGCGGTATGCCGTGAAAACTCAGCATCAGTTTTTCGCCGCGTCCGTGTTCCGTCCAATATGCCTGAATATGTTTTTTCATGGCTTCGATATAGCCTGCATCCTCGTAGAAACGGGACACCGTGCGTATGCTGAGTTGGTTGCGCTGGCGCAGTAATTGCAAGAATACTTTATCCAAAGCCGCACCTGTGCTCGATGCTGCATATTGCGGGTAGAGTGGGACTACCAAAAGATTACCGATGCCTTGCGATTTCAATTCCGCCAAGACGTCAGCAACGCCCGGGTTGCCGTAAGTCATGGCGTAGCGGACGGTTATATCCGGCAGTAGTTTGCCCAAGGTTTCGGCTTGGCGTGCGGTATAAACCAATAAGGGTGAGCCGTCTTTAAACCAGATTTTTTCATAGGCGTGCGCACTTTTTTTCGGGCGCAGCGTCAGTATCAGGCCGCGCAAGATCGGTTGCCACAATAGCTTCGGCAGTTCCACCACGCGTTGGTCGGATAAAAAGTCGAGCAGGTAGGGTTTGACGGCTTGTGCGGTCGGAGCATCCGGTGTGCCGAGGTTAAGCAGTAGGACGGCGGTACGGTTTTGTTCGGTATAGGGGAGGGGAGGCTCTGGCAGGAAACGGGGCATGGTTTGTTTCTTTAATATTGAATGATTTTTTGTGTGAAAGGTCATCTGAAAAACAAAGGGAATAATCAAGTTAAACGTTTTCAGACGACCTCGATAAGCATGGTTCAATCTCAATCCACACCACGGGCGCGGTTTTCATGGAATTGCGCCTGCCAATCGGCAAATTTCCCTTGCTCGATGGCTTCGCGCATTTCTGCCATGATGACTTGGTAGAAATGCAGGTTGTGGATGGTGTTGAGCTGTGCGCCCAAGATTTCGCCGGCGCGGTGCAGGTGGTGCAGGTAGGCGCGGCTGAAGTTTTGGCAGGCGTAGCAGGTGCAGCTTTCGTCTATCGGACGCTTGTCGAGCTTGTGTTTGGCATTTTTGATTTTCAAATCGCCGAAACGGGTGAACAGCCAGCCGTTTCGCGCATTGCGGGTGGGCATGACGCAGTCGAACATGTCCACGCCGTGCGCCACGCCGTAAACGAGGTCTTCGGGTGTGCCGACGCCCATCAGGTAATGCGGTTTGTGTTCGGGCAGCATCGGTCCGACGGTGCGCAGCATGCGGTACATTTCGGGTTTGGGTTCGCCGACGGACAGTCCGCCGATGGCAAGCCCGGGGAAGTCGAATTGTTCCAAGCCGCGCAGCGATTCTTCGCGCAAATCTTCATACATCGCGCCTTGCACGATACCGAATAGGGCATTCGGATTCTTCAAATCTTCAAAGGCTTTTTTGCTGCGTTCTGCCCAACGCAGGCTCATTTGCAGGGATTTTTGCGCCTGCTCGTGCGTTGCTTCGCCCGGTGTGCATTCGTCCAACTGCATCACAATGTCGGAATTGAGTACGGTTTGGATTTTCATGGAGATTTCGGGCGAGAGGAAGAGTCTGTCGCCGTTGATCGGGCTTTGGAAGGTACAGCCTTCTTCAGTGAGTTTGCGCATATCGGAAAGCGAAAAAACCTGAAAACCGCCCGAGTCGGTCAAGATGGGTTTGTTCCAGCCGATAAAGTCGTGCAGGCCGCCGAATTGTTCGATGACTTCCAGACCGGGGCGCAGCCATAAATGGTAAGTGTTGCCCAAAATAATTTGTGCCTTGATGTCGTGCAGGTTTTGCGGATTCATCGCCTTAACCGAGCCGTAAGTGCCAACCGGCATAAATACGGGCGTTTCGATTTTGCCGTGGTTCAGTTCCAGCGTGCCGCGTCGGGCATGACCGTCTTTTTTATGTAAGGTAAATTTGAGCATAGGTTGTATCTATTAAATGTAGAAAACGGCGTGCGAAGCCGCCGTGCAGTCAATTGAGGTAAAAAACGGGATTATAAAGGATTTTCATCGTAATAGCGGTGTTTGAATATTTCAGACGACCTTATTCGTCTCGAGATGTTCACTGTTGAAAATGTTTCAAAAAAATCACAATGTTCCGACAATGTCGTCTGAAACCTCATTTTCATGCTTGCCATCGCATCAAAGTATCGTCTATAATCCGAACCCTATTAAACAGGCACGTAGCTCAGTTGGTTAGAGCACCACCTTGACATGGTGGGGGTCGTTGGTTCGAATCCAATCGTGCCTACCAAATTTCCCAAACGGCATTTATGCCGTTATTTTTTAATGTTTTGGAGCTTTTTTGATGTTGAACATTACCTTGCCGGACGGCTCAGTCCGCCAGTACGAATCGCCCGTTACCGTGGCACAGATTGCCGCGTCTATCGGAGCAGGTTTGGCGAAGGCGACAGTGGCAGGTAAGGTAAACGGCAAATTGGTCGATGCGTGCGATCCGATTACCGAAGATTCAACCGTCCAAATCATTACCCCGAAAGATCAAGAAGGCGTTGAAATCATCCGCCACTCTTGCGCCCACCTTGTCGGTCATGCGGTCAAGCAGCTCTATCCTAATGCAAAAATGGTTATCGGCCCCGTAATTGAAGAGGGCTTTTATTACGATATTGCAACGGAAAAACCGTTTACCCCCGAAGATGTTGCGGCTATCGAAGCGCGCATGAAAGAATTGATTGCACAAGATTATGATGTAATCAAAATCATGACTCCGCGCGCCGAAACCATCAAAATTTTCCAAGATCGCGGCGAAGAATACAAACTGCGCTTGATTGAAGATATGCCCGAAGTTGAAGCAATGGGTATGTATCATCATCAGGAATATGTCGATATGTGCCGCGGTCCGCACGTTCCGAACACCCGCTTCCTGAAAAACTTCAAGCTGACCAAGCTGGCAGGCGCATACTGGCGCGGTGACAGCAATAATGAAATGCTGCAACGTATTTACGGCACCGCTTGGGCGACAAAAGACGAATTAAAAGCCTATATCCAACGCATTGAAGAAGCAGAAAAACGCGACCACCGCAAATTGGGCAAGCAACTGGATTTGTTCCACTTGCAAGACGAAGCGCCGGGTATGGTGTTTTGGCATCCCAAAGGTTGGGCTTTGTGGCAGACTATTGAGCAGCATATGCGTAAAGAGCTGAATGCCGCCGGTTACAAAGAAGTCAAAACCCCCCAAATCATGGATAAAACCTTTTGGGAAAAATCCGGTCACTGGGATAACTACAAAGACAATATGTTCGTAACCAGTTCGGAAAAGCGCGAATACGCGGTTAAGCCGATGAACTGCCCGGGACATGTTCAGATTTTCAATAACGGTCTGCGCTCGTACCGCGATTTGCCGATGCGTTTAGCAGAATTTGGTTCTTGCCATCGCAACGAGCCGAGCGGTGCATTGCATGGACTGATGCGTGTCCGCGGTTTTGTACAAGACGATGCGCATATTTTCTGTACCGAAGATCAAATCGTTAGTGAGGCCCGAGCATTCAATGAATTGCTGGTTCGTATTTACAAGCAATTCGGTTTCCATGATGTGTCCGTCAAACTTTCACTGCGTCCTGAGAAGCGTGCCGGTTCAGACGACGTGTGGGATAAGGCAGAACAAGGTTTGCGCGAAGCATTGACTGCTTGCGGCGTGGAATGGGACGAATTGCCGGGTGAAGGTGCGTTCTACGGACCTAAAATCGAATATCATGTTAAAGATGCATTGGGCCGTTCTTGGCAGTGTGGTACGCTGCAACTGGACTTTGTATTGCCGGAACGCTTAGATGCAGAATATGTAACCGAAAACAATGACCGCGCCCGTCCGGTAATGTTGCACCGCGCCATTTTGGGTTCTTTGGAACGATTTATCGGTATTTTGATTGAAAACCATGCAGGTTCTTTCCCACTATGGTTGGCGCCGGTTCAAATGGTGATTATGAATATCACCGAAAATCAAGCGGATTACTGCCGTGAAGTGGCTGCCAAATTGCAGGCTGCTGGCTTCCGTGTAGAGCTGGATTTGCGTAACGAAAAAATCGGTTACAAAATCCGTGATAACAGCCAATACCGCTTCCCTTATCAAATCGTTGTCGGCGATAAAGAGAAGCAAGAAAACAAAGTGGCCGTGCGCCGCAAAGCAGAAGACTTGGGTTCTTTGGATTTGGATGATTTCATTGCACAACTGCAGCAAGAAATCGCAGACGCCCTCGTCAACCATTAATTTTTATAGGAGTATTCATCATCGCTCAAGAACGCGAAGCACGAATCAATGGCGAAATTACCGCTAAAGAAGTGCGTTTAATCAGTGAGTCAGGCGAACAGCTTGGTGTTGTGTCGGTTCGTGAAGCTTTGGCTATGGCCGAAGAGCAGGATGTGGATTTGGTAGAGATTTCCCCTACTGCCAAACCACCCGTATGCAAACTGATGGATTACGGTAAATATAAATACCAACAAGCCAAGAAACGCGACGAAGCCAAGAAAAACCAGAAGCAGGTACAAATTAAGGAAATCAAATTCCGTCCGGGTACTGATGAAGGCGATTATCAAATCAAAATGCGCAACATCAACCGCTTCTTGGCTGACGGCGATAAAGTCAAAGTAACACTTCGTTTCCGCGGACGTGAAATGGCTCACCAGCAACTCGGTGCGCAACTTTTAGAGCGCGTGAAAGAGGATTTGGCGGAAGTGGCTCAAATCGAATCCTTCCCTAAAATGGAAGGCCGTCAAATGGTGATGATGATTGCACCGAAGAAAAAATAAAGCTATAATTCTCAGCTTACTCCGATTGCCGCTTCGGGGTAAGCTTTTGATTGGCGGCAAAAACCGTGGCATTTTGGGCTCAAGTGTTTGAAACCAATGTTTTAAAACCCCCTGATGCCTTATCTAATAACGAATGGAGTTTTCCCATGCCTAAAATGAAAACCAAGTCTAGCGCGAAAAAACGCTTCAAAGTACTGGGTAACGGCGGTGTAAAACGCGCTCATGCGTTCAAACGCCACATCTTGACTAAAAAGACCACTAAAAACAAACGCCAACTGCGCGGTACCTCTATGGTAAACGATCGCGATTTGGCTTCTGTTGCTAAAATGTTACCCTACGCTTAAGGAGTTTAGAATATGCCACGCGTAAAACGCGGTGTAACCGCTCGTGCCCGTCACCAAAAAATCTTCGCGTTAGCCAAAGGCTACCGCGGTCGTCGTAAAAACGTATACCGCGTTGCCAAGCAAGCGGTAATGAAAGCCGGTCAATACGCATACCGTGACCGTCGTCAACGCAAACGCCAATTCCGTCAATTGTGGATTGTCCGTATCAATGCAGGTGCCCGTGAAAACGGTCTGTCCTACAGCAAATTCATGAACGGTCTGAAACGCGCCTCTATCGAAATCGACCGAAAAGTATTAGCTGATCTGGCTGTATTCGATAAAGCCGCTTTTGCACAATTGGTTGAGAAAGCTAAAGCTGCTTTGGCTGCTTAATCCAAAAAATTTGAAAAGGAAGCTACGGCTTCCTTTTTTCTTTGTCTGAAGAAAGTCTATGTGATTGATTTTCTTTCTTTAAAGTCTATTTTTTTGAATTGATTTGCGCTAAAATACGCCGATTCTATCAAACGGATTGGCCGTAAACGATAAAAGGTCGTCTGAAAAGTTTGGCAACACCAAACCATACAGGCGGCCTCATTGTTTCAGACGACCCATCATCAACCGACAGACGATAAAACCACTATGGAAAATGTAAACCGTATCGTTGCAGAAGGCATTGCCGCAGTAGAAGCCGCGCAAGACTTCAACGCTCTAGAACAAATCAAAGCCCGTTATCTTGGTAAAACCGGCGAGTTGACCGGACTTCTGAAAACCTTAGGTCAAATGTCGCCTGAGGAGCGCAAAACCATAGGTGCGCATATCAATGAATGCAAAATCCAGTTTCAGACGGCCTTTAACAATAAACGCGATGTGCTCAACGAAGCCAAACTCCAAGCCCAGCTTGCCGCCGAAGCACTCGATATTACCCTGCCCGGACGCGCGCAGGAAAATGGCGGTCTGCATCCCGTAACCCTGACTTTGCAGCGCGTGGTTGAACTCTTTCACGGCATGGGTTTTGAAGTGGCAGACGGCCCAGAAATCGAAGACGATTTCCACAACTTCCAAGCCCTGAACATTCCCGCAAATCATCCCGCCCGCGCCATGCAGGATACGTTCTACGTTGAAAACGGCGATGTTTTGCGTACGCACACTTCCCCGATTCAAATCCGCTACATGCTCGATAAAAAAGAGCCTCCCATCCGCATTATTGCCCCCGGTCGCGTCTATCGTGTGGACAGCGATGCTACGCACTCGCCCATGTTCCATCAAGCCGAAGGCCTGTGGGTGGAAGAGGGCGTAACTTTCGCCGATTTGAAAGCCGTGTTCACCGATTTCATCCGCCGCTTTTTTGAACGTGATGATTTGCAAGTACGTTTCCGTCCGTCTTTCTTCCCGTTTACCGAACCGTCCGCTGAAATCGATATCATGGGCGAAAACGGCAAATGGCTGGAAGTCGGCGGTTGCGGTATGGTGCATCCCAACGTGTTGAAAAACGTGAATATCGACCCCGAAAAATACACCGGTTTCGCCTTTGGTATCGGTCTCGACCGTTTCGCTATGTTGCGTTACAACGTGAATGATTTGCGACTGTTTTTTGATAACGATTTGAACTTTTTGAAACAGTTCAAATAATTTTCAGACGACCCTAATGGATAAATTAACCCCAGAACAGCGCAAAAAATGTATGCAGTCCAACAAAAGCAAAGGGACGAAACCCGAGCTTGTGTTGGCAAAAGCGATGTGGGCTTTGGGGCTCAGGTATCGGAAAAACAGCGGAAGCATTTTTGGAAAACCTGATTTTTCATTTAAAAAATACAAAGTGGCCGTGTTTGTCGATGGCGAGTTTTGGCACGGCAAGGATTGGGAACGGAAAAAAGCGGAAATAAAGGGAAATCGTGAGTTTTGGATTGCCAAAATAGAGCGAAATATCCGACGGGATATGGAAGTAACAGGTCGTCTGAAAGCCGAAGGCTGGACGGTTTTACGTTTTTGGAGTAACGATGTCGTTAAAAATACAACCTACTGTGCCGAAAAAGTTAAAGAAATCGTCCAAGCGAGAGGAATTGATTTATAAAAACGAAATTAAGGATGATGAGCAAGGTGAACACTTGGAAGAAAAAGCAGCGCAATACCGCCTTTTTGAAAACAACGATACTTTTCAGACGGCCTTGAAACCCAAATTTACCTTTATCGACTTGTTTGCAGGTATCGGGGGCTTCCGCATTGCCATGCAGAACTTGGGCGGGGAATGCGTGTTTTCGAGCGAGTGGGACGAAAAAGCCAAACTGACGTACGAAGCCAATTTCGGAGAAGTGCCGTTTGGTGATATTACTTTGGAAGAAACCAAACAATACATTCCGAAGCAATTTGATGTGCTGTGTGCGGGTTTTCCCTGTCAAGCATTTTCGATTGCCGGCCGGCGGGGGGGGTTTGAAGATACGCGCGGTACATTGTTTTTCGATGTGGCGGAAATTATCCGCAGGCATCGTCCTAAGGCATTCTTTTTAGAAAATGTAAAAGGATTGACCAATCACGACCGAGGCAGGACGTTGCAGACGATATTGAATACGCTGAGGGAAGATTTGGGATATTTTGTACCCGAGCCGAAAATTGTCAACGCAAAGGATTTCGGCGTGCCGCAAAACCGCGAAAGGATTTTTATTGTGGGCTTTCGGAAAGATACCGATATCAAAGATTTCGAATATCCCGAACCGACAGGAATTCAGATAGCCTTTAAGGATATACGGGAAAAAGATACTGTGCCGACAAAATATTATTTGTCCACTCAATACATCGATACTTTAAGAAAACACAAGAAAAGGCATGAGGAAAAGGGTAATGGGTTCGGATATGAAATTATTCCCGATGATGGGATTGCCAATGCGATTGTTGTCGGCGGTATGGGGAGGGAGCGGAATTTGGTAATCGACAAACGCATTACCGACTTTACTCCGACCACCAATATCAAAGGTGAGGTAAACCGCGAGGGCATCAGAAAAATGACCCCGCGCGAATGGGCGAGGCTGCAAGGTTTTCCTGAAAAATTCAAAATCCCTGTTGCAGATGCTTCCGCATACAAACAATTTGGCAATTCGGTTGCCGTGCCGGCGATTCAAGCGGTGGCTGAGAAAATTTTAGACAAGCTTAGTATCGGTTAGAGATGGAAATTATGACAGTACGGGCAAATAAAGGTGAGTGGACAGAGTTATATGTGCTGTTCAAACTAATTACAGATGGAAAACTGTTTCAGTCAGACATGAATTTGGAGCCTGATGGAGAAAATATTTATCAAGTCATGAAAAGCTATAAGTCTGAAAGAGAATATCAGTTAGAGTTTGAAAGAGAAGAGCAAGGGGAAAATCAAGATCAGGTAAAAATACACATTTTTAAAGTTTTCAATAATCAAAGAAATTTATTGAATAGCTATACATATCAGGAACTAACTAAGGTAGTTGAAGATACTTTATCAGGAGTAAAAGAAGGAAAAGGACGTTCATTTTCAATTCCTGAATTGAATTCATTCTTACAGAATAATCAAATTGAAACAGCAAAAGCTGATTCAGGCACTAAATCGGATATAAGGTTAAAAATTTATGATCATCGACTCGCCAAGGATACCGATTTAGGCTTCAGCATTAAGTCATTATTGGGCAAAGATGCAACTTTGTTGAACACTGGCGCGGGAAACAACTTTATTTATAAGGTAAAAAATCTTCCAGAAAACTTCGATTTGCAGTCTTTTAACAGTAATACCTATAAGACAGGTGCAAAAATAACGGCAAGATTAGAAAAAATAAGGGACATTGCTGCAGATTGTTGTTTTCAAAAAATACAGTCCAAGCAGTTTTATAAGAACTTGAAGATTATCGATGGAGATTTACCTGAAATTTTGGCACATTGCCTGTATTTAAGGTATTTAAATAAGGAGCCTTCGATTGAAAAATTGGTGGAAATATTGGAGGATTCTGACCCATTAAATTTTTATGAAGGAGAGAAGGGGCAGCAGAAGTTTTATGAGTATAAAATTAAAAAATTTCTAGTAGAAAGTGCGATGGGAATGACCTCTGAAGCTGTATGGTTGGGAGAATATGATTCTTTTGGAGGAGTGATTGTAGCAAAAAAGGATGGAAGTATCGTATGTTTCCACATATATGACTTCAATTTACTTAGAAACTATCTCTTAAAACGTACAAAATTGGAACAAGCTGCTACGGGAGAAGATGAAAATAATCCAGGATATCCCGACAATAATGCTAAGAAGAAGTATTTTTACGGCTGGCTATTCAAAGAAGACCATGATTTTTTTATCAAACTGAATCTTCAAGTTCGCTTTAAATAAAGCAGATTTATTTTATAGGAAGTGATAAATGCAATTCTCCTACTCATGGCTGAAAACCCAAGCCGATACCGAACTTTCCGCCG
>ERZ772962.1428-NODE-1428-length-12886-cov-13.554127_pt1 | contig 12886 bp, 10 predicted proteins | sample MGYA00580676_ERZ772962 | MGnify/ENA primary metagenome ERZ772962 (study PRJEB29015, sample SAMEA2738049) | human oral metagenome | biome: human oral; feature: human-associated habitat; material: saliva | place: China | collected 2230 ...
CCTAAGCTGTACTCCCCCACAGTTTAAGACTTCTGCAGGGTCTCAAAATCATGATCCTCCTCAAACTAGCCGATTGTTTATTCGCGAAGCAGCCGCGAGTGAAAGCAAAGCCAGAATTAGGAAGCCCACCAGCAAAAGCATGAGAGTGGTGAATGCTAAGGGTAACGCGCCGATAACAGGCCCCAGGCTTGCTCCCACAAACAGAACAAAGCCGTTAAGCGCCATGCCGCTGGCACGATGCGGTGCCGCCGCATCGCCGTAGAGAGTAATCATCGAGGGAATCGCTAAAGCAACACCCGCAACATAGATAAGGCTGCATATGACGATGCCAGCAAGTACCTGCGCGCACAGTACCCCGCCCAGCAGCCCAAGAATAGATAAAACGTATCCAAGCTGCGCCACGCGAAGTACCCCATATTTTTTTGCATAAGAGCCTGCATAAAGACTTATCAGCATTGCCGGAAAGGCAGCAATACGCACCCAAACAATGCCGGATGCCGCAACGCCTAGGGTTTCAAGATGCCGCCCCAGCCCCGTATACAAGGCTACGAAGACGAGAAGAAGGGTTATATGGGCAAGACCGTACAAGAGGAAAATAGGCTTGGCACATAAGGAGCCGAGGGTCACGTATTGTTTCCACAACGATATTGTTTGCCCAGTTTGAGTCCGATCAAGCATCGTACATAGAACTAGGGAAACGGTTCCGATAAAGATAAGACCGCACAGCCCGAAGAACCATCGCCAGCCAAGGCTCAGGGCAATAATAGAGGCGAGTACTTGCCCAAAAATTCCAGCCGCCAAGAACGCAGTGGACATTGCACCGATAGCTCGTGCTCGCCCGGCGGGCAGTACAGATTCCGTGAGATATGCTAGGGCGACGGGTGCAAATCCGGCGGCAGCCATCCCCTGGCAGGCCCGCAGAATAGCGAGCACGCCGAGCGTAGGAGCGAAGGCGCATCCAAAAGTGGCTAGGGTAAGCACGCTCAGGGAGAGAACCACAACCTTTTTTCGTCCGTAACGATCCGAAACCGGTCCCCATATAAGAAATCCCACGGCGTAAGCAAGGCTGAAGCACAGCGACAGGGCGAACGTTGCGTTAACTCGAAAGGCAGACGAGACCGGGGCGAGTAGCGGTATGGAAGCGTATAACTGTGCTAAGACGAACAGAGCCGTGGATACCAGAATTGCTACCGCAGTTCGTGTAGCGGGATATTCTTCGGAGGTTGAGGAGACCGATGTAGTGGTGCTTGTAGTCGTGTTCTCTGCATGGTGATACATGAGTAAACTCCAATCCAACGGAAACGTTGGAATTAACCCTAGTACCATTAAGATATAAATTGCAACCATAACGTTGGAACTGCCGAAAGAAGGTTGAGGATCATGGTTTGGGATACCGAAAACACGAAACAAAAGATCAAAGGGGCGGCTCTCGCCGAATTTACCGCACATGGCCCCGATGGGACGACCGTTGAGCGCATTGCTAAGAGGGCAAAGGTCAATAAGGAGCGTATCTACAACTATTTTGGGAACAAACAAGAACTCTTCAAGGCTATTCTGCACGAAGAACTAGACCAGGTTGCCGAAGTTGTCGGTCTTACGTCGCTTGCCACCGAAGATATTGGTGATTACGCCGGACGCATGTACGACTATCACCGAGACCATCCCGATCTATTGCGTCTGCTGCGCTGGGAATCCCTCACAATTGATGGTGAAGTCCCCCACGAGGAATACCGGCGCGACCACTACACCTTCAAAGCGAATGCGGTGCGCGCCGGGCAAGAGGCGGGCGCTGTTACAGACGATATAGACGCCGCCTATCTTGTACTTTTTATTCTCGCTATCGTGGGGTGGTGGTCGGCTATGCCGCAGGTATCTCGCATGCTCTGCGGCGAACCGACCGAAGAGGAGCACCGCAAACGTCGTGCCGCCGTGGTGGAGGCAGCGCGGAGGCTAGGGAACCCACATTGCAAGTCGAATAAGAGCTAAACTCCTTTATTGGTACGGGGACTTACCCCTCTAATTCGTCGAGCATGCTCTCTAAATAGTCGAGCACCGCACCGTCATTATGCGAGCCGATCACCCGCTGGGACACAGCCTTGAGCTCGTCTGAAGCGTGGGCCATTGCCACACCAGTACCGGCTAACGAGAGCATCTCAAGGTCGTTATCGCTATCACCGAAGGCCACTATCTGAGCAGGGGTTATCCGCAAACGCTCACACAGATCTTTCAGCCCCGTTGCCTTATTCACACCGGCACGCACCAGATCGATTGCACCGAAACCACTAACGAGCGGGGTTACCGTCTGCGGCAGGGTACGCCGTAACTGTGCTGTAGCATCCGGTATATCCCGATGCGTTACTTGCAGAGAAAATTTGATGGGAACACCACGCACCTGCTCGTAAGAGCTAATACGCTCGGTTCCGGGATAAAACATACTGGCAAAAGCGAAGGGATCAATATTCTGCGGCAACGGCTTACCCTGCACCTCAAAATAGTCCCGGATAATATTCATAACCGTTTTTTCGCGGTTTTCCAGTATAAAGCTGCTCTCTGCCGTACACACAACGATCCCAAGCTGAGGCATACCGTTCAGTATCTCGTACACACGCGGCAGATCCTCGGCAGCAAAATGATGCACCGCAAGTTCCCCGGAATCATCCGCTACATAGGCACCATTTTCTGCGATATAAATAATGTCTCGATGTTCAAAACCATGCATATACTGGCGTAATTTCGTGTAGGTATTTCCGCTTGCCACCACAAAATAAATTCCATGCCGAGACAAGCAGGTTAGGATTCTCTCAAAACGCTCAACATCGAACGTCTTATCATCATTCAGGAAAGTACCATCCATGTCTACGGCAACCATACGCACGGGCTTGTTGCTGCGGTTTTCCTGCTGTGTGGGCATTGGGGTTCCTCTAATAATCGGCATGTACAAAGGCTACGTTTATAAACACAAGCTGACTGTACGCGGGAGAGAATATCGTTCTGCTCCGCACATTTCTCCATTCATCTTAGTTTCTTTATATACACAAATCGTGTGACATCACCAAAATTCCCCCTTTACGGGCGTTTTCTTTCTATACTGTGAAAAGCATTCACTCTATGCACACATACAATCTCTAGGAATCATTGATGTTAAAAATACTGTCATCGCGCTCCAATGCGCATGCTTTTTGGTACTCTGCATCAGATCAAGGGCGTTCCTTGAAACTCGGCACAAGATTTTCCGCAGCTTTTCTAGCCCTAGGACTTGCGCTGAGCGGATGCTCCTCTGAAACTATCACAATTTCTGAGTCAACCGTCTCTGCGCCCAGCACCCCCTCAGCGAACTCGGCAGCTGAACATTCTTCTACTTCTTCACAAAGCGCGGAGGCCTCACAGCAACCCACGGTTTCCGCGCAGGATTCGGAACAAACACCCACCGTGACTGAGGTAGGTGAATCACCCGAAGAGAATAATGCCGATACTTCGACGGCCCATCAGGGTTCCCAAGTTCGCCCCGGAACCATCACTATCGTCAATCCCGATACCAGCTCTGCCGAGCCACAAGGTACGACACCTATAGGATCTGACGAGGCTAGTGAGGCCCTGCGCATCCTCAATGCCCTTCCCGTTAAAGGCCGCGCCCCTAAGACCGGGTACTCCCGTGCCCAGTTCGGAGATGCCTGGAGCGATATCGACCATAACGGATGCGATACCCGCAATGACATTCTCAACCGGGATCTCACCGCAAAACAGCATAAAAACTCTCGCGGATGCGTGGTGATATCGGGCATTCTTAACGATCCTTACACCGGGAAGGTCATTAATTTCATGCGTGGGAAAGATACCTCGGAGCAGGTTCAGATCGACCACGTTGTGGCGCTTTCTGATGCCTGGCAGTCGGGCGCTCAGGAGATTTCGGCTCAAGAACGCTTACAACTCGCCAATGATCCCGAAAACCTTCTGGCAGTTGATGGTCCTGCAAATCAGCAGAAAAGCGATTCGGATGCCGCCACCTGGCTGCCAGCAAACGCATCGTTCCGCTGCTCTTATGTGGCACGTCAGATTCGGGTGAAAGCTAAGTACCACCTGTGGGTCAAACCAGCCGAAAAAGAGGCTATGATCAACGTTCTTACACCCTGCGCAGGAGCCGCAGAAGCACCACCCGCTCCTGTGCCCCAGGTGGATACGCCTCTTGCACAGAACCCCGCCCCGGCTTTGGCATTTCAAACCTGCGCTGATGCCCGTGCTGCGGGATATCGTAATATGCACCGCGGTGCACCGGGGTATTCCGACCATCTTGATCGTGACGGTGACGGCATAGCATGCGAGTCACGCTAAGTCTCTGAGCCTTACCTCCGTCTGCACTCCCCTACAGATACACATACACCCCCGCCCTGACAAGCAGTAAGGGCGGGGGTTTACTGTCACAATTCTTCATCTTGAGGCCCATATAGACTCTTTAAGAGTGCAGCATCACACCGAACCTGTGTTTAAGCTGTGTATAACCTATGTAAAAAAGATTTATCGATGTTTACCTTTGCTTGATAAAACTTTACCTGACAACCTTGTAGTCATGAAGAATGAAATAGCTAAATCTGTTGGCACCCTAATTTTCCGCGTAGCGCTGGGCTTCACCTTTGTCATGCACGGTTTCCAGAAGGCATTCCTGATCGGTCCCGCAGCAGAAGGTGCAGCGTTCGCCAAAATGGGTATTCCTGCACCCGAGCTTTCGGCGTACTTTACCATTGGTGCCGAGCTTATTGGCGGAGCTCTCTTGCTCCTTGGTTTAGGAACTCGTTTTGCGGCCGCCGCCATCGCAATCGCTATGGCAGGTGCTTTTATTTTTGTTCACATCAACGACCCCTTCATCACCGATCAGAAGACCGGCGCAGGCTTCGAGTACGTTTTCGTCTTGGGCATGGCAGCTATCATGTTCATTCTGACCGGTGGAGGCAGGTACTCACTAGATTCGTTCTTCAGTCGCAATAAGGCTTAACCGCCTGAGCGTTCTTCCAGAACGTATCTATCACTCATTCGTCTACCCACCCGGAAGGCACCGTCATCGCGACCGTGCCTTCTTTATATACCGTGGCTTCTCCCCTACCCAGCGATCCCATGATTCTCATAAGGTAGAGATACGCTCGCCTCCCAAGTCATACAAATAGCCCGTCGCATCCAAATGTTTTATCGGATGCGACGGGCTGTTATAGCGTGCCCCCAGTGGGACTCGAACCCACACTGGACGGATTTTAAGTCCGCTGCCTCTGCCAATTGGGCTATAGGGGCAAAGTCTAAACCCGCAAGACCACTACTAAGAATAGCATTAGTTTGCGGGTTTCGACGCTTTAGGCTCGTTAGAGCTTTGCCTTAGTCTTCGCCGGTGCCGTTCCGGTGGCCTCTTGGAAAGCGAGGCGCGGGGAACGTTGGTGGCGAATCGTCGTGGTATCACGGCCAAAGAGCTGGTTGAGTGCCCAGGTCGTCATAACGCGCACGGTACGCTCGGTCGTGGGGATTGCAGAACCGTGGTAGCCGCGGTGCATAATCCATGCGAGCGGACCTGCAAGGGTCTTGCCCTTGAAGTTTGCAACGCCCTTCCACAGACCTAGACCGGCAACCACACCGATGGTCTCATGGTAGTAGTCGGTCAGAGGCTCGCCGCGGCGTGATGCCAGAATATTCTTGGCGAGAACCAAAGCCTGACGAGATGCGTGCTGTGCGTTTGGTACGCAGAAGCCGCCCACGCCGCCTCCGGAAAGGTCGGGAACGGCAGCGTTATCGCCAGCCGCCCAAGCGCCTTCAACCACACCATTATCGCCAGCCACACGCAAATCTGCGTTCACGCGAACGCGACCGCGTTCGTCGATCGGGAAGTCAGTGTTCTTGAGCATCGGCGATGCAGCAACACCAGCAGTCCAAATGAGAGTATCGGTATCTATCTCACCGGCGGGCGACTTATCTGTCATGTTGATGAGCTGCAGGTGACCGTCGGTAGCGTCCGAGAGGGAGGTATTGAGCAGAACCTCAATGCCGCGAGCGCGAAGCTCAGCCACAACCTTCTCGGCACGGTCTTCTGGAACCTCTGGCATGATGCGCGGTGCAGCTTCGATCATCACGAAGCGCAGGTCGGATACGCTCAAACGGTCGTTACGATTAACAGCTTCACGAGCCATGTCTTCCAGTTCGGAGATGGTCTCAACACCGGCGAAACCGCCGCCTACGACGACGACGGTCAGGGCGCGGCGGCGAGCATCAGGGTCATCCAGTACGGATGCAACCTCAATACGTTCCAGCACCCAGTTACGCACGGAGACGGCTTCTTCGACAGTCTTCATGCCGATAGCAACTTCGGCAAGACCGGGGATTGGGAACGCACGGGTCACGGCACCGGCACCAAGAATGATCTCATCATATTTCAGCTCGAAGGGTTCACCATAGTCGATGGGTTCAACCGTAGCGGTACGCTCTGCATGGTTAACGGAGACAACATGCCCAGGAATCAACTCGGTATCGCGCAGGTGCTGGCGGAGCGGAACGGTAGCGTTACGGCCTTCCATTGAACCCGCAGCGACTTCGGGCAGGAACGGCTGGTAAGTCATATAGGGGTTGGGCTCTACGATGGTTACCACACCACCGGTCTGTTTGATAGCCTTCTGAATTTTCTTGGCGACGGTAAAGCCTACGTAGCCACCACCGACAATAAGAATACGGGGACGATCCTGTGCCTTATGAAACGACATATATTGCTACTTCCTAGATTTTGTTTACCCGCTGCGCTTTAGCGCGCGAGCATTCAATGATACGTTCACATGCGCTTCCCAGGGTGCAGGATACATGGACATGTGAACGAACAGAAACTCTTAAGCTTTCTCCGTAAGCCCCGATGTTCGGTGCCGCAAACGCGAAAACACTATTTTTCCTGCATGTTGTATACCACTATTTTACGCGTTTATCCCGAGGAAAACACATTTATGTAGGCATACGAAGTAAGGAAAACCGCCCTTGGATGATAACGTTTCGCGTTTATGCGCCGAGGTTTTGCCCCGCCAGTAGGGTTGCGTTCCGCATCATGTAGCGCGTCCTTAGGGTGTTTTAAACCTTTGCTCTACCCACAGACCGGGTGTTAGGAGTCACGAAGTTTTCTTCCACATTTTTATCGGAAATGTTTATTAACTGCGTGCTTTTCACTATCACTAGGAGGAGCTAGGATTCCGTGGCTCAGGTTCGTGAGCCGATGAAGGCTCTGGAATACCAGATTCCGGCGCGGCGGGTATTGAGGAACGCCCCGAAGCGGCACCCTGCGGACGAAGGCGCGACGAGTTAGCCGTCTTCTTGCGCGGCGTGCGAGTATTATGTTTCTTCTGGGCGGAAGCAACCTTTCGCGGTGCTGAAGCCGGGCGACCGTCCTGCCCCGTAGGATTCTGTACGGATGCTGAACTCGCTGCCTCGTCAGGAACATCTGGAACACCTGTTTCCGGAACTTGGCGCTTAATCCCGGAAATATGAGGCAGACGAGGTTTCCGATGCGGAGGTAACGGACCCCTACTTAAACGGTGGGCTCGATGCTGTACCGTACCGTTCTTCTGAGCGGGTCGGTGCGAAGCCTTCCCGATCGTATCTGCCGATACCTGTGACGCTTCAGGATCGGAGGATTCCTGCCCTACGGTCGAGTCCTTAACCGGCTCGGCGGCAGGACTCTGCGGGGTGCGAGATACGCCCTCGCTCTGAGCTACAGTCTGAGCCAGGGCAGGTTTTTCTGATTCCTGAGGTTCAGGTGCGACGGGCTTTTGCTCGGGCGCAGGCACATTCCCCTGGTCCGCCGGTTGAGTCGCTTTCGCGGGTGTGGCAGGAGTCTGCGCTACCGTATTGTGCTGGTCGATCTGCTGAGACTCTGCCGGTTTCTGCGTCTGAGGTAATGGCTGTCCTGTAGCCACCGTTGACTGTTCAGCCACGCTTGATGCTGATGCCGCAGGTTGTACTGCGCCGACGTTCTGTGCCGAGTCAACATTGTGCTCCGTTGTGCCAACGTTCTGCACGGTGGCAGGAGACTGCGTGGGCACAGCGCTCTGCTCGGTACCCGTTGCAGCTGCGCTCTTCTGGGTTGCAGCCGCATCCTGCTGTTTGTCTAAGTTCTGATCCGCCCCAGGTTGGAGACCGGAGGAGGAGGGTGCTGACGGCACTGCGGCTGCGGCATCTGGTGCCGGGGAGGGAACAGCGGCAGGTGCAACCTGTGTTTGTGCCTGCGCATCAGGCACAGCAGTCTCAGGTTCGGGGCTCTGGGGCGCGCTGGCAGCGGGCGGCTGAATGGCAGGAGCATCCGGAACAGCAACCGAAGCCGCAGAAGGCTTGGAATGTGAAGCTTGCTCTCGCTCACCGTGCCCGTGCAGATGAGGATGCGGCACTACATCGCGTACATTAACGTGCAAGCGATGCAGACGACGAACACTGCGCACCGTGAGCAGCCCCAAAATGACAAAGAGAGCCCCCACGATGATAAACGGCAAAAATCCGCGATCCTCAACCGGGCGGCTGGGCTCTGGAATCTTCGCCTTAACGATAGTCTCGCCTTCTTCATGCACCGGAGTGGCCGAAGCATCGGCGGGAGTTGGCGCAGGCACCTCTTGACGGCGGTGCACTGCAATCCATGCCTTCAGCGACCCTAGCGGATTCTCCGTAGCATCCTGCGGGGTTGAAGGGTCCAGAGCCATCAGCGGATTTATGATGCCAAACCCGTAGACCGGGTCACGCCCGGCAGCACCGGTGTCGTCGGCGCTTTCAGTAATACGCTGAATAATCTGAGCCGCACTCAGATTGGGGTACTTAGACTTAATCAACGCCGCAAGGCCAGAAACCAGCGGAGCGGATGCCGAAGAACCCGACCATATCATGTACTTATTCCCCGGCGCGGCAGCAATCATATCGTTGCTCGGTGCCGTCACGCCAATAGAAATACCCTGAGTCGAAGAGCCCTTGGAAGCCTCACGCTGACGGTCCACGCCGCCAACTGTCAGAACCCCCGGAATAGTCGCCGGGGCACCCACCTGGGTAATACCGCTGCCACGGTTACCGGCGGATGCTACGACGACCACGCCCTTCTCTTCGGCGTAGGCAAAAGCATCGTCCCAGCTCTTGGGCCAGGTTGTCTTATTCGAGCCGATAGAAAGATTGATTACCTGCGCGCCATGATCTACCGCATAACGCACGGCGGCGGGAATCTGCTCATCAATACTTTTCTCAGCATTTGAGACCATGTTAAGGGAGATAGGCAGAATCTTGGCATCCGGCGCCACGCCGATAACGCCCGCAGGTTTACCAGGCTGACCAGCAATCTTAGGAATACCGGAAACATTATGACCGTGACCGGCAATCAGGGATGCAACTTCGGTGCCGTGCATGGGTTCTACGCCCAGCCCCTGCCAACCGTTAGGAGAGCCTTCACCGGAGGCGTCATAACCCTCCAGCACATTATCTACGAGATCTGGGTGGGTGCCGTCGACGCCGGTATCAATGACGGCAACCGTCACGCCCGATCCCGTCGATTGTTTCCACGCATCCACAATCCTGTAGTCGGTGAGCCAATATTCGTGCTGACGAACGTCGTCCTTACCTAGAACGGCGGCTTCAGCGGGAGTGAGCGTTATAGGGGTTGGTGAGGCCGTCGGAGCGGCAGATGCAGGAGCTCCGGACAGGGCTAAACCGGTCGCGAGCGCCCCGCATCCGAGAAGCGCTACGACCCGACGTATGCTTGTGCGCGTCATCATGACGATGTGGTTGGAACGCGTCATACCTGTGTACCTACCGTCGTTGGGTGTTAGTTGTACATGCTTAACGTACCTGGGATAGTGCTATGCCGTCCAGAATGTCATGTTCGCTCACCGTCACAGAATCGATGTTTCCTTCGGTGATCTCACGCAGACGAGTCATGATACGGGCGTAAATGGTAGCCCCGGCGCCAATAACATCAACCCGACCGGGGTGCATATACCCCAGTGCGGCGCGCTCCTCGCGGGTCATAGAGCGCAGCATCTCTGCCGTTTTCTGCACCGTATCTACAGAGATGGAAGAACCGTTAATAGCCTCGGAATCATAGGTCTTTAGCCCCAATGCTGCGGCGGCGATCGTGGTTGCAGTACCGGCAACGGCAACGGCCCGGGTAGCCTTTTCGAGAGGAACGCTCTGCAATACGGTGTCGATTGCCGCATCGGTGTCAGCTTCAACACGTTGAATCTGATCCGAGGTTGCGGGAGCAGATGCCATATGCCGTTCAGTCAAGCGCACACATCCGATATTCACGCTTCTTGCCGCCTGCACACCGTCTTCGGTTCCAAGCACGAATTCGGTAGACCCACCGCCCAGGTCAAAAACTACGGTCTTAGACTCATCGGCACCGACCGCCAGTACAGCGCCCGCAAACGACAGTTCCGCCTCTTCGTCGCCGGTAATCACCTCGGGTTCAATACCCAGAATGTCACGAATACCATCCATAAAAACCTGACGGTTTCCGGCATCGCGGGTGGCACTCGTCGCCACGAAACGAAGCTTCTTGACCTTGTGTTTACGCAAAAGTTTTGCGTATTCCCGCGTTGCCTCAAAAGTGCGGTCCAAGGCCTCTTGAGCAAGCCATCCAGTGGCATCAACCCCCTGCCCCAAGCGGACGATACGCATCTGCCGCACCACGTCGTTGAGACGGGTTACCGTGCGACCGTTAACGGTTTCGGTGCTGGCGTCAGCGATCAGAAGACGGATAGAGTTGGTACCGCAGTCAATTGCGCCAACACGCATAATGGGCTCCAATCCACGCAAGGCGTGAGGTTCTTAAGGTTATCTAGCCTGCCGCAGGTTAATACGTCGAGCTACTTACATATTAGGGGCCCGTACCAGTTACAGTGAACGGCACGGGTAAAGTTCTTAAAAATGGCTGAAATTAGGCATCCCGCCATGATGGTTCACATGCGCAAACCTGCGGGGTCCACCAATCGGCGATCTCATCCAGGCCCCAGTCCCCCATAGGGTTAATGCCGCGGCCCACCGCCAGGGTGTGACCAATCACGGCATGCAGGCATTTGACGCGCGTGGGCATCCCGCCCGCCGAAATATTCTCAATCTCGGGCACCTCATCGGTTCCGCTGATCAGACGAATGCGCTCACGCTCGGCCAGGTAGTTCTCGTGTGCTAAGGTGTACCGGCTCGCAAGTTCGGTATCGTCCGCGAGCGCATCGGTCATCTCGTACATGAGGCCCCCCGCTTCCAGGCGGGATGCGGCCGCAGTAATCGCCGGATGCGCCAGGTAAAACACGGTTGGGAACGGGTTCCCGTTTGATAGCCTCGGTGCTGTAGCGGCAACGAGCGGGTTACCGCATACACAGCGTGCGGGAATCTCAATAACATCCCGCACAGTACGGCCCAACTGTGCTGAGAGCACTCGGATATCTTGGTCGGTGGGCGTCAAGGTTTCTACGGTAACGCCGAAACCCTGCGGGGCGCGGTTTTTGAGGTCTTCTACAGTGCTCATAGATCTTTCTTGAAGAATCGGTACGTCAGGTTTTATCGTACAGCACGGTTCACGTGTACAGCCGTACCGGCGTTACTTATCAGCAGGTTTAGGCGAAGGAGCCTTACCATCGTTCAGGGACCCCCAAAGTTTGTTCGTCCACGAATCTTCGGGAGCATTTTTCCCGGAGGCAGAGGTGCTGTCAGCCCGGCCGTCATCCGAATCTATACCGGTGACTGTATACGGGGTATCGCCCGGCGCCACATAGAATAGACGGCTGCGGGCCTGCTGGCGCACATAGTCGTCGTCTTGCCACCAGGTTTTCTCGGCTTGAAGCTGCACGTTTTCCTGTTTGAGCTCAGCAATGCGGGCGCGGGTAGTGTTAATTTCTCGCTGCTGATCAACATAGTTAGTCAGCGGGTATGCGGTACCCAGCAGGAGCACTGCGATCATAATAAGAATGCCCAAAAATTTTCCGCTAAAGCGATGTGCCGCGACGGGAGTCTCATAATTCTCATCGTCATCGTGTTCGCGGTGGATGCGGCGTTCACGTGCATCGCGTTCCCTATCGGTACGATGTGCCCGGGTACGGGCGCCGAAGAAGCTGTTAGCGGCGCGCATCCAGGCGGGACGCTGCAAATACGAGCGGTCTTCAACGGTTCGATGGGTTGCGGTGCTGTGGGGTTCCTTCGCCGCAGGTGCAGAAGATTTGACGTTCGTGGACGTAGCCTGCCGCTCGTGTGCCTCACGATGCGCTGGCTGCGGGGGCGGCAGGGTGGCCTTCGAGCGCCGCGCAGTTGGCTTCTGCTGAGCCCGCTTATCTGCGGTGTTGGTCGTGCGGGATGAACCGGGTTTATGCGCCTTCTGCTTGCGGGCACGGGATTTACGGGCAGATGCTGGAGCATCGGAAAGACTTTCGCGCGCGGCGGCGGACTGGCTGCCACGTGATGTGCGACCTCGACGCGGTTCCTGCCCCGCCGGGCTTTTGCGTCGTTCACGTCCGTCGCGCTGAGCCATCATGTAGTGCTTTCCTTCCCTGCCCCTAAGTCCTTGATTACCATTCTAAGCTACCGTAAACGTTCAGACGGAGTTATCCCCCGAAAAAGTGATATACCCGAACTATTGCGGGTGCGTTCCCCTAACCCCTAGGGAAAACTGAGCTGTTAGATTCGGAGGGATACATGTTCAAGAACCATAAAGCGCGCCATTGTCGTATGCGCCCTTCTAGAGAGAAGTCTACGAAGAAAAACAGGAGATAAAAAATCTGGTGCTCTCGCAGGTAATGTACCAGTCGAGAGCACCAGATTATGATGTATACGGTTCTAGCCGTCCGTATATTATCGCGTTACGCCTTCTTGAAGCGGGGGAATGCTGACTTGCCAGCGTAAACAGCGGCATCGCCCAGTT
>ERZ772962.1433-NODE-1433-length-12834-cov-5.304797_pt1 | contig 12834 bp, 10 predicted proteins | sample MGYA00580676_ERZ772962 | MGnify/ENA primary metagenome ERZ772962 (study PRJEB29015, sample SAMEA2738049) | human oral metagenome | biome: human oral; feature: human-associated habitat; material: saliva | place: China | collected 2230 ...
TCGACAATCCAAAGACAATTGAGAGGCTAGGACTTTTGTCCCAGCCTCTTTTTTGATTTTCGTCCGCTCTTTTTCAACCATTACACTTGTCCAACTCGGTCCCAAGAATGATTTCCTTGCTGATCTAGTTTTTTCAAGGGAGTTTTACCCTTAAATATGGTAAAATAGTAACGAAATATACTAGTAGATATCAAATAAAAAAGAGGTTAAGAATGACAATTGGGATTGATAAGATTGGTTTTGCGACGAGCCCTTATGTCTTGCGTTTAGAAGATTTGGCTGCTGCTCGTGATACTGATCCCGAAAAACTGAGCAAGGGTCTTCTCTTAAAAGAACAAAGTGTTGCACCGATCACAGAAGACATCGTCACATTGGCTGCAACTGCGGCAGACGATATTTTGACAGATGAAGACAAAGAAGTAATCGATATGGTGATTCTTGCGACAGAATCTGGAATTGATCAGAGTAAGGCCGCTGCTGTTTTTGTCCATGGTTTACTAGACATCCAGCCCTTTGCTCGCTCTTTTGAGATGAAAGAAGCTTGCTATGCTGCAACTGCTGCTTTGGATTATGCTAAACTCCATGTTGAAAAATTCCCGCAGAGTAAGGTCTTGGTCATTGCCAGTGACATTGCTAAATACGGAATTGGAACTCCTGGTGAACCGACACAAGGGGCTGGAGCGGTTGCTATGCTAATCAGCCAAAATCCCCGTGTTCTATCTTTTAACGATGATAACGTCGCCCAAACACGCGATGTGATGGATTTTTGGCGTCCAAATTATGCGACAACCCCCTTCGTGAATGGGATTTATTCAACGCAGCAATATCTAGATTCTCTGAAAACAACCTGGGCGGAATACCAGAAACGGACTGGCCTTGCCTTGACAGACTTTGCAGCTGTTTGCTTCCATTTGCCTTATCCAAAATTAGCTCTCAAGGGCTTGAAAAAAATCTTGGATAAGTCATTATCAGAAGAGAAAAAAGATCAATTACAATACAACTTTGATCAATCAATTCTATACAGCCAACGCGTGGGAAATATCTACACTGGATCTCTTTTCCTAGGCTTGCTGTCACTACTGGAAAATCACCCCCAACTCAAAGCTGGAGATCGGATCGCCCTCTTTAGTTATGGAAGTGGAGCTGTTTCTGAGATCTTTAGTGCCAATCTCGTTCCTGGTTTTGAGCAACTCCTAGATCACAAACGTATGGACAAACTAGATCAACGGACGGTTCTTAGTGTTGCTGACTACGAACGACTCTTTTATGAGGAAGTAGATCTAGACTCTAGTGGCAATCAAGTGTTTGAGCCTGCTACGCTTCAAACTTATGCTTTGACAGAGATCAAGGAACACCAACGCACTTACCAGAAAGTAGAAAAATAATGGCACGATTACCAGGTTTTGCAAAACTTTCTCCCACAGAACGCATAGAGGCCTTACTGAAGGAAGGCCTCTTAACTTGGGATGAAGCACAGATCTTAAAAGAACAAAAGGGACTTCCCCTTTCTATTGCAGATCAATTGACGGAAAATGTCTTGTCGACTTTTGACTTGCCTTTTAGTCTCGCTCCTTATTTTCTGATCAATGGTCGTGACTATGTCCTTCCTATGGTCACAGAAGAGCCTTCCGTGGTTGCAGCTGCCAGCTTTGCGGCCAAGCTCATCCAACGTTCGGGCGGTTTCACCACCCAAGTGCACCAACGCCAAATGATCGGTGAGATTGCTCTGACAGATGTTAAGGATGTGGAAATGGCTAGCAAGCGCATCCTAGAAGACAAGGAAACTCTTCTTCAGCTGGCTAATGAAGCCTATCCTTCTATCGTCAAGCGTGGAGGCGGAGCGAGGGATCTTTGGGTCGAAAACAAGGGGAACTTTCTCATTGTCTACTTGGCTGTCGATCCTAAAGAAGCCATGGGAGCCAATATGCTCAACACGATGCTGGAAGCTCTGACTGATCGTATCCAGGAACTCTCTGGTGGTCAGGCCTTGATGGCAATTTTATCCAACTTGGCCACTCGCTCTTTGGTGAGTGCACGGTGTGCCATCGATTTTAAAGCACTGAGTCGAAATCCTGAGGAAGCCATTGAGATTGCCCACCGGATGGAGCTAGCTAGCCAACTGGCTCAAGTGGATCCTTACCGTGCAGCCACTCATAACAAGGGGATTTTTAACGGGATTGATGCCCTGGTCCTTGCGACAGGTAATGACTGGCGGGCCATCGAAGCAGGAGCCCATGCCTATGCCGCACAAAGTGGCCCATACAAAGGCTTGAGTAGCTGGACAAGTCAGCCAGAAGAGAAAAAACTCTATGGAGAGATCACCCTACCAATGCCAGTTGCAACAAAAGGAGGCTCCATTGGCCTCAACCCTACAGTTCAAGTCAGCCACCGTTTACTAGGAGAACCTTCTGCTATCGAATTAGCCGGTATCATCGCGTCACTCGGTTTGGCGCAGAATTTCGCGGCCCTCAAAGCCCTTGTCACCACAGGGATCCAAGCAGGACATATGAAACTCCAAGCACGCTCCCTCGCTCTTCTAGCAGGAGCGAAGGAAGAGGAAGTTCCCCGTCTGGTCAGCCAACTCCTTGAAAACAAACCCTTCAATTTAGAAAAAGCAAAAACACTCTTACAAGAATTGAGAAAATGAAAGAACTAAGACGCACGTCTTAGTTCTTTTGTGTTTGAAAAATTTGCCTTATTGTTTTAAAAATGGCAAATCGGGCTCTTTCTTGGTATAGAGCACCACTTCGATAAAGGTCCCTACTTGGACGGCAAAGAGCAGTCCGACGAGAAGATTAATCCGATGGTCTGTTTCATAAAACGGAGAATTCCATAAGAAGTGATTGGCTACTGTCGAGACAACACACCAGAGTCCAAAGAGTTTTTCCTTTTTCTGGGTCACTTGAGACAACAAGAGGAAGACACCAACGGATACAACAGCTGTATAGAGGGCGTGTGAAGCTAACCCACCAGAAATACGATTAATGGCCTCAGTAACGGCGGCTAATTGGCTCGTTTTTGTTTGGCGGGCAACGTACCCTAAATCCTCAATGATTTGAAAACCAAAACCAGAGCCCAAGCCTGCAATTAGAATCGCTTTTAGATCTTTTTTGCCAACCATCAAAACTACCCAAAAGGCAACTAGAGCCTTAAAGAATTCCTCTGAGAATGGGGCTGTCAAGGCATCGGTCCACTTGTTAAAGACAGTGGCATCCTTGATCACATGGCTATTCATAATATCAATCAAGCTATTACCTGAAAAGCTCAACCAGCCTGCTACGAAGGCACCCCCAAACATAGCAATCCATAAGAGATAGCTTGGGACAGACAACTGCTTGGCCAATCGTTTTGAAAAGAGATAGAGTGGGATAATAATAGCAGCTAAAACAGACAAGTTCAAGACCAAGTCTCTGCCTGCAGACTGGCTAAATTCTTGTTGAGAAAGATGACCGAGTTCAAACTCCAAGCCAATTCCTGCAAATAGTAGAAAGAGATAGATCGAGGCTCTTTGAATTTTAGTCATCTTGTTTTCCTCCCTTTTGTTTCTTTGAGCGAATTAGGTAGATCACAATCGCTAGAAGGGTTGCTCCGAACAAGCCTGCTGCTAAAATGTAATCATAGTCAAAATCAACGAGATCAATTTTCTCTTCATAAGCAGCATCTTCTTCCTCATCTAGATCTTGCAGAGCACTTTTTCCGTGTTCATCTGCTACCTTTTGTTCTGCTTCTTTTCTAATTTCTTGCAAGCGTTCAAAGGTTTTCTCAGCTCTCGCTATTCCTTCCTCTGTTGCCTTCTTACTCGCTTCTTCAGGCTGAGAAGCAAGGGCAATTTGTTCCTGATCACTCAGATCTTGTTCAACCATCCACTGAGATTCCAATCGTTCCATTTCAGTACGAATCGCCCCATCTTCGAATAAATCAGGATACTTGGCTACAAGGTCATTGATTCTTGAAATGGTCCAATACCAGGAGCGGTCATTGTAATGATCCCCTAATTCTTGGTAGGCTTGATAGGTGTTGAGAATATTGCCATAGTACGGTAGGTAAGGAGCATTCCGCGGACTGCCCATCGACAGCCACATGGTGCCTCCACCCGCACTCGCTGGGACCTCGTCTTTCAGTTGGAAAATATGGGCCTCCATGACATTTGGATTGGAGATGGGGTATTTATAAACGGCATCAAACTCTCCTTTTTTCGGGATGCCTTTTCCATCCAGCTCCATTTGATCCTGTGGTTTGTATTTGGTTCCTTCCAAACGATTGCGTTGGAGATTCATGGCATCGCGGAGAGTTAATTTCCGATCAGTTGTATGAAGAAGATCAAAGGACGCATCGTCATATTTAACAGGAGAGCTTGGGTCTAGAGATTTGATCCCCGACCAAACCCGCGAGCGATCCGCTTCTTGCAAAGGCGGATTATAGGATTGAGAAATGTGGAATTTTCCATCCACTTCCTTATAGCTATTTGCGTCCTTGGCGACTTTTTCAAGACCTTTTGAGGCAATCGTACGCTCTGTATCCGATAAATCAACATGGCCTAAGAAGAAAGTATTTGGAAAGACTGCAAAGCGATCTTCTGGAAAGAGAATGGCCGCATATTGGTGACCGGATAGGATTTCCATATACCAGACGCCTTCTTTATCGGCAATGGTCACAATATTTCCTTCTGCAGCGCCTTTTTCTTCGACGATTTTAGCAATGAGTTCAACCCCTTCTCTTGCGGTTTTCACACTTGGGAGAACAATGCTGGTTAAGCCGGATTCTGCCAAACCATCCTTGACATAGGGATCCACTTTTTGGATCTTGTCATTTGCTGAAGCAGATACAGTGGCAGAAATGGAAACCCCATATTCATTGAATCCTGCTTCGTCAAAAATTCCCTGATCAGGGGTGACATCTGGAACCGCTGTATACTTATAGCTAATCTCTGGCAAGGGATATTGAAAACCGTTGGCGGCATCCTCAAAGATGGCACCTTTTTTATTGTAGACGCGCTCTCTGACCACAAAATTTTTATTATGGTTGGGCTCTAAATCTTCGGTACGCCCTACCAAGGTCGAGCCGTCGGCCGTCAGTTTCTTCCCAATGATGAACCCCGTACAAGCCTCAACAGGTTGAGCAATCAACAAAAGCGGAAGCAAGGCTGCTACAGCTGAGCGAAAATAGTGCTTCTTCATCCTAAACTCCTTTTTAAAAATGTTTTTCCTTATTTAGTATACTCTTTTACGATCCTGTTTTGCAAGCGATTCCACCAACCGTAAACGATTCGTAAACTATCAGAATTTTTGAGGGGAATCACTTTTTCAAAAAAGAAAGGATTGGCTTATTTTGCCAATCCTTTTCATTTTCTCTGTTGCTTCGCTTGCCACAATTTTCCATAGAGGAGATAGTCGACTTCTCTGAGCTCTTTCAGGTTCTGACAACCGAGCGCACAAAGGAGTAATTTAAGGTCTTCTTTCCATCCTTGGACAATAGCAATCACTTCTTCGATGCTCTTGGTCTCTACCATCTCAAGAAAAACGCGGGAAAGTCCTACGCCACGCGCTCCAAGGACCAAGGCCTTGACCATATCAAGGGGATGACGGATGCCACCACTCGCGAGGATCTCAACCTGATCTATCTGATCTTGTAACTGTAAGAGACACTGCACAGTTGATTGTCCCCAATCATCCAGATAAGCGCGATTGCCACCACGACGATTCTCAATATAGGCAAAACTAGTGCCACCACGGCCAGAAATGTCAACTGTTTTAATCCCACCCTCTAGTGCCAGCTGAACTGTTTTAGGATCCATACCAAAGCCGACTTCTTTCAGGACTACCGGCACAGGAAAGGCCTGCCCATAGCTCTGGAGATGGTCTTTCCAAGTGTGGAAAATCCGCTCCCCTTCTGGCATGAGTAACTCTTGCATCAGATTCACATGAACTTGAAGAAAGAGAGGGTGCAGCTCTTCCACCGTTTGTAAACCCAAGTCTGGCTCTTTATCGAGGCCAATATTGGTCGCTAACAGAAGACGAGGGTGATCTGTTTTGACAGCGTACGATTGATCGTTCGGATCCTTCAGTGCTGCACTGTAAGAGCCGGTCACAAAGAGAATCCCACAGGCTTCAGCTACCGCTGCCAACTTTTGATTGATCTCTTTGGCCCGTTTACTCCCGCCTGTCATGGCATTGATATAAAAAGGAACCTCCCAATCACGCCCTGCGAAATGGGTCGTTAGATCAATCTCCGCTAGATCCACAAGTGGGAGGGAACGGTGAATTAGCTCGATCTCATCAAAGCTATTATAGGAGGAGCTTTGCTCCAAAGCATAGCGAATATGCTGGTCTTTTCGATTTTCGCTCACGAATCTCCCATCCTTTCTTGGTAAATGACCTCAATATCCTGTTCCTTCCAGCGATCTATCAAGGTCTGAGTCTCAACTGTGTCAAAACTAAGGGCAATCCCACAGTCGCCTCCTCCAGCGCCACTAGATTTGGCACAGGCAGAAAGGCCCTCCGTCGCTTGCTGCAGAACTTTTAGAGCCGGGGTATAGATCAGATGGTTTAAGGATTTTAGGTTCTGATCTGCACGTTGGATACTGGCCTCGATCTCCCTTTGGTTTCCTTCACGGAGGCCTTTTTCAAGATTCTTCACTGCAGTCTGACTTTCCTTGAGAAAGTCTTCCTTGATCGCCCCCTTGATCTGGCGGATCAAATCACTTGAAATCGCTGGTTCCTTGGTCCAACCAACCAGAAAATCATAAGAGACGGCTGGCTGGATCACTCGGATCTGGTAGTTCCAATCCAGGTCTAAAACTTGTGAGAGGGGCTGGGAAGTCAAGACTTCATGCAACCAAGCCCGATCAAAAGATTGGTAATAAATCAAGTCCTCATAGGCAATACAAGCCAAATCGCCCATGGAACCATTGTCCCCTCTTTGCACCAAGACGACTGCTGCTAGTCGAAAAAGCAGATCGGGGCTTAGGTCTATTTCATACAGAGCGGCCATGGCCTTGATCACGAGCAAAACCACACTTCCGCTGGAACCAATCCCATACTTCTTCCCCTCTTCACCCAGTGTCCCCCTAAGGTGAAGATCAAGGGGTTTCGGGGCTATTCCCTGATCTTTCAACCATTCTTCCATGAGCTGGATAGTCTCTTGAATCAAGGCGTAGTCCTTATTTGGGGTCAAATCCACCTTGTAACCAAAGAGATCTGAGACCAACTGGTAAGTGTTAGCTTCTTGAATGGTAGCTGACAGATAAATGGGAATAAACTGAATCACAGCTCCACACCCAGGCGTTAGCACCGCGTATTCTCCGGCTAGATAGAGCTTGCCTCCGGTCTGTACCTGATACTTAGTCTTCATCTTGAGGGTCCTTTGTCTTAGATACGATGGTCCGATAGCGGGCGTCAAATAAAGGCACCAGCTGCTCCAAGTCTTCTTCTAGACAGAGAACTTTAACGTTTGGCCCTGCATCCATGGTAAAGTAACAAGCATGGCCCGCAGCGCGAAGCTCACGGACAAAATCCATGGCTTTGTAGCTTTCTTCTGTCAAGTAGCTAAAGGCTGGAGTGGCTGTCCTGGTCGTTCCATGCATGGCAAGGGCATTGCGCTCTGTCAAGTGACCGACCCGTTCAAAATCATTGGCAGCTAGATAGCCCAGCATGTCCTTGTAATCTTGACGAGACTCCTCCACCCATTCTTTGAAATTGGTCGAGGTTTCCATGCAGCGTTTCATCCCTTCGCGGCTAGAAACGGGCTTTTGCTTATCATTGAGAACCAGCATAATCATAGCCAGTTTCAGGTCTGTTTTGACCTTATAAATCTCTCCACTTTCTTTGTCCCAGGCTGCTAAGGGACCAAAGAAAGACCGTGAAGAGGAACCCGAAGCAAACTTGGCTTTTTGAGCTAATTCCTCCTGAGTTAAGCCCAAATCATAATACCGATTGCAGGCCTTGACAAGAGCAGAGAGGCCGCTTGAGCTAGAGGACAAGCCTGCTGCGGTTGGCATATTGTTGCTGGTATCCACCCGGACAAAAACGGTTTCTTCTGCTGGTTTGAGGCTATCAATGACAGCTCCAATTTTGGCCTGCTCAGCTGGATGTTGGAATTCCCCATCGATGTAAAATTCATGCGCTGTCGCATCTGCTGGCAAGGGAGAGAGACTCGTCTCTGTATACATATTCTCTAAGGTCAACGAAATCGAACTGGTCGAAGGAACCATCTGTTTGGCATCTTCTTTTCCCCAGTATTTGATAATCGCGATATTGGCATAGGACTTAGCCTTTACAGGTTTTCGATCCATGTATGGTGCGCTCCTTCTTTTTCTAATGCATGGGCAATGGTTTCTGCTTCACGAGAATCCTTGACGAGGGCAATCACACAGCCTCCAAGACCGCCCCCACTCATTTTAGCCCCTAAGGCCCCATTTTCAAGGGCAACGGCGACCAGGTGATCTGCTTCTTTACAGCTGACACCGACGGCTCTCAAGTGGTCATGACAAGCCGTAAGAGCCTGCCCAAGGCCAATGAGATCTTTTTCTTTCAGAGCCCCTTCTACCTGCTGGGTCAACTGACCAATCTCATGGAAATGGGACAAAACTTCCTGCCCTTTAGCTTCAACCTTTTGAATCGCCTCACGGGTATTGCCGTGAATCCCCGTATCCGCAATCACCAAACTCGCTTTTATACCCAGCTCCAGCGGGTAAAAGCCGACATTCCGGATGAATTTAATGGCTTGATCGCTCAAACAGGTCTTGGCATCGAGCCCGCTTGGATTCATATGGGCAATGGTTTCTGCTCGATTGACCAGGATTTCTAAGGTCTCATCGTCCAGCTCCTCTTGATAATAGTCAAAAACTGCACGAATAGCTGCGATACTGACCGCCGCAGAGGACCCCATCCCCCGTTTTTCCGGTACCATAGACTGAATCCGACAGCGAATCCGGGCCTCACGAATCCCGAGGTGCTCAAGAGACGCAAAAACCGCCATGGACAAGGTGTCGTCTTCAAACAAAATCCATGGGCTGTCTGCTGGGATAATCTGGCAGGTCACTTCGATATGATGGAGAGGCAGGGCAATAGCTGGATAGCCATAGACCACCGCATGCTCTCCAATTAAGATAATTTTACTATGCGCCTTTCCGACGCCTATCTCTTTATGCATATTCATCTCGCTCTATTAAGGTCATTACTATTTTAATATAAATCAGCCAAAAAAGCGATGCTTTTGAAGGAAATCCAACCTAAGACGGAGTCCAATAATGAATCACCCAGAAGAGCTCCTTTTTATAGACAGACAAGAAAAGGCCGGGATCCGTCATCCCAGCCATCCATTTCTATTTCTCACATTCTTGTTTGATCAAGTCCATCAAAGAGTTGCGGTCCAGGATCCATTGGGCCCGTTCGTCCTTCTCATAGGTCCGGTTGGACAAAAAGATCACAGCTTCCTGCTTCTTTCGATTGTACATGATAAAGGTTCCTGTATAGCCTGTATGATCCAACCAGTCCCCCTCTAGATTCCATCCGAGAGCGCGGGTCTTACCCTCTTCAGGCGCAAAATTCTGAGACAAATCACGTGCAAAATCATCCTTCAGATAATGCTCTAAAAAGCGCTCTAGATCTGGAACCGTTGAAAAAAGTCCAGCACTTCCCGCATGACAGCCCAATACTCTCGCTTTTGGATCATGGACATTTCCAGAAGCAACCCCACGGACCGTTGGTACCGCCTTTTCGACCGGTCCAAACCGGGTTTCCGCCATCTTCCAGGGTGCAAAAATCAACTCTTCAAACAAGTCATCCAAGGACTGACCGAATGCTTCTTCTAACCAAAAACCTAGCAAAAGAAAATTGACATCGGTGTAATGAAAACTCTTGTCCTCTTTTAACTGCAAATTTTCAAGGGCTTCTTTCAATTGTCTCGCATCCAATTGATCCCGATTGGGAATAAAGGGATCGAGCCCAGAAGTATGGGTCAAAAGTTCCCGGATGGTCGTCTTCTCATGAGCAAAACGTGGATAAAGCTCTTTAAAAGGGCGATCGAGCGCAAGCTCCCCTTTCGCATACAAAAAGGCACAAATGGTAGCGACTCCGACAACCTTGCTGACACTGGCCAAATCATAGACCAGATCAGCTTCTACTGGCTCTCCTTTTTCAGGATCTGCTAGTCCCAGATAGTGCTCACTCCACTGACCATTTCGGTAAAGCGCAAGAGAGGCACCTGGATAGATGCCTTCTTGGATTTGTTCGGTGATTTTTTCGATGATTGCCTTCACGCTCATCACTCCATTCTTATTCTTCATAAGAAATATGGACCTGATCTTGATTGGCTTCAAACCAGAGTTCGATCTGGCTCGGATCCTTAGCAATCAAGAAAGTTCCCTTACGGTGCACAAAATCGACAGCTTCTCCTAAGATTTCTTTCAGAACTTCTACATCAAAAGGAGCCAATTCGACCTTGATCATACTCAAATCCCAAGTCACCTTGTTCTCCACTTGGAGATCTTCTCCTTGAGCCTCTTGCAAATGGATAAGATGTGCCAAAGTTGGCAAGCTGCTATAGAACTTCTCAGCCTCAGCAAGATCAGCCACATTGACCTCAAGAAAGTCCACATCAAAGCTCGTCAAACCTTTGAAATCTTCGGGAACGTCTACAAGAGGAGCACTGTCTATGGGTGCTAGGCTTTTAAGATCTTCTTCTGCGTGTACGAAAATGGTATCTCCTTGAGGAGACACTGCTTCAAAGGCGCGTCCCTTGGCACCTTGGTAAAGGGCAGTTGTTTCTGGCTGGCGGGCCAATAAGTAATCAATTTCTTGAGCTTGTGCCACTTTCACCACGATGCGACCCAATTTCTTTGGACCTTCGACCTTACGCGAACGCATACTCGGTGATTCTTCTAGGACGATTTTTTCTACTTTTGAGGCATCTCCTAAAGATAGGAGAGCTCCTTCTTCTACTAATACTTTCATTCCCAATGTCTCTTCATAAAAGCGTTGATTGACATTTCGGTTATTCACTTTCAAGACTGGGATCACTCTTACGATCTGATTTGCTGTCATACTTTCCTCCAAGCACTTTTTATTGTAAAAGATTTTCTGGCTTTTTACAAGAAATTTTGCGCAGATTTATGAAAAACTCTATCGACAAGCGCTTTCCCTATTTTCTTTAGACAATCCCTTTTTGATTCAGTATAATAGAAATTGTAACGATGGGAGCGCTTATATGATGGCTGACCCAAATTGAGATGTGAACAAGATCGGAGAATCTACGATGAAATTTAATCAATTTAGCTATATTCCTACGGCTGACGACAAGATGAAGGAAGAATTGGCTCTTCTGGGCTTTCGTTTCCAAGAAGAGAGCGATCCCAAAAGAATGCTGGAGGCCTTTGTACGCCAAGTGTCTTTCCAATACAAGGACACAGACTACGCCTTATCCACTCTTGTGGCAGATAAAGAAACCGATTTGCTAGACTTTTTCAACTCTGAAAAACCCTTAAGAGCAGATGTCTTTTATACCATTGCCTTTCAATTACTAGGCTTTAGCTTTTTTGTGGATTTTGAAGATAGCGAGGTCTTTCGAAAGGAGACCGATTTCCCCATCACGTATGGTCCCCTCCTAGAAAATCTCTACCAACTCCTGAACACCCGCACTAAACGGGGCAATACCTTGATCGATCAGTTGGTCAGTGATGGCTTAATCCCTGAGACCAATCAGTATCACTATTTTAATGGCAAGAGCCTGGCAACCTTTACGAGCCAGGATGCCATCCGTGAAGTCGTTTATGTCGAAAGTCGGGTCGATACCGACAAGGATGGTCTGCCAGACTTGGTCAAGGTCAGCATCATCCGTCCTCGCTATGACGGCAAGATCCCAGCTGTTATGACCGCAAGTCCCTATCACCAAGGGACCAACGACAAGGCCAGCGACAAGGCCCTCTACAATATGAATGTCGACCTCGAGGTCAAAGAACCTCATACCGTTCAACTAGAAGAACCTCAATTAGAATTGGTGGAACCTGTCGGTTCAGCCCAACTAGTCGACGAGGCTGAAGAGCTCCTAACCCATATCAACTCTAGCTATACCCTCAACGACTACCTGCTTCCACGCGGATACGCCAATCTCTACGTATCAGGAGTTGGAACAAAAGATTCGCAAGGCCTGATGACCAACGGAAATTACCAACAAATCGAAGCTTATAAGAATGTCATCGACTGGCTCAATGGTCGTTGCCGTGCCTTTACAGACCATACACGCAAACGCCAAGTTAAAGCTGATTGGTCTAATGGCAAGGTCGCAACCACAGGGATCTCTTACCTTGGAACCATGTCTAACGGCCTTGCGACCACAGGTGTGGACGGCCTAGAAGTCATCATTGCAGAGGCTGGGATTTCTTCCTGGTACAACTACTACCGCGAAAACGGCCTCGTCACAAGTCCTGGAGGCTATCCAGGTGAAGACTTTGATTCCCTTGCCGAATTGACCTACTCGCGCAACCTTCTAGGTGGAGACTATTTGCACCATAATGCGGCCCACCAAGCCGATCTAGACATCGTGAAAAAAGAGCTGGACCGCGCTTCTGGAGACTACAATCAATTCTGGCACGACCGCAATTATCTCTTACATGCTGATCAGGTGAAGGCTGAGGTGGTCTTCACTCATGGTTCCCAAGACTGGAACGTCAAACCCCTTCACGTCTTTAATATGTTCCAGGCTCTTCCAGCAAGCATCAAGAAACACCTCTTCTATCACAATGGTGCCCATGTCTACCTCAACAACTGGCAATCCATTGACTTCCGAGAAAGCATGAACGCCCTCCTCTCTAAAAAATTGCTGGGCTACAATTCAAAC
>ERZ772962.1439-NODE-1439-length-12810-cov-21.086633_pt1 | contig 12810 bp, 8 predicted proteins | sample MGYA00580676_ERZ772962 | MGnify/ENA primary metagenome ERZ772962 (study PRJEB29015, sample SAMEA2738049) | human oral metagenome | biome: human oral; feature: human-associated habitat; material: saliva | place: China | collected 2230 ...
TACGGCAGCTCCTACAGCCACTACTACTATTACGGCGGCTAAAGAATCCCAAGCCACAAAACATATACTGGAAGACGGCACTACATCCCGTGTAGTGCCGTCTTCCCGTTAGATGCCCCAGGCATCACCCGCACCGCGGTGCGGAACCACACCACAGATAGAGAGAATCCATGAAGAACGTAACCCGCCGATCCGCCCTCGGCCTGCTCGCGGCAACCGGTGGTGCGACCCTCCTGGCTGCATGCGGTGCACAGCCCCAGGCAGCCAGCGGCTCTGCATCTGCATCCGGTAGCGCATCTGCTTCCGCAACTGCATCTAAGACCGCACGTAGCGACTACTCCGGTGTTGCAGTCCTGGACGGTTACACCTCCAAGCCTTCCGACTACCAGCCCGCAACCCGCACCGAGCCGTCCAAGAACGCACCCGTGCCGGTCAAGCCCGCCGTCGCTAACGAGAACAGCGTGGAGGGCCTGTACCAGTCCATCGCGTTCTTCGGCGCAGCCATGGAATACTACATGCGCACCGGTAAGACCGAGCCGCTGCGTGAATGCGCGCTCGACAAGTCCGAGCTGAAGAGCATGATTGAGCCGGCAAGTGGCACTCTTGGCGAGAAGCTGGTCAAGGGTGAAGCCTGGATGCACGACGCGACCGTCACCATCACCATGCTTTCCGCGCAGCCCGAACGTGAGGGTGACACCTACAACTGGAATATCCGCCTGACTATGGATCCCGGTGAGTTCATTGCAAGCAAGGACCGTGTGCAGGAAGCTCCCTCTGAATCGGATCGTAAGGACGAGGTGGAGCGCACCCTGCACGGCGTGTACGAGAACGGCGCGTGGAAGCTGACCGGTATGCGTGCTTCTTCCTCTTCGTCCTCGGCTTCTGCAGTAGCTTCTGCGTCCTAAAAGCTTCAGCCTAGAAGCGTATAGCTTCTACACCTAAAAGGCGCCCGCCTCGTGGAATAAACCCACGAGGCGGGCGCCTTTCTTATATACGCAATAAAGCATATACCCTTATCGGGGTGCTACCAGATGCGCACGCGCTCCTCCGGAGCCAGGTACAGTGCATCGCCCTCAGAGACGCCAAATGCCTCATAGAACTCATCAATATTGCGCACCACACCGTTCACACGGAACTCATCCGGCGAATGCGGATCCACCGAAATCATCACCTCAGCATGCTGCGGGCGGGACTTCGTGCACCAGCCGCGAGCATTCGAGAAGAAGAAACGCTGAATACCGGTCATGCCGTCAATCACCGGTGCGTCATCCAGCGACTCAATACCCTGCTTCTTCAACGCTAGACGGTACGCCTTCAATGCAATCGACATGCCGGACAGGTCGCCAATGTTCTCACCCAGAGTCAGCTCACCGTTCACGTGGAACTTCGGATCCAGACCCACCGGAACGTACGCGTTGTACTGCTCCACCAGCGCTGCGGTACGCTCCTTGAACTTCGCGTAATCCTCCTCAGTCCACCAGCTCTCCAGCTTGCCGTCACCGTCGTAGCGGGAACCCTGATCGTCAAATCCGTGACCAATCTCGTGGCCAATAATCATGCCGATATTGCCGTAGTTTGCCGCATCGTCAGCATCCGGGTTGAAGTACGGCGGCTGCAGAATCGCTGCCGGGAACACAATCTCATTCGCCGGCGGCATGTAGTACGCGTTCACGGTCTGCGGAGTCATCAGCCACTCCGACTTATCCACCGGCTGACCCTTACGGGCAATCAGCCAGTCAGCATCAAACGCACCGGTACGGCGCAGGTTCTCAAACAGGTCACCGGGCACCAGCTCCAGTGCGGAGAAGTCACGCCACTTATCGGGGTAACCGATCTTGGTGACGAACTTCGACAGCTTCTCCAGCGCCTTCTCGCGGGTTGCCTCAGTCATCCAGTCCAGCGACTCAATAGACTCGCGGTACGCCTCCAGGAGGTTGCCGACCAGAACCAGCATCTTCTCCTTGTGCGAGGGCGGGAAGTGCACGGCCACGTACTCCTGGCCAATCTCCTCACCCAGAGCCTTCTCAACAGCGCCCACGCCGCGCTTCCAGCGCTCACGAATCTGCTGAGTGCCGGAAAGGGTCTTGCCGTAGAAGTTGAAGCTCTCCTGAACCAGCTCGTCGTACATGAACGGCGCACGCGAACGCAGAACAGTCCACACAGCCCACAGCTTCCAGCTCATCAGCGGGATGGAGGTGAACAGCTTCGCCGCACCCTCAAAGAAGGACGGCTGAGCCACAATAACCTGACCCAGGGTCTCCGGGTCAGCGCCGAGAGCCAGCAGCCACTGGGAGAACGGGAAGCCGGGGAACTTCTCGTCCAGCTCGGTCGCCTGGTACGGGTTGTAGGTCGCCTCAGCGTCGCGGTTCTCCACGACGTTCCAGTGCAGACGAGCCAGCTCAGACTCGTGAGTGAACACCAGCTGAGCCGCCTGCTCCGGGGTCAGGCCAAAGCCCTCAGCCAGACCGGTCAGCTCAAACATGCGGGCAATATGCTCAACATACGCCGCGCACGCCTGCTCGTGCTTCTCTTCACGGTAGTAGGACTCATCCGGCAGACCCAGACCCGACTGGTACAGGAAGAACGTGTAATTCTTCGGGTCCTTCGGGTCATTGCTGGTGTACCAGGCGAATAGCTGCGGCAGACCCGCACGAGACAGCAACGCCAGGGTCACAGCCAGGTGGGAGGGGGTTGCCGAGTTCAGGATCGGGGCGATTTCCTTCAGCAGCGGCTCCAGGCCGTCCGCCTCAATCTTCTCAACGTCCATGAAGGAGTTGTACAGCGCGCCAATACGGGACTCAGGCTGCTCCTTCGCAATCTTCTCCACCAGCTCACGCACGTGCTTCTCTGCGTTATCGCGGAGGGTGTACAGGCCGCCGTCCTTGGGGCGGTCCGCCGGGATTTCGTGGGTAGCAAGCCACTTGCCGTTGACGTGGCGGAAGAAATCGTCGCCCGGCTTGACGGTTTCATCCACCCATTCTTTAGTGATTCCAGAGTTAGTAGTCATGGTTCCATTCTATGTTCTTACGCCCGCAAGCCACAGGATGACCGGCACCGCGCCAGATGGTGGCTCACCGGTACAGGTGCTTCTCAGCGGGGTATTTGGGGGTAGGGGGCGTATGCCCCTCCAAGATGCGCCCTCTGCCCCCTCCAAGGATGCAGAAAACCCGCCCGCACGGTGCAGAAGAATCCGTGCGGGCGGGCCCGTTATCTATCCCCAAAAGCTCGGCATACAGTCGGTACGCATACCGGCACGAAGCCGAACAACCGCCACCTGCCGCAGGTTACCGCGAGCAAACCATCATCCGGTCAACCCGCAGCAGGCAGCGGAACCAATAGGCGCCTCCTAGAGGGACGCGCGGATCGCCTTGGTGGCATCCACCAGGTGACGCAGAGACTGCTTGGTCTCCTCGTAATCACGAGTCTTCAGACCACAGTCCGGGTTCACCCACAGGTCAGCAATGGTGCCGTAACCAATCGCAGCCTTCAGCAGGGACTCAATCTCCTCCTGAGAAGGAACACGCGGGGAGTGGATGTCCCACACGCCCGGGCCCAGACCGGAAACGAAGCTCTCCGGAATATCAGCCAGCAGCTCCATGTGCGAACGAGCCGCCTCAATGCTGGTCACATCAGCGTTCAGAGCGTTAATCGAGTCGATAATCTCGTTGAACTCCGAGTAGCACAGGTGGGTGTGAATCTGAGTGGAATCCTTCACACCGCTGGTTGCCAGGCGGAAGGAGTTCACCGACCAATCCAGGTACTGCGGCTGCTCATCGCGGCGCAGGGGCAGCAGCTCACGCAGAGCCGGCTCGTCCACCTGAATGATGCGGATACCTGCCTCTTCCAGGTCGGCAATCTCGTCGGCAAGAGCCAGAGCCACCTGGTTAGCGGTCTCGCGGCGCGGCTGGTCGTCACGCACGAAGGACCATGCCAGAATCGTCACCGGGCCGGTGAGCATGCCCTTGACCGGCTTGTCGCTCAGCGACTGTGCGTGGGAGCTCCACGGAACGGTGAACGCCTCACCGCGCAGGCCCTCGCCGTGACGCTTCACGTCACCGAACAGGATCGAGGGGCGGGTGCAACGCGAACCGTAGGACTGAACCCAGCCGTGGCGGGTGGTTGCGAAGCCGTCGAAGTTCTCGGCGAAGTACTGAACCATGTCGTTACGCTCAGCCTCACCGTGAACCAGCACGTCCAGGCCCAGCTCCTCCTGCAGTGCGATGACCGAAGCGATCTCGTCACGCAGGAAGCCGTTCAGCTCCTCAGCGGAAATCTTGCCCGCACGAGCCTCCGCACGGTGGCGGCGAATCTCAGCGGTCTGCGGGAAAGAACCAATGGTGGTGGTCGGCAGCTTCGGCAGGTTCAGGTCAGCCTGAGCCGCGCGGCGAACATCAATGGTCGGGCGGTCGAAGTCCTCGGCGGTCACAGCTGCGGCGCGGGCACGAATCTCGTCGTTGTGCTTACGCGGGTCAGCGGCGAAGCGAGCCAGCGCCTCATCAGCAGCCTTCAGCTCCGGCTCAACAGCAGCCTCACCCTCAGCCAGGCCACGAGCCAGCAGAGCAATCTCAGCGACCTTCTGATCAGCGAATGCCAGGCCGTCCACGGGAACCTCAGCCGGGTCTTCCAGAGCCAGGTCGTGCGGCACGTGCTGCAGGGAGGTCGAGGAGGAAACCGACACAGCACCCTCGGATGCGCCGGGCAGAGCCTCCAGAGTCTTCAGAGCCGCACGAACATCGGCACGCCACACGTTGCGGCCGTTCACAACACCGGCAACCAGGTGCACACCAGCGGCAGAAACAGACTCCAGCTCAGCCTTCGAGTACACGCCGTGCACCAGGTCAAGGTGCAGAGCCTCAATACCGGTACCCAGCAGCGCCGGCAGGTTCTCACGCAGGGAACCGTAGGGGCTGGTCACCAGAATCTGCGGGCGCTTCTCGCCAGCAGCCAGGGCACGGTAGGTGCGCTCGGCAAGCTCAGCCACCTTCGCGTTGTCGGCACGGTCCACGGTCAGGCCCGGCTCATCCAGCTGAACCCACTCAACACCGCGCTCGGCCAGCTGCTCCAGCACCTGAGCGTATGCGGCAACGAACTCATCCAGACGGTCGACGGGGGAGAAGTCCTCAGCGGAACCCTGCTCAGCCTTAGCGCCCAGCAACAGGGTCAGCGGGCCAACAATCTGCGGGCGGACCTTCACGCCAGCCTGCTTTGCGACCTCGAGCTGCTCGTCAATAGCCTCAAGGTTCAGCTTAATTTCGGTGTCGGCACCAATCTCGGGCACCAGGTAGTGGTAGTTGGTGTCGAACCACTTGGTCATCTCCAGCGGAGGCAGGGTCTCGGTACCGCGCGCCAGTGCGAAGTAGCCGGGCAGATCCAGCAGGCCGCGTGCATCCTTAGCCTCAGCCAGACGCTCGGGAACCAGGGTGAACAAGCGAACCACGTCGAGCACCTGGTCGTAGTAGGAGAAGGTTGCCGGAATCGAGTAGTTATCAGCCTTCAGGCCGGCGGCGGTCACGCGCTCGAAGTAGGTGCGCTGCACGTCAGCGGCGGTGTCCTGCAGCTCCTGCAGGGTGGCCTTACCCTTCCAGAAAGCCTCCTGAGCCTTCTTCAGCTCACGGAAGCGGCCCACGCGGGGGTAACCAACAATGGTTGCGGCGGGGAATGCGGTGTTCGACATAATATTTTTTCCTTTACTGGGGATAGATGTGGGAGTCAGTTCCGGTGTTTCGCCACCCAGCGGCGGGCGGTGAAACGGGGGTCGTAACTCCCGGAATATTTGTGGGGGGAGAAAAGTGGAAACGCATCCGACAAGGAGCGTTATGGGTGGGTTTAGGCGTATTCCAGTTCGCTCAGCGGCTGGGAGAAACGGTTGCTGTACCGCGGCAAATCCAGCTGATCCAGAACGTCCAGAACCGCCGCATGCTCGTTGAAAGTGAAGAAGTGCAGACCCGGTGCGCCCGCATCCATCACGGTGCGGCACTGGTTCAACGCGTACTCCACACCGATGCGGTGCAGCTCAGCGTCACTGGTTGCCGTCTCAAGGCGGTACGCAAGATCCGTCGGGACCTCCATGCCCGCCATCTGGCAGAGGTTCCGTAGGCGCTTCAGTGAGGTCACCGGCATGATGCCCGGAATAATCGGAATGTCCACGCCCGCCAGGCGTGCCGAGTCGACCAGGGTGCTGTAGCGCTCATCCTCAAAGAACACCTGAGTGATCGCGAAATCCGCGCCGGCGCGCTGCTTCGACAGCAGAATCTCAATGTCCTGCAGCAGGGATGCGGACTCGGGGTGCTTCTGCGGGTACGCCGCCACACCAATCGACACCTTGCCAGCCGCCAGGTGAGCGAAATCTTCACGCTCAACGCGGCGAATCAGCTCCACCAGGTAGCGGGCGAAAGGAAGCTCAGAAACCTGACCCTCCTGAATGTCACCGCGAAGAGCCAGGAAGCCGCGCACGCCCAGACCCAGAATCAGGCGGACTGCACGCTCCAGCTCGTGCACCGAATGGCCTGCACAAATCAGGTGAGCCAGCGGGGTGAGGGAGGTTTCGTGTACCAGGTGGTCGAGCAGCGCCAGGGTCTTCTGGCGGCGCTTCGCGTCACCGGCGTAGGTGACCGACACGTAGTCGGGGTTGGTACCCTCAAGCTCCGCAATCGTGTGCAGTAGCGACTCGCAGCTCGCGTGTGAGCGCGGAGGGAACAGCTCAAAAGAAAGAGCCGGGTGAACTGTCGTCATAACCATCCTTCGTGTTCACCCGATAGATACGCACCGGCAGGGTGCGTGAATTCTTCTGCAGGATGCGCTGTACCGGTTTGCTGGTACGGCTCATCGTGGGGTGCCGAAGGGTATTCTTCTCTATCGGTCCTGGCGGGAGCACCTTGTCCGTACCCTGCACCGTGACGGTGGGGATACTGGCGAGGTTGCTGCGACGTCGACGAGCCAGATCTCTCGGTCGCTCTTGATAGATAACGCCTTCACTCTACCCACCGTCCCCGAGGGCGTGCAAGATGTGCGGCGGTTGATGTCCTAATATTTCTGGACATGACATTGAGGCGAAATATGAACTTAATATGACTGACTATGACGAAGAGGGCTGGGCAGTATTGCGGATGGAGGTGTTGGCTGGCTCTTGGGTGCCCGGCACTATCGCAGATATACCTGCTTAATATTCGTAGACACGCGCGAATGTGTGTGTTTTATCTTTCAGTGAGAGGTAGGGTAACTAATAACTAATGAGGCACGGGTAGTGTTTCGATGTCCGCTCATCGAGGAGTTTCAGGGCTCAAAGATGAGTTCAATATGACTTTGTGAGCGTGGTGAGAATGAAAAATCTATTTTCTTCTATACTCTGGTCCTTCCGCCTAGCCTGGAAAACCTGTCCCGTGACCCTAGTGAGCACTGCCCTATCGCTAGCCGTCATCGCCTGCATTCCCTTGAGTCAGTCCCTGCTGATCGGTAATACAGTATCAGCCTTGAGCGGTTCAAATGGTGGCGCAGCATGGATTTATATTATTGCTCTTGCCCTTGTTGTCGGAATTAATATCATTGCTCAACGCTGGGTAAGAAGTAACATGCTTATCCTCAAATCAAAGATGAACTATCGGGTTCACCGCATGTTAAATACCAGGTTATCTACTTTTCCGTTGTCTGATATAGGTAGCACAAAATCACAGGAAGATATACGTGCTGCTAGAGAGGCAATATCGAAACAGGAATTGCAGGTTCACACCATGTCAGTTATGACACTGGTGAATTCCTTTGCGATGGTTTTCCTCCTCTGTTTTAATATTGCAAACGTCAGCATTGTGGCAGCAATTTTTGCGGCACTGTGTTCACTACCCCTATCTATTGCAATGGTAATCCTCGCTAAACGTGATTACGCTATATACACCCTAATGTACGAGGACTATCGGGTAGAGAACTACTATCTAGACAATCTGATGGCTCAAAGTCGCGCCCAAGAACTTCACCTCATGAGAGCCTCCCGATTTTTCTCGCAACGCGTAGCGTCCTGGCGACGCCGGGCAGCCGGTAGGGAATTGAGCCTTGAAAGTGTTAGAGGAATCATCTCCATGGTTGCAGGGCTACTCTGCTCTGTCTTACTTTTTGCGTCCCTGTACTTCCTTGTGGATTCAGGAGCCGATATATCGTATGTGGCTGGATCGCTGATTGGAATCATTGCCTGTGTTGGCGCGACCCAAGAGGTGGGATATTCATTTGGTCAGATTATTAATGGAGCATTATCTGTTCAGCAATTCCGAAGGGTATGCGACTCTGATACTTACGACCATGCTTCTGAGATAAAAACTTCTAACCTTAACCGTGAAAATATTTCAAAAATTATATGCAAAGATGTATCCGTTCAGTATGAGGGCGTGTCGTCTTTTGCGCTTAAAGATATTAATCTTGAGCTGATGAATAATCAAATGATTGCAGTAGTTGGTGCCTCGGGCGCGGGAAAAACAACGCTAATAAATGCAATTCTTGGAATTACACCAATTGCCCAGGGGAGCATAACGTATAAGGGTGCTTCTTCTGAGAGTAAATACAACATGTTGGCAAATGTTGGTTTGGTGAGTCAAGACTACGGCCGTTATGAACTGACTGTGCGTGAAAATCTTCTTCTGGGTTTGCCTCAGGCGGCGGTTGAGCGTCTTGGTGATGCTGATTTGTGGTCGGCTTTGTCGGTGGCTTGTGCTGATGATTTTGTGCGTGGTCTTGAGGGTGGTTTGGATGCTCAGTTGGGTGAGTCGTTTGGTGGTGTTGGTCTTTCGGGTGGTCAGTGGCAGCGTTTGGCGTTGGCGCGTGTGGTTCTTCGGGATGCGCCGGTGTGGGTTTTGGATGAGCCGACCAGTGCTGTGGATGCTGAGACTGAGGAGGAGATTTTTGCTCGGTTGAAGGTGGCTGCTGTGGGGCGTTTGGTGGTGTTGGTGTCTCATCGTGCGTGGACGTTGCGTGGTGTTGATTCTGTGGTGGTGTTGGATGGTGGGTGTGTGGTGGAGCAAGGAACCTACCGGGAGCTACTGAAGGCAGAGGGAAAGTTTATGGAAATTTTCAAAAATCAGATCTCTGAAGATTCTGCAGGGCGCAAAACTTCTACTGAAAGGGGCTATAAAGATGCGTAAGATTATGGCTAATACTGTTTGGTCCGTGGTTTATGCTTTCAGAAATCACCCCGTATGGACCGTCTCCTATCTAGCGTCTGTTGTGTGCCTATCGCTATTCCCTGCTTTGCAGATGGAGGCTGTCACTAGGCTTGTTGAGCATTTGGGTCAGAGTCGGGATGAGGTGCTCCCACTAGCCCTGGGGGTTAGTTTTGTGCTGGCAGGATACATTGCCCTGGGACAAGCATCAGATTCTCTGCGTATGATTCTAAATTCTCGAATGTCAAGTACAGGTATTCAGAACGTATCTTCTCGTTTGGCGACTTGTTCTTCTCAGGAAATCGCGAGTGGTGATTATGCTCGCTCATCAAGGGCAGCTCATGATGCTGTGACAGGGGGGAGCCTAGGGTCTCAAGTTTCTACTATGGGTGCTCTGATATTCATCATTTTTTCGACGGGAGCCCTTAGTTATTCCGTAGGAAAGATCAATGTATATGCTTCACTCTGCATGCTTGCAGGCATGATTCCTGTTGCCTTGATGTCACATCTCTATTCGAGTAAAAATGCTGAGGCAATGGAAAAAATATATTCATATAGCTACAACGCATGGCATAGCACTAACCAGATTGCACAAATAACTACTGCTCGTGAGCTTGCAATTCTTAACGCTCGTTCATTCTTTGCGCATCGCGCTAATCAAGAACGGAAAAAATCTGGTGAGGAGGAAATTGGCCTAGCTCGTTACATCCTCAGAATACATACAATTGTTGGTTTTATAAGCGCTGCATTGCTAGCTTTAGCCCTTATTCTTCTAGCCACCTCGTCGCCGCCTCCCGGTGTTCTTGCTGGAGCTGTTATAGGTATTACCTCGGCTATAGTCTCGCTTGGCTCGATGGGAAGCGACCTTAGCTCGATGGCAGCGGGGTCAAACGCCATTGATATATATCGAAAGTTTATTTCTAGCGCACAGCCCGGGCAGAAAAATCTGATTGCCGATACCTACCCTGAAATCTCCAGCGTTTCCATTAGGAATCTTGCTATCCAGTATCCAAAAGCTGATTCTTTAGCTCTTAAAAACATCAATCTCACTTTTGGTCCCGGGCAGATGATTGGTATTGTCGGGCCCAGCGGATCGGGAAAGACAACCCTAGTAAATGCACTCATGGGTATGCTTAAGCCCTCCAACGGAGACATTCTCATTGGAGGTAAGTCGGTACAGGACATATCACCTGATGATTTGCTGGCGAATGTGGGTGTGGTGAGTCAAGACTACGGCCGTTATGAACTGACTGTGCGTGAAAATCTTCTTCTGGGTTTGCCTCAGGCGGCGGTTGAGCGTCTTGGTGATGCTGATTTGTGGTCGGCTTTGTCGGTGGCTTGTGCTGATGATTTTGTGCGTGGTCTTGAGGGTGGTTTGGATGCTCAGTTGGGTGAGTCGTTTGGTGGTGTTGGTCTTTCGGGTGGTCAGTGGCAGCGTTTGGCGTTGGCGCGTGTGGTTCTTCGGGATGCGCCGGTGTGGGTTTTGGATGAGCCGACCAGTGCTGTGGATGCTGAGACTGAGGAGGAGATTTTTGCTCGGTTGAAGGTGGCTGCTGTGGGGCGTTTGGTGGTGTTGGTGTCTCATCGTGCGTGGACGTTGCGTGGTGTTGATTCTGTGGTGGTGTTGGATGGTGGGTGTGTGGTGGAGCAAGGAACCTACCGGGACCTAACGACCGACCCTACATCACGTTTCAGGAAGCTCTTCGCCTCCCAACTGGAAGGGAAATAACCTCGCAACATACCCACACAACGTAGAGTTAAAAGCATGGAACGTATTGAATCCCCCGTCTACCGCAGGCTCGGCAACTCCGGCCTCGTCGTACCCAGCGTCGGCATCGGCTGCAACAACCTCGGCCGCCCCGGCACCCCCACCCGCACCCAAGAAGGCACCAACGAAGTCATCGCCGCCGCAGTCGACGCCGGCATCAGCTTCTTCGACATTGCCGATCTCTACGGCGCCGAACCCGGCCTCTCCGAAACCATGTTCGGCACCGCCCTCACCCAGCTCGGCCTCGACCGCGACGAACTGACCATCGTCACCAAATTCGGTCTGCCCGTCGGTGACCTCAACGGCAACGACCGCAACGCCCGCGGATCCCGCCGCTACATTATGCGTGCCGTTGAAGGGTCCCTCCGCCGCCTCGGCACCGACTACATCGACCTGTACTTCTACCACAGCCCCGACCCGAACACCCCCATCGAAGAGACTCTCAGCGCCCTCGACCAGCTCGTACGCGACGGTAAAGTCCGCTACCTGGGCCACTCCAACTTCTCCGGCTGGCAGCTCGCCCACGCCGAACACTGCGCCCGTGAACTCGGCACCGAACGGTTCATCGCCGCAGAAAACCACTACAACCTGCTTGACCGCCGCGCAGAACTCGAAATCCTGCCCGCCGCACAGCACTTCGGCATGGGTGTGCTGCCGTATTTCCCGCTCGCTAACGGTCTGCTGACCGGCAAGTACCGCCGCGACAACATTCCCGCCGGTTCGCGCCTGTCCCACTCCAAGAAGAACGTGCTCGACGCCGCCAACTGGGACCAGCTCGAAGCCTTCCACAGCTTCTGCACCGAGCGCGGCATCACCGAGGTGCAGGCGGCGTTCTCCTGGCTCGCACAGCAGTCGCCAGTCACCTCCGTCATTGCCGGTGCGACCAGCGCCGAACAGGTACGCGCCAACGCACAGGCCGCCTGCCTGCGCTTCGACGCTGAGGACCTCGCCGCCCTGGACGCCATTTTCCCGGCACCCGAGAAGATCGCGCTGTTCTAAACTCGGGCTCCCTCTCAAAGGGGCACTCAACCGGTCGCAACTGGCGGCTGTAAAATACGCTGAAAAATGTCCGCGGTGAGAAATAAATATCACCCGCCGAATGTTTTCGCTAGGATTAGGTGAGGTGCGTCAGGTTAGACGCACCACACCTAACCTATGTACCCACCCCTGCCGCATGGAAGCAGCCCCGGCAGGACCACCCGCCACCGGCACAGCAAAGGAGCAGATTTATGCGCTTACCGGTGTGACGACGCTAATGCCATGTTCCTTGCGTTCGGGATACGCGGGTACCCTGTCAACGGAACGTGCGCTTGATATGCTGGGGCTGCGGGGCTATCCCGAGGCTTCCCGCGCAATCATAGATAAAGCCACCGTGGATACGATGGTCAGGTCCAAGCTCTCCGTCATGCTCACCCAGACGGAAGTGAAGAAGTGCGCCATCAACCGGGCAAGCACACTTCACTCGAACATGGGCGGCGATGACACCCATCTCCTGGCCTGCAAGCTCGACTAACGCCTGTACCGCAGGCGTTGTACCTATTAACGGTCTCTGCGTTCCCGATATCTTGGGTTGCTATATAGGTGGTCTTAATCCCGTCCTTTCATCCATGTGAGTAGAATGTAAGCATGGTGTGATTCATATGAAGCTGGAATGGCGAACATATCCGTGGCCACATGCACGTAGACCCGAGGCTTAGAGAGAAAGCTATGAAGGTGCTTGACAGCCCTGAAGGGTAAACACGAACGCAGCCGGGAACATGTTTTTCAAAGATGTCGTACGCGAGCAAAGTGTGCTGATCAACTTGCACACCGGTAACGGTGAGAATCAGCAAAATTCCAACGATGGCGAGCAATGAACGGCTAGCTTACAGGATTGCCCAGTTAAGGATATTGTTTTTATAA
>ERZ772962.1444-NODE-1444-length-12787-cov-3.076657_pt1 | contig 12787 bp, 10 predicted proteins | sample MGYA00580676_ERZ772962 | MGnify/ENA primary metagenome ERZ772962 (study PRJEB29015, sample SAMEA2738049) | human oral metagenome | biome: human oral; feature: human-associated habitat; material: saliva | place: China | collected 2230 ...
CTTGAATCGTGGAGGCATGAATTATGATGAGTCTTTTGCAAAAGATACGCAAGGGTTAGATATCCTCACAGGGCAATTCTCGCATAATATTGACCGCATTTGGGGCGTCAATGAATTGTTAGTGGCTAGTCGAAAAGATTACGTGAAATATACAGACTCTTTCTATACGCGTAGCCACGTAAGCTTTGATGAAGGTACGATTATTGTTGAAACTCAACAAGATCTTAATCGCTTACATAATGCGATTGTCCATACTTTATTGATGGGTTCTGATGCGAAAGGCATCGACTTGTTTGCTTCTGGTGATGTGCCGATTAGTACGCGTCCTTTCTTATTAGGTCAGGTCGTGGATAATAATGGTCAGCAAATTGCTAACCAAGTGATTGCAAGTAACTTTGCGACTTATTTAATTCAAAATAAATTACAAACTCGCCGCCTGCAAAATGGTAACACCGTGCAATTTGTGGTGATCTCAATGATTGCAAACCACGTTGAAGTGCGTGCACAAAAATATATTCCATTAGTTCGTAAAGCCGCAGAACGCTATGGCATTGATGAAAGCTTGATTTTAGGTATTATGCAAACAGAATCTAGCTTCAACCCGTATGCGATCAGTTATGCGAATGCAATCGGCTTAATGCAAGTGGTACCAAGCACAGCAGGTCGCGATGTATTTGCGATGAAAGGTAAAGGTGGGCAACCATCTGCACGTTACCTTTATGATCCTGCAAATAACATTGATGCGGGGGTTTCTTACTTATGGATTCTGCAAAATCAATATTTAGATGGTATTACGAACCCTACCTCTAAACGTTTTGCAATGATTTCAGCTTACAACAGTGGTGCAGGTGCAGTATTACGTGTATTCGATGAGGATAAAGATGAGGCGATTTATAAAATCAACCAGATGTATCCTGAACAGGTATATCGCATCTTAACCACAGCACATCCATCGTCACAAGCAAGAAACTACTTGTTGAAAGTGGATGCAGCACAGAAGAAATTCCGTGTAAGACGATAATTTCAGTGATGAAATATAATGCCCGAAAGAATTTTCGGGCATTATTTTTTGAGAAAGTGCGGTTATTTTTGATTGAGTTTTACAAAATACGTTCTTTTTATAGACGTTTTGGTTATTAACCATTCAAACACACTAAATTTTTCACTTTTTTTGAATTTAGTTGTTGACCGATACCCGAAAAAATAGTTTAATACGCTCCGTTGTCAGGCAGTAGCCAATAACGATAACGCCTCGATAGCTCAGTCGGTAGAGCAGGGGATTGAAAATCCCCGTGTCGGTGGTTCGATTCCGCCTCGAGGCACCATTTCCTCCTTAGTTCAGTCGGTAGAACGGTGGACTGTTAATCCATATGTCGCAGGTTCGAGTCCCGCAGGAGGAGCCAAATTCTAAGAAGCCGCTAAAGAAATTTAGCGGCTTTTTGTTTTTCCATTTCAAATATTTTTAATCGTCATATAGACAAATCCAATCACATCAATTTATAGCTTTCTCGTTCAGTTTTAGGCACAATAGAACAAAATTCCAATGAGTAAAAAAGGATAATGAAAATGACTAAACATTATGATTATATTGCGATCGGTGGCGGTTCCGGCGGGATTGCTTCAATTAACCGTGCGGCAAGTTATGGCAAAAAATGTGCGATTATCGAAGCAAAACATCTCGGTGGTACTTGTGTGAACGTAGGTTGTGTACCGAAAAAAGTGATGTTCTATGGCGCACAAATTGCAGAAGCCATTAATAGCTATGCACCCGCTTATGGTTTTGATGTAGAAGTGAAAAAGTTTGATTACGCGAAATTAGTCGAAAGTCGTCAAGCTTACATCGGTCGTATTCATACCTCTTACAATAATGTATTAGCAAAAAATAACGTGGATGTATTTAATGGTTTTGCACGTTTTAAAGATGCGAAAACGATTGAAGTGAGCTATGCAGATGGTTCAACAGAATTAGTGACTGCCGATCATATCTTAATTGCGACGGGTGGTCGCCCAAGTATTCCTGCGGTAAAAGGCGCAAAATACGGGATTGATTCAAATGGTGTATTTGCTTTAAATGAGTTACCAAAACGTGTTGCAGTAGTTGGTGCGGGTTATATTGCAGTTGAATTAGCGGGTGTTTTAAATAGCTTAGGCAGCGAAACCCATTTATTTGTGCGCCAACATGCCCCATTGCGTAATCAAGATCCATTAATTGTCGAAACCTTAGTTGAAGTGTTAGCACAAGATGGTATCCAATTACATACAAAAGCGTTGCCTGAAGAAGTCGTGAAAAATGCGGATGGTTCGCTTACCTTGAAATTACAAGATGGCCGTGAAACCACAGTGGATACGTTAATTTGGGCGATTGGTCGTGAACCTGCTACTGATGTGATTAATCTTGAAGTAACTGGTGTGAAAACCAATTCACGTGGACAAATTATTGTTGATAAATATCAAAATACAAACGTACCTGGCATTTATGCAGTGGGTGATATTATCGAAGGTGGTATTGAATTAACGCCAGTTGCCGTGGCGGCAGGTCGTCGTTTGTCTGAGCGTTTATTCAATAACAAACCAAATGAGCATTTAGATTACAATCTTGTGCCAACCGTCGTGTTCAGCCATCCGCCAATTGGTACAGTGGGTTTAACTGAACCGCAAGCGATTGAGCAATATGGTGAAGAAAATGTGAAAGTGTATAAATCCTCTTTCACGGCAATGTACACCGCTGTAACTGAACATCGTCAACCTTGCCGAATGAAATTAGTTTGTGTCGGCAAAGAAGAGAAAATCGTGGGCTTACACGGCATTGGTTTCGGTGTGGATGAAATGATTCAAGGTTTTGCTGTAGCAATCAAAATGGGTGCAACTAAAGCAGACTTTGATAATACGGTGGCAATTCACCCAACAGGTTCTGAAGAATTTGTGACAATGCGTTAATTGCAGATAAAAAAGTGCGGTCAAAATCTCTGATGTTTTTGACCGCACTTTTTATTGTGATTTGTTATTAGGCTGCTGCGCGATTGCCTAATGTACCATCATCTTCCATTTCTTTTGCCACACCTACGATCTCAGCAATTTTGTCCCCTTCTTTGAAGAAAACAAATCCACCATGTTCCATTTTGACCCAAGGTTCATCTTTGGTGAGCGGGAAAGTCGTAATAATGGTGACTTTGTCGCCATCTTTTGCGTAATCATTAAAATCGATGACGCCATCATCATCAATGCGATGCGCTTTACCAAAAGGGGCTTTACGCGTTAAATAATGCAAATTAGTTGAGCAGTGGGCGATCATCCATTCTCCATTTGAAAGAATGAAGTTAAAGGTGCCTTTTTGTGAGAGCTCTTTAGTAATATCTTGAATGGCTTCAAAAATTTCCATTTCAGACGGTTTACGACGGAAGCGATTTTTCAAATATTCCGCCATATAACAAAATGCGGCTTCTGAATCGGTCGAGCCAATAGGCTGACAGAAACTCTCAGACATATCCGGTAATTCTTTTAAATTACCGTTGTGAGCAAACACCCAATTTTGTCCCCAAATTTCACGAATAAAGGGATGGGTATTTTCAATGGTGACACCGCCTTGTGTTGCCTTGCGAATGTGGGCAATCACATTGAGCGATTTAATGTTGTATTGTTTTACACAATCTGCAATCGGGGATTGAGATGCAGCGTGGTTATCGCGAAAAATACGCACACCACGACCTTCAAAAAAAGCGATACCGAAGCCATCTGAATGGCAATCAGTAAGACCAGCACGACGACGGAAACCTTCAAAAGAAAAGACAATATCCGTCGGCGTATTGCAGTTCATTCCGAGTAATTGGCACATAAATTCCTACAGCTTATTTTTATATTTTTTATAACCTTATAATGTGTGCAGATTTAACACCATAATGCGTTGAAATTCAAGATGGATAACAAAGGATTTTTAGAAGAAAATGTTACATAAAATAACATCAGAAGTTTTTTGATTGAACGGCAAATCATGATGTAAATCAAAAGGCGTGTTTAACACGCCTTTTTTATCCTTTAAAGAGACAAAGATTATTCATCTTTATTTGATTTATCCTCTTCTTCTACTTCTACTTCAATCTCAACTTCATCTGCTTTATCTGCAGCACCGTTGATCGTTAAGCAAATCTCGCTAGAAATCAAATGCTCTAAGATTGTTGCTAGCTCGTGTAATTTTTCTTTGTCATCATCGAAATAACCTTCTTCTTTCAAGTGAGCAATGAAGGCAGAGAATACCGCTTTATCAAAGAATTCTGGCGCATTAATACCATGTAATACTGAAAGACGCTGTGCCACCAATTGGCTTTCTTTTTCGAGTAAACCACGGGCAATTTCAGGATCTCTACGTAAAATGCTTACTGTAATGTAGTAGCGTTGTAAGATTTCACGCATACCGGCAGACCAAAGTTGTAAAATACGAACTTTAGAGCGGTGGATCGATAAGAAATTATCATTGGCTTGGATAACTTCTTGACGTGCAAATTCATCAATAATAGCTTTAATTTGTGTATCTAATTCTTCTTCAGTGAAATGAAGGAAGAGTTCGCCTTTTAAGAATGGATAAATTTTACGTACCGCATCCAATAATAAATCTTTTTGGATAGCTTCATAATGTAAAACGATACTCGCAACAAGTGAAGGCAACACAAATAAGTGTTGAATATTATTGCGGTAATACGTCATGAGAACAGCAGAATTACGTTCTAAACGAATAATTTCCCCAAAGTTATCTTTTTCAACTAACACGCCAACACGATCTAAGCTTAATACATGATCAAGCATCGCTTTTGGTGTATCAGTTGGCAGTACCACATCAGTAGAATACGGTACATTCTTTAACATTTCTTGATAACTAGAGAGTTGTTCTAGTAGCTGCTCATGAGAAAGCGCACGTTGACGAGAAGAGAGTAGAGCGGTCCCCACTAAATTCATCGCATTGACGGCTGCAGCTTTATTAATATTCACCATCACTTGATTAGAAATAGATCCAACTGCATGGTTAAACCAGTGTGGTTTATCTTCATGATGTTGTTCTTTCCATTCTGGATAATGGTGATTGAGGTAATTAGAAAGCGTGATTGGCTCACCGAAATTCACAAAGCCTTGACCTAAATTACGTAATTTTTTAATCACACGTAAAACTAAGCCCGCATTTTCTTTTTCTTTTGCGGCACCACGTAATTCTTTTGCGTAAGTGTCCACTTCTAATACGTGCTCATAACCGATATACACAGGCACCACAGAAATAGGACGAGTCTGGTTATGTTGAAGTGCTTGTAGTGTCATCGACATCATACCGGTTTTCGGTGCAAGCAAGCGACCTGTACGAGAACGACCACCTTCAATGAAGTATTCGACGGAATAACCACGGTGGAATAATTCCCCTAAATACTCACGGAAAATTGCAGAGTAAAGGCGGTTGCCTTTAAACGTACGGCGAATAAAGAATGCCCCCCAGCTACGGAATAAAGGTCCTGCTGGCCAGAAGTTTAAGTTAATTCCCGCTGCAATATGTGGCGGTACAAGACCTTGGTGATAGAGCACATAAGAAAGTAATAAATAGTCAATGTGACTACGGTGACAAGGTACATAAACAATCTCATGACCTTCTAACGCTAATTTACGTACGCGATCTGCATTTTGTACATCAATACCGGAATACAGTTTGTTCCATAGCCAACGTAAGAAACGATCCGCCGCACGAAGGCTTGAATGGCTTACATTAGCCGCAATTTCATGAAGAATTTTTTCGGCTTCAGCGTAGGCCTTCTCGCGGCTGATATTTTTTGATTTTGCCTCATCTTCAATCGCATTTTGAATTGCTTGGGAATTTAATAGTTTATTAAACATCGCTTCGCGGTTTGGCAAACGAGGCCCTGTCGCAGAAATGCGTTGTTTCGCAAAGTGCATTTTTGCCACGCGAGCCAGTTTTTGCGCAATTTTTTCATCTGAACCATGCTCATTTACCATGTAACGCAAAGAAAGCGCTTGAGAAAAACGCACAAAAGTATCACGTCCAAACCAAATTGCCGCAAAGGTTTTTTGAATACCGTTTAATAAACGAAGATTAGGTAATCTTGCTTTATCTTCTTTACCTGGTGAACGTCCCCAAAGCACAGAAACAGGAATGAGTTGTACATCTAAATCGGCTACATCACGGTGCAGTTCTAAGTATTTATTGAAGACTTTAGCGGTTTCATCTTTTGCGCCTTTTGATTTAAAAAAGCGGCGACCTTCGTCTAAATAGACATAACGTGGTAATGCTACGCCATCAATCACATTCTTTTCAGCTGGATCAGGCAAACCTACACTCAAACAGTTACGACGGAAAATCACGAAGTCAGTTTGAGAGGTATAAGGTAAAACATAAAGAATAGGTTGATTGATATTGAGTTGAAGCTCTTCAATGGGTTGAGCGGGAATAGGATTATTTTTTACTAAAACCGAAAGCGGTAATTCTAATAATTTACGATAAGTACTTACGATGCCAGACATAATTAATATTCTCTTTTTGTTAGACATTTCTAGGTATTGTCGGGCATTTTAACACATTCGACCAGTCAAATTCTAAAAATTTACATTTGAGATTTATGATGAACACTCAAAAATATGAAAAAAATTGACCGCACTTTTACTTCCAGAAAATAGTTGTTGCAATCGTTATCTTTCTGTATATACTAACAGTTATTCTGTATAAAGTAACAGGAGTGTATATGAGACCATTAACTGCCAGACAACAAGAAGTGCTGGAACTCTTAAAACGCCATTTAGAAACCACGGGTATGCCGCCAACTCGTGCAGAAATTTCTCGTGAATTAGGCTTTAAATCCCCTAATGCGGCGGAAGAACACTTAAAAGCGCTTGCTCGTAAAGGTGCAATTGAAATTGTCGCGGGGGCTTCTCGCGGTATTCGCATTATTGATGACAGTGCAAATGATGAGGAAGAAGAAGGCTTACCGCTCATTGGTCGCGTGGCCGCTGGGGAGCCTATTTTAGCGGAGCAACACATTGAAGGTACCTATCGTGTTGATGCTAATATGTTTAAACCACAAGCTGACTTTTTATTAAAAGTATATGGCCAATCCATGAAAGATATTGGTATTTTAGACGGCGATCTTCTTGCCGTACATAGCACAAAAGATGTGCGAAATGGACAGATTGTTGTTGCCCGAATTGAAGATGAAGTGACAGTAAAACGCTTAGAACGCAAAGGTTCAGTTATTTATCTGCATGCAGAAAATGAAGAGTTTCAGCCGATTGTCGTTAATCTTGAAGAACAACCTCATTTTGAAATTGAAGGGATTGCAGTAGGGATTATCCGCAATAACGCTTGGATGTAATGATGAAAGTGCGGTGAGAAAATAAAGTGTTTTTTGACCGCACTTTGTCTATTCTGGCTATTTGCCATTCGGCTTATTGCTCTCTATAATGCCAAAAAATTTTCAAATCAAGGAAGGAAACATGCAGTTTTCCAAAATGCATGGCCTTGGCAATGACTTTGTCGTTGTTGATGCTGTGACGCAAAATGCCTATTTTACCCCTGAAACCATTAAACGCTTAGCCGATCGTCATCGTGGTATTGGTTTTGATCAGCTTTTAATTGTTGAGCCACCTTATGATCCAGATTTAGATTTCCATTATCGTATTTTCAATGCCGATGGCAGTGAAGTATCGCAATGTGGAAACGGGGCAAGATGTTTTGCGCGTTTTGTCACCTTAAAAGGGCTGACCAATAAAAAGGATATTGCAGTAAGCACGCAAAAAGGAAAAATGGTTTTAACGGTAAAAGAAGATGGGCAAATTCGCGTCAATATGGGCGAGCCGATTTGGGAACCCAATAAAATTCCTTTTACTGCCAACAAATTTGAAAAAAATTATATTCTACGTACCGATGTTCAAACAGTGCTTTGTGGTGCAGTATCAATGGGTAATCCGCATTGTGTTGTTCAAGTGGACGATATTGAAACGGCCAATGTAGCAGAGTTAGGTCCACTCTTAGAAAATCACGAACGTTTTCCGGAAAGGGTAAATGCTGGATTTATGCAAGTCGTCAATCGTAACCACATTAAATTGCGTGTATATGAACGTGGTGCAGGTGAAACACAAGCTTGTGGCAGTGGCGCTTGTGCAGCAGCGGCTGTTGGGATTATGCAAGGTTTACTTGATAACAAAGTGCAAGTTGATCTACCTGGTGGTAGCTTGCTTATTGAGTGGGAAGGCGTAGGCTCACCGCTTTATATGACAGGCGATGCCACTCATATCTATGATGGCAACATTCACCTTTAATCTCGTCTAATCGAATAAAAAATGCGTGGAGAGTATCCACGCATTTTTATTTACTTTTCAATTTTCACTTCACGCTGATTTAATGGTTGCGTTGGGCGGTTGTTTTTCCCTTCCATTTCTTCTATTGCGGCAATTTGTGCTTTGCTTGCTTGAATTGGGGCTTTAAAAATGGTCCAAGCCACGTTTTCACTACAAGGTGGAGTAGTGAGCGATCCATTTAAGCGGAAGCGTGCCATCTCTTTTGGCATTAGTACTTGAATATCAATCGGTTGAGCCAATTTTTCTTTTTGTCCAACGGTGAGTTTTTTCTCAACGACTGACGCTAATGCTGAATTAGCTTCACCTTCATTGACCATTACGGCAACAACCGCTAACGCTTTATCTTCACTTTGATGGACAAAATGAATTTCTAAAGGATAATGTTGACGTTTAAAGGTATGCTCACTTGGTGTGTGAAAGTGAAATTGTTTTAAATAAAATGGTTTATTATTGAGCGTAATAAATGGTGCATTTTCTTGTGCAACACTGACTTGCACGGTATGTCCATTGTTTTCTACTTGATACTCCGCAGGGAAGTAATTCATCTTAAGTGGTTTATTTGCCACTTTCATGCCGTTATCAGTTTCAAGATTAACAGGCGACTGAACTTTCCCTAGCTTACAGGTTTGATATTCGGTGAGCAAATCACCCCAATGTTCAGGGCTTTCTTTCCCATCATAAGACCAATGCACTTTATGCGTTTGGGTACATGATGTTACGCTTAATGCGATAAGTAAGCTAGAAAGCAATAGACGAGTCTTCATAAGGCACCTCTCCTTTTTTGTGGTATATGCCTCATCGATTCTACTGGTTCTGTATGATAACTTTTTGATTTTGGTCAAGTTTTGTTTGAGTGTTTAACTCATCGTACGAGTGGGGATAATGCTAAAAAAGCCATCTATTTTGACCGCACTTTTTAGCCCTGACAGAGTCGTTCTCTTAGATCTTCTGCAGTTTTGCTGGTTTTAATTCGCTCAAAAACGATGTCCGCTTCAGGATATTCTTTATTGAGATAGCGTAGCCATTGTTTGATGCGGGCAACATGATAAAAACCAGAATCATGGAAATTTTCCATTTCTGCGTATTTTTGTAAGATTTTTTGAATATCCACCCAAGGCATTTTTTCGCAATTTTGTTTGAGTACAAGGCTTAAGTTAGGAATATTTAATGCACCACGCCCGACCATTAGATCTTCGCAACCTGTCGCTTTCAAACATGCTTGACCATCTTCCCAACGCCAAATTTCACCATTAGCAATCACAGGGATCGTTAAGCGAGATCTCACTTCACCGATTTTCTCCCAATTGATGCGATCGGCACGATAGCCATCGGCTTTGGTTCTGCCGTGAATGGTGATTTCAGTGGCGCCACCTTGTTGTACGGCATCGGCAATTTCAAACGCTTGTGAAGTACAATCCCAACCTAATCGCACTTTCACACTGACAGGTAAATGACTAGGTACGGTTTTTCGTAAGGCTAGAGTTGCTTGATAAATTAATTCAGGTTGTTTGAGAAGTGCTGCACCTCCGTTACTGCCATTAACGGTCTTGGATGGACAGCCACAATTTAAATCAATACCATGTGATCCAAGCTCAATGGCGCGATGGGCATTTTCAGCAAGACAGTTCGGATGTTGACCTAAAAGTTGGACACGAACAGGTGTTCTAGAAGGTGTAAAACCCTGATTTTTGAGTTCAGGGCAAAGACGATAAAAGACCTTTTCAGGTAAGAGTTGATCCACCACGCGGACAAATTCGGTGATGCAGAGATCATATTCATTCACTTCAGTTAAAAGCTGACGAACGAAAGGATCGAGCACCCCTTGCATGGGAGCGAGGATAACACGCACTATTTCCAGCCTTTCACTTTACAAATTAAGTCGTAAGCAGCTTGGATTTGTTGCGCTTTTTCTTTGGCCATTTCCATCATTTCTGGTGGTAAGCCTTTAGCAACTAATTTATCCGGGTGATGTTCATTCATTAAACGACGATATGCACGTTTTACAGCATTACGGTCATCACTTTCACTCACGCCCAATACTTTATAAGCATCACTTAATGTTGGGCCTGAAGATTGTTGGTAACCACCTTGTTGGTATTGGTAGCCACCTTGCTGTTGATAACCGCCCTGTTGGTATTGGCGATAGAATCCACCTTGAGTAAATTGACGAGCTGCAATTTCCATTGCCAGCATTTGCTCAAACTGCATACGGGAAAGACCAAGCTCTTCAGCCACTACATAAAGCACTTCTTTTTCTGAGTCATGTAATTGAGAATCAGCAAATGCGGCTTGCACTTGTACGTGCAAGAACATTCTCAGTAAATCAGCGCGTTGTCCACATCCAATGCGGAATTCGCGAATCACCTGACGTAGTGGAAAATCTGTTGCTTTACCTCGACTAAATGCCTCTTGAGCAAGTTTGCGATGACTCTCATCTAATTGCATTTGGTTCATCAACTGATTCGCCAGTTGAATATCTTCTTCTGTCACACGACCTTTGGATTTACTCAAATGTCCCAGTACCGCAAAAGTCGTTTGCATAAAGAGCGCTTGTCGGGTCGTTTTTTTCTTAAAAAAGCTAGAGTTAACCGAACCAAGCTCATAGAGTTTTTTATCAGCGATGGAGCCTAAAATGAGCCCAGCGATGGCGCCGAAAAAGCCCCCCCATTTAAAACCGAGAAAAACGCCGATAATCTTTCCAAAAAAATACATTCTCTTCCCCTAAAGTGCGGTCAAAAGGTCTTTTGACAATAATGGGCAGACGCAAATGTCTGCCCCTACATTAATATGGCTTTATTCTTATTTTTCAAGTGATGAATTACACACCATAACTTTTACGATAAGCCCGCATCGCTGGTAAATATTGCTGATAATCAGGTTCTTTTTCAATGAATTGCATTAAATCATCCAAATCAATAATGGAAAGCACTTGGCACTGGTAGTCGCGTTCTACTTCTTGGATGGCAGAAAGTTCCCCTTTGCCTTTTTCCTGACGATTTAATGCAATAAATACAGCGGCTAATTTGGCGTTATTGGCCTCAATAAGCGCCATAGATTCACGAATAGCTGTGCCAGCGGTGATGACATCATCGACTAATAACACATTGCCGGTTAATGGGCTACCGATCAAATGACCACCTTCACCGTGATCTTTCGCTTCTTTGCGGTTAAAGCAAACAGGTGTATCACGATTAAATTGATTGAATAGTGCAATGGAAACGCTCGTCGCAATCGGAATACCTTTATAGGCAGGTCCAAAAATGACATCAAAATCGACCGCACTTGATTGAATCGCCTTCGCATAGTATTCACCTAAGCGAGCAAGATCTGCCCCCGTGCTAAATAATCCTGCATTAAAAAAATAAGGGCTTTTTCGACCTGATTTTAGTGCAAACTCGCCAAATTTAAGCACGTTACGGCTCAAGGCAAATTTAATAAATTCGATTTTGTAGCTTTCCATTTTTTGTTCCTATAAACCTAATGCTTCACGTTGTGCAGCGAAGATTTGTTCGCAGCCTTGTTTTGCTAAGCCTAATAAGGTGAGTAACTCTTCGTGGCTAAATGGTTCGCCTTCTGCAGTACCTTGTACTTCGATCATGCGACCATCTTCCATCATCACAACGTTCATATCCGTTTCGGCGGCTGAATCTTCTACATATTCCAAATCACACACGGCTTCACCTTCAACAATTCCAACCGAAATTGCCGCAACCAGACCTTTGATTGGATTGGTTTTTAATGTGCCGTTAGCGATTAAACCGTTGATAGCATCAAATAAAGCCACTGCTGCACCGGTGATAGAAGCAGTTCTTGTACCGCCATCCGCTTGAATCACATCGCAGTCTAAGGTAATAGAACGTTCGCCAAGGGCTTCTAAGTCAACCATTGCACGTAATGAACGTGCGATTAAACGTTGAATTTCCATGGTGCGTCCACCTTGTTTGCCTTTTGCGGCCTCACGTTGCATACGGCTGTGTGTAGAGCGTGGCAACATGCCATATTCTGCTGTCACCCAACCTTGATTTTGTCCTTTTAAGAAACGCGGTACGCTTTCATCAACACTCGCCGTACATAATACTTTGGTATCACCAAATTCCACTAATACTGAGCCTTCAGCATGTTTCGTGTAATTACGGGTGATTTTAATTGGACGAGATTGATGATTTTCACGATTATTTGGACGCATTCTGAATTCCTTTATTTTTATTGATAAAAAAGCGTGCTTATTTTAGCACGCTTTTCACTGTTTTATGGATTTGCTTGTTCAAACTCACGAATTTTATTAAAGACATCTTGTAAATCCGTACCATAATTAATTTTTTGCAATTCAGGCACAGAGTTAGATTTTACTAACATTCTGAGTGGTTGGAATTGCATATTGCACAAGTAGATTTGTTGATGTGGCAACATATGCTGTACAAAATGAGTGAGAGCATGAATGCCCCCA
>ERZ772962.1445-NODE-1445-length-12785-cov-2.930951_pt1 | contig 12785 bp, 4 predicted proteins | sample MGYA00580676_ERZ772962 | MGnify/ENA primary metagenome ERZ772962 (study PRJEB29015, sample SAMEA2738049) | human oral metagenome | biome: human oral; feature: human-associated habitat; material: saliva | place: China | collected 2230 ...
ATTTTTTGTTTAGCACTTGGACGTAGTTATCGTACTAAGAGTGATAGTGAATGTATAATGTTTGGTGAAACTGCCACAGCGATGTCATGTGTAGTTAACAAAAATGATAAGAATTTAGATATTATGTTAGGTATTAACAATAAAGGAAAAAGTGCTAAAATAGCAGGAGTGAAAAAAACTAAACTAACAGATTTCGTAGGAGAGCTAAATGTAGTATTATTTTCTCCCGAAGATCTGCAGCTAGTGAAAGGATCTCCATCACTTCGCCGAGAGTTTATAAATAGAGAATTTTATCAGTTCTCACGTATTTATCACAAATATTATTTAATGTACCAGCATTTATTGAAACAGAGAAATTCTTATTTAAAAGATATGCGAAAAAATCCAAAAGATGAAATGTTACTTGCATACTTAGAGACAGTAACTTCTCAATTAGCTAAAGTAGCAATTTATATTACAAGAGAAAGAGTGTCATTCGTTCAAGATATTTCAAAACTAACATATGAGAATATGCTTAATATATCTAATGGACAAGAATCATTAAAAATTAAATATAAAAGTTCAGTATTAGAAGCATTAAATATAAATGATATATCAGATGAAGTATTTAATGAGGAAAGCTTAACAAAGGTTATGATGAAAAAATCATATGACGATATAATGAGAGGGAGTACTAAAATTGGACCACATCAAGATGATTTAGAATTTTATATAAATGATCTTGATGCAAAGATGTACGCATCCCAAGGACAACAGAGAAGTATAGTATTGTCATTAAAGTTAGCTGAAATAAATTATTTAAAAACAAAAACTGGAACGTATCCAGTCTTACTTTTAGATGATGTCTTAAGTGAATTAGATAAAAATAGACAATTAAAACTGTTAGATGCAATTAATGAAAATGTACAAACATTCATTACAACACCTTCGATATCAGATATTAAAGAAGATTTATTAAAAAAAGCTAAAGTTTTTAAAATAGAAAATGGAAATATTAGCGAAATAATCTAGAAAATTTATTTATAAATTTACTAAAATGAAAGGAAAAATCATGGTAGAAAAAAAACAAATACAAGAATATAATGCCGATCAGATTCAGGTTCTTGAAGGACTTGAGGCTGTTAGGGTAAGACCAGGTATGTATATCGGTTCTACATCTAGTAAAGGTCTACACCACCTTGTTTGGGAAATAGTAGATAACTCAATAGATGAAGCCTTAGCTGGATATTGTAACACAATAACAGTAGCAATTGAAGAAGGAAATTGGATAAGAGTAGAGGATAACGGTCGTGGGATTCCTGTAGATATTCAAGAACAAACAGGTAAACCAGCACTTGAAGTTATCCTTACAGTACTCCATGCCGGTGGTAAATTCGGAGGCGGCGGATATAAGGTATCTGGTGGTCTTCATGGGGTTGGTGCCAGTGTAGTTAATGCCTTGTCAACTAACTTAGAAGCTTCTGTTCATCGTGATGGGAAAATTTACAGTATGAAATTTGAACGAGGAGATGTAGTTCAAGGTATTACTGTAGTTGGAGATACTGATAGAACTGGAACAACTATTCGTTTTAAAGCAGATCCAGAAATCTTCCAAGAAACAACAGTATATGAATACGATATTTTAAGAACACGTATTAGAGAACTTGCTTTCTTAAATAAAGGTATAACAATTATTCTTAAAGATGAGAGAGAAGGACAAGAAAAAGAAGAAACTTTCTGTTATGAAGGTGGATTATTAGAATATGTTGAAATGCTAAATGAAAATAAAGATGCTTTACACGAAGCTATCTATGTTCACGGTGAGATGGATGGAAAAGAAGTTGAGATCTCAATGCAGTATAACACAGGGTATTCTAATAATGTATTAAGTTATGCAAATAACATTAATACTCACGAAGGTGGAACTCACGAAAGTGGTTTTAAAACAGCTCTTACAAGAATAATTAACTCATATGGTAAGAAAAACAAACTTATTAAAGATAAAGAATCATTAACAGGGGACGACGTTCGTGAAGGTCTTGTTGCGATTATCTCAATCAAACACCCAAATCCACAGTTCGAAGGACAAACAAAAACTAAATTAGGTAACTCAGAAATGAGTACAATTACTAATAAGTTATTCTCTGAAGAATTAGATAGATTCTTATTAGAAAATCCAAAAACAGCGAAAATAATTGTTGAAAAAGGTCTTCAAGCATCACGTGCAAGAATTGCAGCAAAAAAAGCTCGTGAATCTACTCGTCGTAAAAATGCATTAGAATTTACTAATCTACCAGGGAAACTTGCAGATTGTTCAAGTAAAGATGCAGCTGAATGCGAATTATTCCTAGTCGAAGGGGACTCTGCGGGAGGTAGTGCAAAACTTGGGCGTAATAGTAAATTCCAAGCCATTTTACCGCTTAAAGGTAAGATTCTGAACGTAGAGAAAGTAAGAATCGATAAAGTACTAGCCAACGATGAAGTTCGTTCATTAATTACAGCTATTGGAATGGGTATTGGTGAAACATTAAATATCGATAAACTGCGCTATCACAAAATCGTTATTATGACCGATGCCGATGTCGATGGAAGTCACATTAGAACATTATTATTAACATTCTTCTTTAGATACATGAGAGAATTAATCGAAGCAGGATATGTGTATATCGCTAGACCACCTCTATACGGTCTAAAAGTAGGTAAGAAAGAATTCTACTGCCATACAGAAGAAGAACTGAAACAAAATATTGAAGAACATGCTGGGGATAAAAAGTATACAGTTCAACGATATAAAGGTCTTGGAGAAATGAACGCAGAAGAACTATGGGATACAACAATGGATCCAGAACATCGATTAATGTACAAAGTTAGCATTGATGACGCTCAAAGAGCAGATGCTGCTTTTGATACATTAATGGGTGAAAAAGTAGAACCAAGACGTAAATTTATCGAAGATAATGCGCTAAATGTTATAAACTTAGACATTTAGAAAGAAAGGATAGAACATGGAAGATAATAAAAATAATATTACCTTAAGAAACATAACGACTGAAATTGAAAATTCATTTTTAGATTATTCAATGAGTGTTATTGTATCGCGTGCATTACCGGACGTACGTGATGGGTTAAAACCAGTTCATAGAAGAATACTTTATGCTTTTAATGATTTAGGGTTAACATATGATAAACCTTACAAAAAAAGTGCCTTCGTTGTAGGGGAAGTAATGGCGAAGTATCACCCACATGGTGACTTTGCGACATATGGAACAATTGTACGTTTAGCACAAGATTTTAACAGTAGATATCCTTTAGTAGATGGTCAAGGGAACTTCGGTTCTATTGATGGAGATGGTGCTGCTGCGATGCGTTACACTGAAGCTAGAATGAGTAAAATAGCTTCTGAATTACTACGTGATATTAACAAAGATACTGTTGATATGCAAGATAACTACGATGGAACGAAACAAGAACCGAAAGTATTACCAGCAAGAATCCCTAACTTATTAGTAAACGGAAGTAGTGGTATTGCTGTTGGTATGGCTACTAATATTCCACCACATAACTTAGGTGAGGTTATCGATGGGGTAATCGCATTAGCAGATAACTCTGAAATAACAATTGCTGAACTTATGTCTAAAATTAAAGGGCCAGACTTCCCGACAGGATCATTCTTACTAGGACGTAGTGGGATAGTTAAAGCATATACAACAGGACGTGGTTCTGTAATTATGCGTGGTAAAACTGAAATTGAACAGATGAAAAATGGTAAGGAAAGAATTGTTATTACAGAAATTCCTTATCAAGTAAACAAAGCAAAATTAGTTGAAAAAATAGCTGAATTAGCTCGTGATAAAAAAATTGAAGGTGTTACAGACCTTCGTGATGAAAGTAACTTAAAAGGTATTAGAATTGTAATTGAATTACGTCGTGATGTTAATAGTAACGTAATACTAAACAATTTATACAAATTAACACCATTACAAAGTTCATTCGGTGTTAACATGATTGCTCTTGTAAATGGAGTACCTAAGTTATTAAATCTTAAAGAAGTACTTTACTACTACTTAGAGCACCAAAAAGAAGTAGTAGTTAGAAGAACTAAATTCGATCTAAAAAAAGCACAAGCTCGTGCTCACATATTAGAAGGTTTACGAATTGCTTTAGATAATATCGATAGAATAATTAGCTTAATTCGTGGTTCTCAAACTGCTGAAGAAGCAAAAGCTGGACTAATTGATCAATTTGGATTAACTGAAATTCAAGCACAAGCTATCTTAGATATGCGCTTGCAAAGACTTACAGGTTTAGAACGTGATAAGATTGAAGAAGAGTATAGTAAACTTATGGAACTTATCGCTGACTTAGAAGATATTCTAGCTAAACCAGAACGTGTAATTCAAATCGTTAAAGATGAGTTATTGGAAGTTAAGGAAAAATTCGGAGACAAACGTCGTAGTGTAATTATCGAAGGTCAAGTAGATCAAATCGAAAACGAAGATTTAATTGAAAAAGAACAAATCATAATTACTCTATCTCATAACCAATACATTAAACGTCTTGCTGCAAGTACTTATAAATCACAAGGACGTGGTGGACGTGGAGTAAATGGTATGACTACTAATGATGAGGATAACGTGGCTTACATGTTAAGTTGTTCAACTCATGATCATATCCTATTCTTTACAGATAAAGGTAAGGTTTATACTCTTAAAGGTTATGAAATTAACCAAATGAGTAGACAATCTAAAGGAATACCTATTATTAATCTGTTAGAAATTGAAAAAGAAGAAAAAGTAAACTCTATTATTGCTATTTCTGATTTACAAGAAGAAGGAACAAACCTAATCTTCTCAACTAAATATGGTATCATTAAGAAATCTAAATTAGGAGATTACGCAAGTATTCTTAAGAAAGGTAAGATTGCCCTTAAACTTGATGAAGATGATGCATTAATCGATGTACAAAGAATTACAGATGATCAAGATATTATGATTGTTACAGCAAATGGACAAGCAATCAGAATTAATGCTGAAAAAGTTCGTACGATGGGACGTGTAAGTCGTGGTGTTAAAGGTATTACACTTTCTCCAGATGACTACGTAGTAGGTATGGAAGTAGTTGATGAATCTAAGAAAATTTTAACAGTAACAGAAAATGGTATTGGTAAAATTTCTAAATCTACGGAATTCAATGTAATTAACCGTGGAGGAAAAGGTGTTAAAGTAGCAAAAGTTACGAAGAAAACAGGTAAGATTGTAGCGGTTAAATCAATCGCTGGAAATGAAGACTTAATGATAATGACTGATCAAGGAATTATTATTAGAATAGATGTTTCTACAATTAGTACACTTGGAAGAACCGCAACAGGTGTTAAAGTAATTAACCTTGTTGATGATCAAAAAGTGGCGACTGTAACACTGGCAGCCAAAGAAGAAAGCTACGAAGAAGAATAGGAAGTAAATATCAAAAAACTAGGAGAACTCTATAAATGGTAAAATACTATTTATAGAGTTTTTTTCATGAAAATAAAGAATAGACTAATAGTATTTTTAAAATAATATTTGATGTGAAAATTATAATATAATGAAGGTTTCTAAGCGGTTTAAAATAAATAATTAAATATAGTGAAATAAGAACAATAAAAACAGATTTCTAAAAAAAGCTAGTAAAATAATTAAGAATATAAAAAAAATATCTAAAATTCATTGTTTTATTAGAAAAAAAGTTTTATAATGGATTATGTAGTTAAAACTGATAAATATACTTTATTAGTAAAAATCTTATCAAGGAGTAACTAGATGAAAAAAACAAGACTAGAAAGTAATGTAAATGAAAATATAATACAAGAGGAGATTCAAATCCTTACAGAAATGCTATTGAAAGCTACTCAAAAGTTAATTTCTGAAGAAACTTTCCAAAAAATTGTAGAATTAAAAGAATTAGCTGACAAGAAAAATTATGAAAAATTAAATCTTATTATTAAAGATTTAACACAAGAAGAAATGGAAATTGTAGCGAATTTCTTCTCAGTATTACCACTGCTTATTAACATAGCAGAAGATGTTGATTTAGCTTATGAGGTCAACTATAAAAATAACTCAGATGAAGCATATATAGGTAAGCTATCTGAATCAATTAAAAATATTAAAGATAAAAATATTTTAGATAATATTAATGTAGTGCCAGTACTAACAGCACACCCTACGCAAGTACAGAGAAAGACAATTCTTGATTTAACTGAGAAATTACACTCATTATTAAGAAAACACCGTGATGTGAAAAATGGATTGATTAATGAAAGAAAATGGAAAAATGCTATCCAACAACTTATTGAAATATTAATCCAAAGTGATATTATTCGTGAGAAAAAACTGAAAGTTGCTAATGAAATTACGAATGTACTAGAATATTACAATCTATCATTTATAAAAGCAATTGGTAAATTAATGACTGAGTATAAATTATTATTAGAAGAACATAATATAGAGCTTAGAAATGAGACACCAATAACTATGGGAATGTGGATTGGTGGAGACCGTGATGGTAATCCATTTGTAACAGCTGAAACACTGAATTTATCAGCGATGAAACAGTGTGAACTTATATCTAATTACTATTTAGATAAATTAGAAAGTTTATATAGAACATTTTCAATGTCGACTCAATATATTCAAGAAAGTGAAGAATTAGAAGAATTAGCTAACCGTTCTAGTGATTCATCAGTATATAGAGAAAAAGAACCATATAGAAGAGCTATTTTCTATATTAAAGAAAAATTAGAAAATACTAAAGAATACTTACTTAATGATAAAGAAGTTGGAGAAAAATATTTAACGTCATTAGACTTTATTAGTGATCTACAAATTATAGAAAAATCATTATTAGAGAATAAAGGTGAGATGCTAATTACTGGAGAATTTGAAGAATTATTAAATGTTGTAAAAATCTTCGGATTCTATTTAGCAAGTATTGATATGCGCCAAGACTCAAGTGTCTACGAAGCGTCGGTAGCTGAGTTACTAAGTAGTGCTAATATAGAAAAAGATTATAGTTCGTTAACTGAAGATGAAAAATGTAAATTATTATTGAAACAACTGAAAGAAGATCCACGTCCTCTAAGTATCTATGACGAAAATAAACAATCGGAAGAGTTGAAAAAAGAACTAGCTATATTTAGAACTGCTAGAAAATTAAAAGACAAACTTGGAGATAACGTTATTAAACAAAATATTATTTCTCACACAACAAGTGTTTCTGATTTATTAGAGCTTGCAATTATGCTTAAAGAAGTTGGACTAGTTGGTAGTGATTTTGCTAGACTTCAACTTGTTCCATTATTTGAAACTATCGAAGACTTAGAAAATTCATATGAAGTTATGGATAAATATTTAAGCTTAGATATTGTAAAAAAATGGGTAAGTGATAATAAATGCTATCAAGAAATAATGTTAGGTTATTCGGACAGTAACAAAGATGGTGGATATTTATCATCGGGCTGGTCATTGTATAAAGCACAACAAGAACTTTCATCTCTTGGAGAAAAACATAATATTAAGGTTACCTTCTTCCACGGGCGTGGTGGAACTGTAGGACGAGGTGGAGGACCAAGTTATGATGCTATAATTTCACAACCTTTAGGAAGTGTAAAAGATAGAATTCGTCTTACTGAACAAGGAGAAATTATTGCAGCAAAATATGGAAATAGCGATGCTGCATACTATAATTTAGAAGCTTTATTCTCGGCTGTAATTCAAAGAATGAACACGGATAAAGTAAATACTGATATTAGAGATATTCCAGAAATCCAGATTATTATGGATGAAATTGTAAATGATAGTTACAATAAATATCGTGAGTTAGTATTTGAAAATCCAAACTTCTACAATTACTTCTTCGAAGCAACACCGATTAAAGAAATATCAAGTTTAAATATCGGTTCCCGACCAGCTTCACGTAAAAAAATTACTGATATCGGTGGATTAAGAGCTATCCCATGGGTATTCTCTTGGTCACAAAGTAGGATTATGCTACCAGGTTGGTATGGAGTAGGAACAGCGTTCTCGAATTTCATTAATAAAGATAAAGAAAATATTGAAAAATTACGTAGAATGTATAATCATTGGCCATTCTTCACATCATTACTATCAAATGTAGACATGGTTATGTCAAAATCAGATATGGATATTGCTAAAGAATATGCTAATCTGTGTAAAGATGAAGAAACTAAAAAAGTATATGAAGAAATACTAAGGGAATGGGAATTAACAAAACAAGTAGTATTAGAAATTTCAGAACATAAAGAGTTCCTAGAGGATAATACTTACCTTACTCGAAGTTTAGAAAATAGGTTACAATACTTCAATACTCTAAACTTACTACAAGTTGAGTTAATTAAACGTTCAAGAGAAGGTAAATTACCAGAATCTCAATTAAATACTATTCATATTACAATTAATGGAGTTGCTACTGGACTTAGAAACTCAGGATAAAATAAAAAATAGAAGATGGGAGTGACTCAAAAATTGATTTTGTTGAGTCACTCCTTTTAGTTTTAATGTATTTTTTTCAAAAATTAATACTAAAAAAACTTTTATTAAAGGTTAACATTAAATACGAATGAAAAATGTATTAATATTATTGATAATGTGATATTAATATTTTGGTTTTAGTATTTATAAAATTAATGGAAGTAACTCAAAAAAATTTTAAAATAAGTTACTTCCGTTTTTTTATTTAATTTTTATAGCGACATAACTATTAGGTGCTATAACAGTTCCGTATGGAGTTGAATAAATATCATTGTTTCCAAATATTTTTTCACCACAATGATTTTCAATAAAGTGAGCTTTAGAATCTAGATTTACAATACAAAGAATATTATTACGTTTATAGGCAATACATTTCTCGTTAGTATAAATAAATTCAAAATTTGTAATGAAATCATCTTTGTTTTCATTTCTAAAATTAGATAATTTAATATAATGATTTAGTAAATCTTCATCTTTATTATTATGGATAAATCCTAAACGATTATAAGGATCTCTAAAACCATACATTCCAATTTCATCACCATAGTAAATACAAGGAACCCCAGGAAGAGTAAATTGGATGAAACTAGCAAATTTCAGAAGATTTTTTGCTTTATCATATTGTTCTTTAGACAATTTATAAGTAGGTCGTTCATGAACTGGAACGTCTTCAGGATTATCAAATGCTAACATCGTTAGAACTCTCTCTGTATCATGACTACCAAGTAAGTTCATAACAGCATCGAGAGCAGGACGAGGATAGTTTTCAACTAATTTTAAAATTTCAAGAGTGAAATCATCAGCAGTTTTATTTTTTACAAAATTAATAATTGCATTTTTCCAAGGATAGTTCATTACACTATCAAGTTGATCTCCTAAGAAATAACGTCGACGAGTATTGTAAGAAATTTTATTAGTTGCATCTTCCCAAACTTCTCCGATAATTAAAGCATCTTTGTCATAATATTTTGCACTTTCACGTATTCTGTCTAAAAATTCATCAGGAAATTCATCAACAACATCAAGTCGCCAACCAGCAATTCCTAATTTTTGCCAGAAATTAACTACACCTGTATCTTTGTTATTGATGAAATCACTATATTCTTTGTTTTCTTTTATAACTGTAGGTAGGTTGTCAAATCCCCACCAAGAATGGTATTCATTAGGGAAATTTTTGAAGTCAAACCAAGGATAATAAGGTGAATTTTGTGAATTATAAGCACCAATACTATCGTAGTTGTTATATTTATTAAAATAAATACTATCTGAACCAGTATGACTAAAGACACCATCTAAAATAATTTTAATATTATCATTTTTAAAGTTTTTACAAAAGTTTTCGAATTGTTCATTTGTACCAAAATATGGATCAACATTAAAATAATTAGATGTTGAATATCTATGGTTTTCAGGACTTTCAACAATAGGATTTAAATAAATACTTTCAATATTTAATTTTTTAAAATACTCCTTCTCCTCCTCAATACCAAGAAGATTACCCATTAAGAAATCTTTTGCTCCATAGTTCTCATGAGTAATTGATGAGTGTGGAATACTATCCCAGTTTTCATGTCTAATTCTGACATTTTCATTTTTTGCAATTGTGGCAGTATATTTATCGCTTCGTTTAAATCTATCAGGGAATATTTGATACATAATTGAACCTTTGTACCAATCTGGTGTTGTAAAGTTTGAATCATAAACAGTAAGCTGCCAATCAGGTAGTTCATCATTACTATTAACAAGTTTAGCATTTAATCTATCATTTTTTAAATATACATAAAAACTATCAAAGTGGACTTCGAAATGATAGAAGTATAACCCAATATTAAAAGGGTCAAAAGCTACGCAATATTTAGAATAGTTATTATTAGACTTTTCTTTGAATGTTAAACTTTTAGAAACAATTTCACCTGTAAATTCATTTTTTATAATAATTTTAAAATCATTAAAATAAAAATCGTCTTTAATTAATACCTCAAAGTGGAATGATTCTTTATCATTTATTGCACCTTGAGGAAATTTATTTTTTATAGGATTAAATTTAATCATATTTTTCATCTCCGAAATATAAAATTTTCATTATCAATTTGTTTTACAAAACAACCAGTTATATTTTAATATAAAAGCGTTTAAATGTAAATGACATTATTATAAAAAAAGAGAAATTAATTAGTATAAAAGTATTAAAGTTGACATAATTATTTATAGTAAAATAGTAAAGAAAACATTTACATAAAGCCTACTATATGGTATACTATAGTTATAAAAAATAAAGAAATAATTAGTAATAATTTTAACTATTTTTTGTTGTATTTCTTTATGTTTAAAATTTTTTACCAGAGGAAGTAAGCGTTTACTTTTACTGAAAAGGGGGTTATTAGGTGAGTAATAATATGGCCGAATATTTATTCCATGAAGGAACTAATTACCATAGCCATAAATTTTTAGGATCATTTTTAGAAGGAGATACATGTACTTTTAGAGTATGGGCTCCAAATGCAAGAAGAGTATTTGTAACAGGTGAGTTTTGTTCTTGGCATCCACATACTTATGAGATGAAATTGATAAATGATAAGGGAGTTTATGAAATTCAAATTCAAGGTATTAGTCAGTTTGATGCTTATAAATATGTAATAGTTACTCAGAGTGGAGTTGAATTGTGGAAAGCTGATCCATATGCTAAACATGCAGAGACAAGACCGTTAACAGCTTCTAAAGTATATTCTTTACCAGAATATAGATGGAAAGATAAAAAATGGATGGAAAATAGAATCGTTCCTTATCATCAACCTATGAATGTTTATGAGGTGCATTTAGGTTCTTGGAAACATAGTGAAGAAGGCAAAGAATTAAGTTACAAAGAACTTGCACATAAATTAGTAGATTATGTTAAAGAAATGAATTATACTCATATCGAATTATTACCAGTAACAGAGTATCCTTATGATAAATCATGGGGATATCAAGCTACAGGGTATTTTTCACCAACTTCAAGATATGGAACACCAGAAGATTTTATGTATTTTGTTGATACTTGTCATCAAAATCATATTGGAGTAATACTAGATTGGGTTCCAGGACATTTTACAAAAGATGCTCATGGTTTATATGAATTTGATGGAACATGTTGTTATGAGTATTCTGATACGAGAAAAATGGAGCACGAAGGTTGGGGAACTAGAGTGTTTGATTATGGTCGTAATGAAGTTAAGTCGTTTTTAACGTCTAGTGCCGTTTCATGGATTGAAGATTATCATATCGATGGAATTAGAGTCGATGCGGTTAGTTCTATGTTATTTTTAAATTATTGTCGTGATGAAGACAAATGTGCTAGAAATATTTACGGTGGATTTGAAAATTTAGAAGCAATAGATTTTATAAAAAATCTTAACTTATATGTAAAAGAAAACTATCCAGGCGTAATTATGATTGCAGAAGAATCAACGAGCTATCCAAAGGTAACTGCTGCTGTTGAACATGGTGGTTTAGGATTTGACTTCAAATGGAATATGGGATGGATGAATGACAGTCTTGATTATTTAGAAACAGATCCTTTCTTTAGAAAAGGAGTTCACAACAAATTTACATTTTCAATGCATTATGCATTCTCAGAAAACTTCATTCTTCCTATATCACACGACGAAGTAGTTCACGGGAAAAAATCATTGCTAGATAAAAGTCCTGTTCCATATGAAGATAAATTTGCTAATTTCAAGGTATTTTTAGGATATATGTATGCACATCCAGGGAAAAAATTAACTTTCATGGGAATCGATATAGCACAGTTTATTGAATGGGATGAAGAAAGAGAATTAGATTGGTTATTAATGCTATATCCTAAGCATATATTTACACATAGATATGTTAAAGAACTTAACAAATACTATAAATCAACTCCAGCATTGTGGGAAAATGATAGTGATTGGGATGGATTTAGATGGCATGTTGTGGATGACAATAATAACAATGTATTTGCTTTTTCACGTAGAGATAGATCAGGTAAAGAAGTCTTAGTAGTAAGTAACTTTTCAAATCAAGTATTAAAGAATTATGAGATTGGAGTAGATACTTGGGGTAGCTACAAGATTGTATTGAATAGTGATGCTAAAAAATATGATGGAATTGGCCATCTGTGCAGGCAGGGCGCCTGGTGGCCTGGCGTTGGGGGCAGGTTACTGTGGAATGTTGGGAGTGCTGGCGCACAATTTGGCCAAATCTTTGTGGTCTGGCGCATGAAATCGGGCGATTTTGGGGCAAAGTTAGCCGGCCTGAGGG
>ERZ772962.1448-NODE-1448-length-12780-cov-5.903497_pt1 | contig 12780 bp, 7 predicted proteins | sample MGYA00580676_ERZ772962 | MGnify/ENA primary metagenome ERZ772962 (study PRJEB29015, sample SAMEA2738049) | human oral metagenome | biome: human oral; feature: human-associated habitat; material: saliva | place: China | collected 2230 ...
AGGTAACCTCGATTGCGATGCCGCATGGTTGAAGCAGGATCTGCCGAGAAATCCTCGCGACTTTAAGACCCCGAATTATGGGATGGACACTTTTGACAGACTCTTCACGGCGCGGCAGCTCGTGGCGCTCACGACCTTCTCGGACCTCGTGGGCGAGGCGCGCGAGCGAGTGCTGCGCGATGCGCTCTCGACGGGCATGGCCGAGGGGGAGCGGATCGAGGAGGGCGGCTCCGGGGCCGCCGCGTACGCCGACGCCGTCGCCACCTATCTCGGATTCGTCGTCTCGCGCCTCACCGATTACTCGTCGTCGATCAATACGTGGGCGAGCAACCCGCAGATGGAGATCCTTCGCAACGTATTCGCCCGTCAGGCCCTGCCCATGTCATGGGACTTCGCCGAGGGGAACCCGTTCGCGGACTCGTCGGGGAGCCTCGCGATCATGATTCGCGCGGTCTCACTGGCGGTTGAGAGAACCCCCGCGCGGGGCCCATCCGTGGCGGAGCAGGCCGACGCGGCGACCCGCGACTACTCCGGCGTCGTCATCTCCACCGATCCGCCCTACTACGACAATATCGGGTACTCCGACCTGTCCGACTTCTTCTACGTGTGGCTGCGCCGCTCCCTCAAGGACGTCCACCCCTCCCTGTTCTCCACCATGCTCGTTCCCAAGGCCGAGGAACTCGTCGCCAACCCGTACCGACATGGTGGCAAGGACGGGGCGAGGGACTTCTTCGAGGACGGCTTCCGCACCGTCTTCGCCAACGCCCGCCGGAGCGCCAACCCGGACTACCCGATGACGGTCTACTACGCCTTCAAGCAGTCGGAGACCAGCGTCGATGGACGGACATCCACGGGCTGGTCCACGATTCTCGAGGGCATGATCCGCTCCGGCTGGAGCATCACCGCCACCTGGCCCATGCGCTCCGAGCTGGGGAACCGCATGGTGGCCTCCGGAACCAACGCCCTGGCCTCCTCCATCGTCCTCGTGCTGCGACCCCGTCCCGAGGACGCCCCCATGACCGACCGCCGCAGCCTCATGCGCGAGCTGCGCCGCACCCTCCCCGAGGCCGTCGAGACCCTGCGCAGCGGCGGCATCGCCCCCGTCGACCTCTCCCAGGCGGCCATCGGCCCCGGCATGAGCGTCTTCTCCCGATACTCCCGCGTCATCAGCCCCGACGGCACCGACATGAGCGTCTCCGAGGCCCTCACCCAGATCAACGCCGTGCTCGACGAGGTCCTCGGCGAGCAGGAGGGCGACCTCGACCCCGACACCCGCTGGTGCCTCACCTGGTTCGACGCCCACGGCTTCACCGAGGGCCCCTACGGGGAGGCCGAGACCCTCGCCTCCGCCCGCAACGCCTCCATCGACGCCCTCAAGCGCTCCGGCGTCCTCACCTCCGGCGGCGGCCGCGTCGGCCTCATCGCCCCCGCCGACCTCCCCGACGACTACGACCCCCGCACCGACGACCGCATCTCCCACTGGGAGGTCGTCCTCCACCTCGCCCGGGCCCTCGACCGGCGCGGCATCGACGAGGCCGGGCGGATCCTCTACGCCGCCGCCGAACGCGGCCTGGGTGCCGACATCCTCCAGTCCCTCGCCTACCGCCTCTACTCCCTCGCCGAGAAGCACGGCTGGACCGAGGCCGGCCTCCTCTTCAACGCCCTGGGCGGCTCCTGGCCGGAGATCGCCACCGCGGCCCGGACCGCGGAGAGCACCGGTCCGGACATCCAGACCGCACTCGACCTCGACACCCTGGAGAACCACTGACATGTCCGCCACCTCCAACCGGGACCGCATCGGCCGGGCCATCGAGATCCTCTCCGGGGCCCTGGAGCCCTGGATCGCCGTCACCGTCGCCCCGAAGCTGCCCGCCGCCAGCACCTGGACCGACCTCCTCGCCTGGAAGGACGGCAGGCCGGATCGGACCTACGAACCCTCCGACCCCCAGTGCCAGCTGCGCATCATCACCGAACGCATCGGGAACCTCGGATTCCTCTTCAGCGGGATCCTCTCCCGCGGCGAGCAGAACCTCGCCGGCGAGCTGCGCGAGGTCCGCAACAAATGGGCGCACAACAGCCCCTTCAGCATGGACGACACCTACCGCGCCCTCGACACCGCCGAGCGCCTCCTGCGGGCCATCAACGCCCCCGCCGAGGCCGACCAGGTCCGCGCCATGAAGCGGGACGCGCTGCACTCCACCTTCGACGCCGCCACCAGGCGCGACACCCGGGCGAGCGCCGTCGCCATGCCCGGCCTCGGGGAGAACGGCCTCGCACCCTGGAAGGACGTCGTCCGCCCCCACCCCGACATCGTCTCCGGCAGCTACGGCCAGGCCGAGTACGCCGCCGACCTGCACCAGGTCGCCCACGGGGAGAGCAGTGAGGAGTACGGCGACCCCGCCGGCTTCTTCAAGCGCACCTACCTCACCGAGGGGCTCAAGACCCTCCTGACCATGACCGCTCGGCGGCTGTCCGGGGATCCCAACGCCCAGGCCGTCATCAACCTTCAGACCACCTTCGGTGGCGGCAAGACCCACTCCATGCTCGCCGCCTGGCACCTGGCCGGCCCGACCCCGCTCAAGGACCTCACCCAGGACGTCCAGGATCTGCTCGCCGACACCTCGATCCCCGAGGACGTCAGGCGCGTCGCCATCGTCGGCAACGAGATCTCCCCCGGGCAGCCCACCACCAAGCCGGACGGAACGGTCGTTCACACCCTGTGGGGCGAGCTCGCCTGGCAGCTCGGCGGCGCCGAGGCCCACGAGCTCATCGCGCAGGCCGACCGCACCGGCACCAATCCCGGTGCCGCCCTGCGCACCCTCATCAGCCGCCACACCCCCGCCCTCATCCTCATCGACGAATGGGTCGCCTACGCCCGAGGCCTGTACCGGCGCGACGGCCTGACCGGCGGCAGCTTCGACACCCAGTTCACCTTCGCCCAGGAGCTCACCGCCGCCGTCCAGGGCACCCCCGGGGCCCTCCTCCTCGTCTCCATCCCCGCCTCCGACATCCGCCAGGACGGCACCGTCACCCGCGCCTCCGAGCTCGAGATCGGCGGCGACGGCGGCCGCGAGGCCCTCCAGCGGCTCCAGCACGTCGTCGGGCGCGTGGCCCACAACTGGAGCCCCGCCACCTCCGGGGAGAGCTTCGAGATCGTGCGCCGGCGCCTGTTCACCGACCTCGACGCCGAGGCCCTCCGCAAGCGCGACGCCACCATCAAACGATTCGTCGACTACTACCGGGGGCAGCGCGGCGAGCTGCCCTCCGAGACCTTCCAGCCGGACTACGAGCGGCGGCTGCGCGAGGCCTACCCCATCCACCCCGAGCTGTTCGACCGGCTCTACGGCGACTGGTCCTCCCTGGAGCGGTTCCAGCGCACCCGTGGCGTCCTGCGTCTCATGAGCGCCGTGGTCCACTCACTGGTCCAGGCCGACGACGACGCCCCCCTCATCATGCCGGGCTCCATCCCCTTCGACGACGACGCCGTCCGCGACGAGATCGCCGGCTACCTCGACGACGCCTGGCGCACCATCATCGAGACCGACATCGACGGCGAGAACGCCACACCCCTGCGCATCGACCGGGAACGGGAGCTGTTCGGACGACGGGCACTGACCCGGCGCATCGCCCGCACCCTGTTCCTCGGCTCCGCCGCCACCCTCGACACCGCCCACAAGGGCATCGACCGTCAGCGCCTCTTCCTCGGCGTGGCCATGCCCGGGGACACCCTGGGCAACTTCGGCTCCTCCCTGCAGATGCTCACCGACCGAGCCACCTACGTCTACAACCAGGGGACCCGGAGCTGGTACGACCGGCAGCCGTCGATCAACCGGATGGTCGTCGACCGGGCCGCCTCCCTCGACGCCGCCGACGTCGCCCGGGAAGCGGTCGACATGCTCAAGGGAATGGCGGCGGGCGCCCGCGAGTTCGCCCATGTCATCGTCGCCCCGGCATCCACCGGGGACGTCCCCGACAAGCAGGAGACGACACTGGTCATCCTCGGCCCGGACCGCACGGTCGCCGCCAGGAACTGGCGGAGCTCGCAGGTGACCGGGCCCGGCAGGGAGTTCACCGAGGAGCTCCTGCACCATCGCGGCTCCGCGCCCCGTAACCATGTCAACACCCTCATCACCGTCGCCCCCGACGAGGGGAGGTGGGCCGAGGCCGAGCAGGCATTGCGCATCCATATGGCATGGTCGGAGATGGCGAAGGAGGAGTCGATCCGGGACCACGACCTCACGCTCAGCCAGGCCGAGCAGGCACGCCAGAAGAGGCGGGACACCCAGAGCGTCGCCGAGCGCTCGGTGGCGGGCGCATGGATCTGGGCGCTCCACCCCGTCCAGGACAATGGCGGCCGCCCCTTCAAGATCGAGCCGATCAAGATCGAGGGGGACGAGCAGCGGATCGCCGTGCGCGCCGGCCTCAGGCTCGGCAAGCAGGACATCGTCCTGACCGACATCACCCCGACGGCCGTGGCCCTTGAGCTCGGGGGGATGAACCTTCGTGCCCGATGGAACGGGGGCAGGATCACCGTCGGCGAGCTGTGGTCCTACTTCACCCGTTACCCCTACATGCCGCGCCTCCGGGACCGGACGGTGCTGGAGGAGGCCGTCGCCTCCGTCATGGATGACATCGGCTGGGAGAGCGTCGGCTTCGCCCTCGCCGCCGACTACGACGCCGAGCGGGGCGACTTCCTCGACCTGCGCCTCCCGCGGGAGGACGAGACGCCGAGGATCACCGACACGACCCTCCTCGTCGCCCCCGCGCTCGCCCGTGCGCAGCGCCGCCGTGAGGAGGAGGAGCGGAGGATTGCCGCGGCCGCGGAGTCGTCCGAGTCCGGACCCGCCGACGACACGGGCGCCGCACCCGACGCCACCGCGCCCCGACCCGGCTCCGCCCGCGACGGGCGCGCCGTCCCTCCGGCACCCGAGCCGCAGCCCGTCGCCAACTCGAGATTCGAGGGAGTGGCCGAGCTCGACCCCGGGAAGGACATCGCCGCCCAGCTCGCGCTGCTGGCCGATGAGGTCATCGCCCACCTGAAAGCCGGCGGCGCGGACAGCCTCAACATCGAGGTCTCCATCGACGCGACCCGTTACAACGGATTCGATGCCGACACCGTGCGCACGGTCGCGGAGAACGCCCGCACACTCGGTCTCAAGCCGGGCCGATTCACCGAGGGGTGACCATGGAGGACATCGCCGCGGTCTCCTCCCGGACCGTTCCGCCCGACCCGTCCATCGCGGACGCCCTGGGAGCCCATCACGAGCTCCCCACGGTGCTCGCCGACCTCGTCGACAACTCCATCGACGCAGGAGCCTCACAGGTGCGCATCCGCATCCTCACCGATGACGACTACGTCACCGGCATGCTCGTCATCGACGACGGCCACGGCATGGACGAGGCCGGCATTGACGCAGCCATGGCCCTCTCCCGCCGTCGTGACTACGGCGAGACGGACCTGGGCCACTACGGGCTCGGACTGAAGGCCGCCTCCCTGAGCCAGGCCGACACCCTCGACGTCTACGCCCGGGCCATCGGGGACGTTCCCGTCGGCCGGCGCATCACGAGGGAGGAACCCACCCTCGTGCAGAGCCTCGACGCCGGTCAGGTGGGTGAGGTCCTCGAGGGGGCCCTGGTGCGCATGACCGATGCCGCGCCGCTGAGCGGGACCGTCGTCCGCTGGCGGGGGTTCCGTACCGCGGTGGTCGCGCCGGACCGGGATGAGCGGCGCTCCTGGCTCAGCCGACTCGTCGAGAGCATCCGCGGTCACCTCGGCCTCGTCTTCCACAGGATCATCGCCCGGGGGGACGTCGAGATCGCCGTCGACGAGTACGACCTCGGCCTGGGACGGGCGGGGTCCGTGAGACGAGTGCGGGCCCTCGATCCGCTCGCCCTGGATGCCTCTGCCGCGCATCCGTACCGACTCGCCGGTGAGGTCGGCGAGGTTCCCTTCGACCTGACCGCCGTCGTCCTCAAGGGCGCCGTGCTCGAGGCCCCGGGGGTCGAGGTCTCGCGGAGGCTCTCCCCGGCCGAGGGAGGCCAGGGACTGTACGTCTACCGCAATGACCGCCTGCTGCAGCTGGGCGGCTGGAACTCCATCATCGACGGCGGTAGGGACTACGCGAACCTGCGCATCTCCCTCGATGTCGGCGACGCGCTGCTCGACGTCGTCCGAATCAACCCGGAGAAGAGCGGCGTCGTCCTGGAACCGGAGATGGGGCGGGCCGTCCACGCCTCCGTAGGACAGGACATCGGAACCTTCTCAGCGCTCCTCGCCTCCGCCCGCAATGCGGCCACCGAGGGGCGCCGGAGGGAGCCGCGCCCGATCCGACTGGTCGAGCCGCGCGGAGGCCTCAGCCGGGACGTCTACGACGCCGTCCAGGACTCCGTCGAGTTCGCCGACGCCGAACCCATCAGGATCCGGTGGGAGCGCCTGCCGGAGAACAGCCTGGTCGAGGTGGACCATGAGCAGCGCCTGCTCAAGATCAACGAGCGCCACCGGCGAGTGTTCTCCACCAGCACCGACCCGCAGGACGCCCCACTGCTCAAGACCCTCGTGTACCTGCTCTACTCGCGTTTCTTCGAGGGGGCCTACCTCGGTGGGCGGGAGAGGCGTGAGATCAAGGCCTTCGAGAGAATCATCGAGACCGCCCTCGCCGACGAGCTCCGGCGTCGTGGCGTCCGGGAGGAGTAGAACATGACCGAGCATCCCGATGACCGTAACGCGTTGACCCCGGAGACCCTGGCCGCATACTTCGACGCCGGGCACCCCGCTGAGCAGCGGCTCGCCGAGGAGCCCCTCTGCGTCCTGGGCATCGACCCGCCTCGCGGGGAGCTGACGCTGCGCACGCCGGCGACGGGCTCGGTCATCGACGTCTCTGCCTACCGGATGATCCGCACCGACATCGTCGAGGAGCCGGGGGACGAGACCGTCTGGTTCCGCGTCACCGTCGAGGCCAAGGGCATCGAGTACGAGGCCTACTCCCTCCTCCAAGCAGTCACCGACCAGCTCCAGCAGGGCGACGACCTGGAGCGGGCGCTCCACGTGGCGCTCGACGCCTTCCGAGGACTGCTCGCGCGCGCACCGAGGCTGAGCGAGGACCAGGAGATCGGGCTGTTCGGTGAGCTGGTGGCGCTCGATCGGCTCATCGACGGAGTCGGGGAGACGAAGGCGTTGGCAGCCTGGCTGGGGCCGCGGGCAGAGGAGCACGACTTCGTCCTCGGCGAGGCCGACGTCGAGGTCAAGACCACTCGCAGTGAGCGACGCATCCACGTCATTCACGGCCTCGGCCAGCTGACCCCCACACCGGGGCGGCCGCTGCATCTCATGTCGGTGCAGGTAACGGGAGCCGGTGCGGCCGGCAACGGGGAGACCCTCCCCGAGCTCATCGAGCGCATTCGCCGGCGGCTGCGGTCCGGGCGCACGGACTTCGACGACAGACTCACCGACTGCGGATGGGAGGACGCCCAGGCCGACCGGCTCTACACGACGCGCCTCCTGGTCCGCAGTGAACCTCGTTTCTACACCGTCGATGAGGACTTTCCAGCGATCACCTCCGCAGGACTCTCCCGGATCGTCACCCGCCCCGAGCTGGTCCGCAGTATCGACTACCGGATCGACGTCACCGACCTCGAACCCGAGGGGACCGCACCCGCCGAGTTCACCGCCGCACCCACGCACGAGGACTGAGACATGAGCATCGACAAGTACGACCAGGCCCTCAAGCAGGCGCTCGACGGCATGAACGTGCCGATGGATCTGCACGGCATCGTCTCGGCGTACCTTCAAGCAGTCGGCGAGGTCATCGCCCGAGAGGAGATCCCCGACCTCATCCTGAGCGCGGAGCGCAACGCCCCGGGAAGAACGAAGTTCCACCTCCGGCTCAGCGAGTGGGATGCGGAGAAGGATGCCGCCTGGACTGACGGGACCGCCGCCCGCACCCCCGAACGGCGGGCGGTCGTCATGAAGCGGCTCGGCGTGAGCGATGACGTGGCGTCGCGCATCAACGAGGCCTTCCCGGTCTTCGTCGATCGGACCAAGGCCATCCTCGCCCCCGACTGGACACCCTGGTACGACGAGGAGCGGCGGCGGGCGCACCACTTCTACTGGGACGGCTACCGGTCACTGCTGGAGAAGAGACTGCCCCCCGAGGCGGTGGCGAGCATTGACTCGGCCACCACCGACATCGTCGGACGACTCGCCGACCCCTCGGGGGCCGAGCCCTACCAGTCGAAGGGTCTGGTCGTCGGTCACGTTCAGAGCGGCAAGACCGCCAACTTCACCGGTGTCATCGCCAAGGCCATCGACGCGGGTTACCGGCTCATCATCGTGCTCACCGGAACCGTGGAGATCCTGCGCTCCCAGACCCAGCGCCGACTCGACATGGAGCTCATCGGGAGGGAGAACATCCTCGGGGGAATCAGTGAGGAGGACGAGGATCTCCTGAAGGACGTCGACTACGCCAGCACTGATGACGTCGACTGGAGGGCGGGGCGATTCGTCTCCTACGGTCCCGGATTCACCGAAACGGGTGTTCCGGCCATCCATCGCCTGACCAGCGCCAAGTGGGACTACGGAAAGCGCAAGGACGGGCCGGGTATCCTCGATCCTCGGATCGGGCGTGAGCTCAGCAATCCAGGTAGGCCGATGTGGCACCCGGACAACATCCATCGGACCGACGTACGCATCGCCGTCGTCAAGAAGAACAAGACTGTGCTCGGCAAACTGGTCAACGATCTGCGACGCATCAAGGCCCGGACGGCCGAGCTCCCCACCCTCATCATCGACGACGAGGCCGATCAGGCCTCGGTCAACACGGTCAAGCCGGACAGCGCCGGAACGCGGAAGGAGCGCACCGCGATCAACCGGCTCATCGCTGAGCTCATGGGCAGGCTGAGCCGGGCCCAGTACGTCGGTTACACCGCGACCCCATTCGCGAACGTCTTCGTCTCACCGGAGGATGCCGAGGACATCTTCCCCCGCGACTTCATCGTGAGCCTGAGCGCCCCGGAGGCCTACCGGGGCGGTCGGGCCTATCACGACTTCGAGGAGCTCACCGATGAGGAGAAGGACGATCCGGCCGTCTCGAACGAGAAGGCTTTCGTCCGCAGTCTGCGCGGTGACGACGACACTGATCCGCAGCGCGTGGAGAAGGAGCTGCGCGAGGCCCTGAACGCCTTCGTGCTCACCGGGGCGATCAAGCTGTGGAGGGCGACGAGAAGACCTGCTCTGGAGGGTGCCTTCCGCCACCACACGATGCTGGTGCACGAGTCCGTCAAGCAGACGGAGCACGCCGAGCTCGGGGATCGGATCCGTCGCCTGTGGCAGCAGGCGGGATACGGGTCCCCCGCATCGAATGATGCGCTGCGCAAACTCTTCGATGAGGACTTCGCCGTCGTCTCCACCGCCCGGCAGTGGGAGGACGACCTGCCCCTTCCGGAATCCTTCGAGGACGTGGCTCCATTCATCGGCGAGGTGCTCGACCTCGTCATGGCCGGCGGTACCGACCCGGTCGTCATCGTCAATGGTGACAAGGACCAGCAGTACAACCAGGTCGACTTCCAAAGGGATCGGGTTTGGCGAATCCTCGTCGGCGGCACGAAGCTCAGTCGGGGGTTCACCCTCGAGGGGCTGACCATCACTTATTTCAAGCGCAGGTCGACTCAGGGGGACGCCCTCATGCAGATGGGGCGGTGGTTCGGCTACCGGCGTGGATACCCTGATCTGGTGAGGCTGTACATGGCTAGAAGCATCAAGGGGGCCGGTAACACGACCTATGACCTCTACGAGGCATTCGGAGCGATCATGCGGGATGAGGAGCAGTTCCGCGAGCAGCTCGAGACCTTCGCCGGGCTCGGCGAGGACGGGCGTCCGCTCCTCCGTCCCATCGAGGTTCCGCCGCTCGTCTTCCAGCAGCTGCCGTGGTTGCTCCCCACGAGCCGGAACAAGATGTACAACGCGAAGCTCGATTTCAAGGGGGTCGGCGGCAAGCTTCAGGACTTCCCGCGGCAGCCCGAGCGGGGAGGCGGAGAGACGAATGCGAAGCACTTCGCACTCGTCCGGCCGTGGTTCGACCACGATCTGTTCGGACCGATCGAGTCCTTCGAGTACTGGGATCCGAGGACCAAGCGCATGGGGGAGTTCGACGGGCGGGTCGCCGTCGTCACCGCCGAGGAGATGCTCACGGTTCTGGAGGGCTTCTCATGGATGGAGCAGTTCGACTTCGAACCCACTCTGGAGATGATCCGCCGTGCCATGGCCGGTGGGAAGCTGAAGGACTGGGCGATTCTCCTCCCCATGCTCAAGGGGACGCCGGAGAAGACGGTCGACGGGCTTCGGATCCCGATGCTCAAGCGGACCCGCCGCGGTGGCACCCGCGGAGGATTCTCCGGAAGCTCCTTCCGACAGCGTGACGCCATCGAGACCATCGCCGGAAAGCCCCGCCCGAAGGACAGGATCGCGGGAGAGCACGACGCCGCCATCGCCTATCGGACGAGTACCCGTGGCGCCATGCTCCTCACCTTCGCCGCCGACCCGAAGAACGGTGCCGAGAGGACCCCGAGCCGTATGCCCGAGACGATGACCGTGGCGGACACCGCCACGCTCTTCTCCCTGGCGCTTCCCTATGCGGCCGCCCCCAGCGGGAGTATCGCCTTCAGTGTCAGACGCAGAGATCGGAGCAATGACCCCGTCGTCGACGCCGACTGAGCCGGAGAGGTCTCAGCCGCGACGACCGGGACGGACCGAGGCCCCGTCCTGGGCGTCGACACCGGGCGTGGCCAGGTCCATGCGTGCCAACATGCACCGGGACACCAAGCCCGAGCTCGCGATCCGGCGACTGCTGCACGCCCGGGGCCTGCGCTACCGCGTGGACATGGCACCCTGGAGCAACAAGCGCCGGCGGGCGGGCATCGTGTTCACCCGTCGGCGCCTGGCCGTATTCATCGACGGCTGCTTCTGGCACGGCCTGACTCATGACGGTTAGTGTGCCGGGGGTGGGGTGCTCAGGGCGGTGAGGATGTCGTTGGCGGTGTCGGTCAGACGTGGTGCGGCGGTGAGGTGGTGGCCGTTGAGGTTGATGGTGACCTCCTGCAGGCCGCGTAGCTCGCGCACGATCCTGGCGATGCTGATCCCGGTGGTGTCCTGGAGGTGTCGGGCGACGGCCAGGGCGGCCATGACCACGGTCAGGTGGGCCTCGATGGCGTCACGGGTGTGGTGGAAGACGGGGCGGGCTCTCAGGTCGTGCTTGCTCATCCGAAATGACTGCTCGACGTGCCACAGCTCGTGATACGAGGAGACCACCTCACCGGCATCCATCAAGCGTGCAGGAACGAAAGGTGGCATACCCCTTGAGCCCCACCAGGGAACGGGCCCTGGCGATGGACGCCTCATCGAGGACCTGATCGCCTTGATGGACGGTGACGAACCTGGTGCCCTTGGGACGCTTCTCGCCGGCGATGACGGCCCGGGCCCGGTTGGCCTGGGCGGTCAGGGTCTGAGTGTCCCTGGCGGCGCGCTTCTTGGAGTAGGCCCACACTGCTCTCCATGAGCCCGGGTGAGTGTGCGGGTCCCAGATGGGCTCACGACGCTTGCTGACGTCCCGCTCGCTCCTGGAGCCTTTCTTGGGGGTGATGGTGTCAATGAGCTGCCCATCGGTGAAGGCGTCCCCGCTCCAGCGGAAGTGGGCCTCAAGGTCACCTGGGGCCCGGACCTGGCGGGCCCCGACAATGAACCGCAGCCTCGCCTCATGCAGAGACTTGAGGTTGGTCGCTGAGAGCATGCCGGCATCAGCGACGATGACGAGCTCCTCGATACCGTGAGCGGCCTGGAAGGCCTCCACGATGGGGATGATCGTGGTGGTCTCGGCCTTGTTCCCTTCCCAGCACCCGATTTTCAGGGGGAAACCACGGCGGTCGACCAGCAGGCCCACGATGACCTGAGGATCGACCCTCCTCTCCTTGGAGTAACCGACCTTGCGCAGGTCGTCCTCCTTCTCAGCCTCGAAATAGAGCGTGGCCACGTCATAGAGGCACAGGGCCAGACCGGAGGTGCTGGTGACGTGCTCGAACAAGGCCCCAGACAGGCTCTCACGGTAGCCCCGCTCGACGCAGCGGCCCAGGGAGGCGTACAAGGTGTTGCGGTGGGCCGGGGCCGGCCAGCCGATCTCGGACAGGACCCTGGGAGTGTCGGCCTTGGAGGTCGGCTCGATCAGGCGAGCGGCGACCATCTGCTCAAAGGCCCGGTCACCTCCAACCGCCTCGCCCAGCCCCAGACGCCTGTAGGCCGAACGGAGGGCCTCGATCAGCCAGGCCGACCTGCGCGAGATGATCTGCGGCCTTCGCACCGCACCACCGTCACCCGGCTCGTCACCCGGCTCGTCACCGGGAGTCTGGCCGCCACCGTCGAGTGCTGGCCCCAGGTCCAGGACCTGCTGGCCGGCCAGGAGCCGCTGGCGCCCCAGACGCATCAGCGCAGCCAGCTCGGCCTCGTCATGGGCCGACCCCAGGTGCTCCACGATCCGGCGCACACCATGGTCCTTGGCCACGACCTGCACGGCCGTGGCCCCCGAGGCTGTCTTGACCTGACGCAGGTACGGACTCACCCACCAGATCCTACCGCCGCCTTAGTGCCCCGAAACGACCACCCCACCCCCAGAATCCCAACGAAAAACCCCACTCTGAAACACAAACCACCCCAACCTGTGCAACTCAGGTCAGTGAGCGTACTCGTGATGGACGGCGGGCATTACCCGAGCAGGTCCTCGCGATCGGGGTCGTCAC
>ERZ772962.1449-NODE-1449-length-12779-cov-14.891622_pt1 | contig 12779 bp, 12 predicted proteins | sample MGYA00580676_ERZ772962 | MGnify/ENA primary metagenome ERZ772962 (study PRJEB29015, sample SAMEA2738049) | human oral metagenome | biome: human oral; feature: human-associated habitat; material: saliva | place: China | collected 2230 ...
CCCGGTTCGGCTCCGGGCGGGGCGGGAGTGCGGGCGCGGCGTCGAGGTCCCGTGGAGCGTCGGCGCATCGGCCCACCCCGCAGCGTGCAGCCTCCGCGGATGCCGGCTGGCATGCGGCGGGCGCGACGGGCGGAAACAACGAGACGGCCCGGTCGCGCGGGCCCAGGACGGACGGAGGCGAGCGGCCATGAGCCCGACTGCCAGTGACACCAGTACTTCGACGGGCCTGTCCGTGCGCGGGCTCGCCGTGACCTACGGGGACCTGCGCGCCGTCGACGGCGTCGACCTGGAGGTGGCCGCCGGCGAGGTCGTCGCCCTCCTGGGGGCGTCGGGCTCAGGCAAGTCCTCCCTGCTGCGCGCGGTGGCCGGCCTGGAGGACGTGGCCGCCGGCGAGGTCGCCTGGGACGGGCGGAGCATGGTGCGCGTGCCCGTCCACAAGCGCGGCTTCGGCCTCATGTTCCAGGACGGCCAGCTCTTCGAGCACCGCGACGTCGGCAGCAACATCGCCTACGGGCTCACCGGCCTGCCGCGCGCCCAGCGGGGCGAGCGGGTGCGCGAGATGCTCGAGCTCGTCGGCCTGCCCGGCTTCGAGCGGCGGCGCGTGACGACCCTGTCCGGCGGGCAGGCCCAGCGGGTGGCCCTGGCCCGGGCGCTGGCCCCGGCGCCGAGGCTCCTGCTGCTCGACGAGCCCCTGTCCGCCCTGGACCGGGCCCTGCGCGAGCAGCTGGCCACCGACGTGCGCACCATCCTGCGTCGGGGCGGCACGACGGCGCTCTACGTCACCCACGACCAGGACGAGGCCATGACCGTGGCCGACCGGGTCGGCGTCATGGAGGCCGGCCGCCTCCTGCGCCTGGACACCCCCCAGCGCCTGTGGGCCGAGCCCGGAAGCAGCAAGGTGGCGCGGTTCCTGGGCTTCGACGTCGTTGGCGACCTCGCCCTCGCCCCCGGCGCGCTGCGCGTGGTGGAGGCCGCGGCGGGGAAGCCAGGGGAACGGGGTGGGGTCGCGCAGACGGATATACCGGCGACACCGGAGACTCTGCCGGCCACCGTGCTGGCCTCGCGGCTGCGTCGCGGCCAGTGGGAGGCCGAGGTCGAGCTTGACCCCGAGCGGCTCGCCGCCCTGGCAGGGACGGCCGGGTTGGCAGGGCCAGACGAGGTGGCCGGGCTGGACGGGCCGGCTGAGCCGTCCAGCGTCGGGGCTGATGTGGCGGCGGGTCGTGAGCCGGCCCGTGCTACCCGTGCTACCGCCCTGACCCGGCGCCCCCACGCGTCCGGGGCGCGCGTCACCCTGAGTCTCGACCCCGCCCGCACCGCCCGCCTGTAAGACACGGGTGCGGAAGCCCCGCCGTCGCTGTCGTGCCTTGTGCCTCGGGATCGAGGGGTAGAGGGTACGACCTCGCGACCTACCCTACGACCGCACGGTTAAACGTCGTTGGGCCACCTGTGGGTCACGGAAAGGTCTCGCCGCACACCTTGGCCGGGCAGATCACACCCCCAGTGGCGCCGTGATCCTTGTCACTCGTCGATGTTTCCCGGCTCGCTCCGGTACGGCCTCCACCAGGACTTTTCTCCCGTGTGGCGCCGCCGTTGTGGGCGGGCGAGAAGCCATAGCGTCGGAGGAATGGCGAGGGGGAGCCGCGCTCGGATGCTGAGCCTGGCGATGCCAAAAGATCACGAACAGGTCGCAGTTGAAGTCTCCAGTTGAGTAGCATCCACAGTGCTGGCAGCCGTGGGCGCCTCTGCGTCGGGCTCGTGCGTCGGCGTCGTCGCCGGCCCCGAGCCGCGCCCGGATAGCCTCGGCAATCGGCGCCTTCCTCAGTGATAATCCCGATCCTCCACCGCAAGGAGCCTGACATGTCCGCCTACGTCCGCTACTACCGGCGGCTTCAGGCACTCACTCAGCGCCTGAGCACCTACCTGGACCGGTTGGAGGCTCGCGCCCGGGAGTTCGGCGTCAGCTCGGCCCGCACCGCGATGGAGATGCAGATCACCGACCCGGCCTCCGTCTCCGCCTTCCGCTCGGAGGTCGAGGCCCAGATCATGTTCCTGCACACCAAGGCCCAGCGGGTCTTCGCCAAGCACTTCGCCCCCTTCCTGGACATCGACGCCGACCTGTCCATCGACGAGGACCGTCAGCTCTCCGCCCGCCTCCAGGACGCGGCCAACCTCGTGGGCGGCTTCGAGGTGCGCCTGCGCAACATCATCGAGGAGGTCTTCGCCCCCGGCCGCGCCGAGCAGGCCCGCGAGGAGTGGAACCGCGCCATGACCGACTGGCGCCAGGCCCAGTTCTCCTTCACCTGCGACAAGTGCGGCGACCCGGTGCCGCTGCCCGAGCTCTACCACATGCCGGTGTTCATCACCTGCCCGCGCTGCAAGTCGCGCGTGGCCTTCCAGCCCACCGAGGCCATGGCGGCCGCGCCCACCTGGGCCAAGGAGGTCGCCAAGACCACCTGCTACGCCGAGTGGCAGAAGTCCGAGTCGGAGCAGGCCGCCGAGGAGGGGGTGGGCCTGGCCTTCTTCTACTACGTCGACTACGCCATCGCCCACCACCTCATGATGAACCGCCTCCTGCCCTTCTACGTGCGCTCCCAGGGCGGCCAGGAGGCCCTGCGCCGCGACGTGCGCAAGGCGCTGGAGACCCGCACCCACCAGCTGCGCCCCGACGAGGTCTCCCCCCAGTACCACGCCATGGAGTACGTCAACTTCATGGGCGGCCTGGGCCGCTCGGCCCAGATCCTGGGCCAGGAGGGCCTCGAGGACCGCCGCGAGCTCATCCTGCAGACGGTGCGCGACATCATGCGCCCCGACGAGCCCCTGGCCCGCTCCATCCTGGACAACACCTTCACCGAGGAGCTGTGGAGCCAGCAGGCCCACGCCGCCGACCAGCTCTCCTGCGAGGTGCCCCGCTAGCGTTCCCACCCGCCGTCCGCCCGGCCTGGCACGCAGGCGGCGCGCAGACGGCTCGAGCCCGACGGCGCATCGCGCGACTCATTCGCCCTCCCGTCGGCTTGTCAGCTCTTCGTCCCCCGGGCGGCCCGACGCCGCTCGGAACCGTTCCCGAAAGGACCACCATGGTCGGCTTCCGCAAGAAGTCCCAAGACAGCGCCTCCTTCTCCCGGTCATCCGGTGCCAAGGCGGACGGGAGAGCGGGGGCCGCCTCCTCGGGTGCTGCTCAGCGCTCCCGCACCGGGCGCACCGAGCCCACCGCGCGCGCAGGGAAAGGGCGACGCGGCCCGGCCGCCGGCCGCCGCGGATACAAGGCCTCCGAGCAGATGGACTCGCGCTGCCTGACCCTGGCCGAGTCGGCCTCCGGCGTCCTGGGGCGCTCCCTGGACCAGGCGCTGGCACGACTCCCGGAGGGTCCCGGCGCCCCTGCCGCCTCCCGGGGCCCCGCTGGGTCGGCGGGCTCAGGGGGCCCGGCTGCTGGGGCAACTCCCGGACGGTCCTGGTGGCCCCACCGCCTCCGCAGGCCCCGCCGGACCAGCCGGGCCTGCGGGATCGGCCAGGGGGAACTGGCCCGATGCCGTCGGCGCCCCGGGCTCGACTAGGGGTCGGGGGGCATCTGCGGGTAGCGTGCGCAGCGCACAGGTTGGTGCCGGCCAGGTCGACACGGTCGCGGACATCGCCTCCGACATCGAGTTCTGACGGCCCGCCCTGCGCCTGAACCGGCCCCGAGCCGGATCATCAACTGCGCGCCGCACGCCCCAGCGGCGCCATCCGCACCGAATCCGCATCATGTCCCGCACCGGGTAGTAGGAGGCGAGAGATCCCATGAGTGCCCAACCGGCTCTGACCTTAGAGCGGGTCGAGACCTGGCTGTCCCGGCACGACATCACCGCCGGCCCCGAGGAGGACGGCGCCGTCTTCATGGGCTTCCCGGGCTGCGACATCGGCGTCTACCTGCACGACGAGGAGGACGCCCTCGTCGTGGCCGGCATGTGGCGCGGGCGCCCGGCGGCCGAGCGCCTCGATGAGATGCGCGCCTTCATCGACGCCCAGCACCGCTCCACCTACGGCCCGGACCTGGCCGTCACCCCCGCCCACGACCCCAGCCACCTCCTGCTGAGCACCCAGATGGTGGCCTACGTCGGCGCCGGCATGAGCCAGGCCCAGCTCGACGCCTTCATGGACATGGGCCTGGGCATGACCCGCGCCTTCTTCTCCACGGTGGAGGAGCGCTTCCCCGAGCTCGTCACCTGGGAGGAGGACTGATGGCCTGGTGGAATCAGCCGGAGGGGTCGGTGACCCCGACCGTGACCCTCAGGCGGCTCGCCGCCTGGATGGCCGAGCGCGGCCACCGATACGACCTCGACCTGTCCGAGGGGGTGGTGCACTTCTCGGTGGCCGGATTCGACTACGTGCTCATGGTGGTCGACCGCCGGATCCTCGCCGTGCGCGCCCACCACCGGCTCGCCGCCACCCGGCCGGGCTCCGCGGAGCTCTCCCGGGTGCGCGCCGTGGCCCAGGAGGTCTCCAGCGGCCGGCTCATCCCCGCCTTCTACACCGAGGTCGACGCCGCCGGCCTGAGCCTGTGCGCCGAGGTCCTCACCAACATCGGGGCCGGGCTCGACGACGCCCAGCTGGCCGGCACCCTGGACTTCATCCTCGACGGCGTCGATCAGGCCCTGCGCGAGGTCCTCGACCTTCTGGCCGCCCAGGACGCAGCTGCCCATAGCCGGCCCGACGCCGGGACGGAGGCTGAGGGCGCGCCCGCGCCCCGGGCCGAGAGCGGGCCTGAGACCGTCGGTGGGATCGCCGCTGAGATCGCCATTGAGGGAGAGGTCGGCGGGGCGACCGTGATCGCCCTGCCCGAGGCGCCCCGGCCCGCCCGGGCCGCCGGGACCGTCGGTACCGCCGACACTGCTGAGATCGCGGGAGGCGAGTCCACCCGGGACAGTGCGCAGTCTTCTGTGGCGGCGACGACGCGGAGCGCGACTGCGGTCATGGCCGATGCGACGGTGGAGATGGCCGCTGTCGTCGACGGGCCCGTCCCCGCAGCCCCGGGTGATGCTGAGGGCGGAACCGGGGCTGAGACAACCGACACCCCCAAGCCCCTGCTCGTGTCCTAGCGCGCGTCGGCCTCGCTGACGCGGTGCGGCGACATCCGTTGGAAATACTGGAGTGGCGGGAGCCGGCGTCGGGGAGCCCGGTCCTGGGGCCGGCTGGTGCGGTCGGGGGGTACCCGCCTCCGACATGCCCCGCGGCCGAGTTGCCGCTGGCCGTTGCAGTAGCGGATTCTATAACTGTTCGGTAACACTGGATGTCGGACAACCGCCCTCTGGACGAAAGGAGCCCGAGATGCCCATGCCGCCGTTCACCGGTGAGCGGTGCGGGACGACGCTCCACCCACGGCATCCCTGGGGTCGGCGGAGCGCATTCCGTGCGTTCTTGCAGCACACGGTGGAAGCCTTCGCCTCATGACGGTGCAACGTCAGGCTCCGCCCGGAAGGACAGACTCCATGACCACACGCGAAGACATCCTCGAGCGTCTGGCCTACGCCGATGCCCTCGGCCACGGCCCCCAGACCTCGGCCCTCATCGCGGAGGCCGTCAGCTGGGCGGACGCACTGGGCGACGAGGACCTGCGGATCGCCACCCGGCTGGCCCTGACCGAGGCCTACCAGCAGGGCAACGAGGCGTGGAAGGCGCTGGCTCCCTTCTCATGGAACCTCGGCCGCTACCAGCGCCGCCCCGAGGCCTTCGACGACGCCCAGGTGCGCACCCTGCACTGGCACTTCAAGTGGGCGGTGGCCGTGGCGGCCGCCAACCCCAGGGTCTCCAAGGACAAGGTGCGCCAGCTCGAGGCCAGCCTCGAGGAGTTCTACCGCTCCGGGGGCGCCTCCATGCACGTCGTCCACGGAGAGCGCGCCTCGGTCGCCGGCCTGCTGGGCCTCGAGGAGGAGGCCGCCGAGGAGCTGGCCGCCTGGCGGGCCACCCACCGCGACGAGAACGCCGACTGCGAGGGCTGCGACCCCATGCGTCAGGTCGCCTTCGCCTACCGCACCGAGGCCTGGGAGCTGGCCGTGGCCACCGCCGTGCCCGTGCTGACCGGCGCCGTCAGCTGCTCCGTGCAGCCCCAGACCACGCAGTCCCTCGTGCTGCTGCCCCTGCTGGCCTCCGGCCGGCCCCGGGCGGCCTGGGAGGCGCACCTGCGCTCCTACCGGGAGATCCGCCGCAACCCCAAGGCCCTCATCTCCCTGGCCTACCACCTGGAGTACCTGGCCCTCGTGGGGCGGGTGGACCGGGGCCTGGAGCTCCTGCGCCGCCACCTGTCCTGGCTGGCCCAGGCCGAGTCCGCCTACGTGCTGCTGTCGGCCCTGCGCGGCATGAGCCTGGTGCTGCGCGAGGCCGAGCGGGCCGGCCGCGGCGAGGAGGCCCTCGGCGTCGAGGTCCCGGCCGCCGACCTGTGGTACCCGCTGCCGGGGCTGGAGGCCTCCACCACCATCTCGCGCGTCTACGCCGAGATGACCGGCTGGGCCCGGCGCCTGGCCCAGCAGTTCGACATGCGCAACGGCAACTCCACCATCTCCGACCACCTGGAGCGCTCCCTGGCCCGGGCCGCCTTCGACGCCGCCCCCGGCGCGGTCCACGGGCTGGGCGTGGAGGTCGACCTCCTGGAGCCCTCCGAGGAGCTGCCCGAGGCGGCCCAGACGAGCCTGACCGTGGACGAGGACGGCGCCGCACCCGACGTCGCCTCCCTCCTGGGCCTGGTTGCCGACGACAACGGCCTGGTCCAGGAGCACGCACCCCGCACGACGTCGTCGAGCCAGGAAGCGGCCGGCCGACGCGCCCGCGCCGCCACCAGCCACCAGAGCGGCGACGAGCCCTTCCCCCTGGTGGACCTCGTGCGGCCCCGGCCGGTGCGCAACGGCGAGGAGGCGGTGCGCCGCTACGTCGACCACCGCCGCACCATCGGCTCCTCGACGATGGACTACTGGTACGTCGTCGACCAGGTGGCCACGCGTGACCTGCTGCCCCCGCGCGGCGAGGAGATCCCGGGCCTGGAGTACCACACGGGACTGCTGCGGGCCGCCGCCATGACCTGCCGCACCGAGATGGATGAGGCCATCGCCGAGCGCCTGCGGATCCGCCCCCTCATCGAGCTGGCCTTCGGGCCGCTGGGCGCCTACTACGTGGACCTGCTCAACCTCGACAACGAGATCACCGCCGACTCCATTGCCGAGCTATCCCAGGACGTCTTGCGCGATGAGCGCCTGCAGCGGGCCACCTCCCTCATCGGGCAGATCGAGGCCCAGGTTGAGGACCTGGTGTCCACTGAGCTCCTCGACCCCGGGGGTACCGATGCCCTCGTCCTGGCGGCCGACGCCCTGCTCGTGGGGGCCTCGGTCCTCACCGACCTGCACGCCAAGGACGAGGCGCTCGGGGCGATCCAGGTCGTCGCCCGCGCCGCCGAGGCCGTCCCCGAGGACCGCCACGCCGAGCGGATGGACGACATCCTCGACATGGCGCGCGCCGAGGTCCTGGCCGAGTGCGGCGACGTCTACAACGGCTGCCTGCTGGCCGAGGAGGTCATGCGCCGCCACGAGAAGGTCTCCCCGGTCCTGGCCGCCCGCGGTCGGCGCCTGCTGGGCATCTCCTCGATGGAGGTGGGGCAGTTCGACGAGGCCATCGCCCAGTTCCGCGAGCAGGCCAACATCATGCTGGCCGCCGGCATCACCCTGTACGCCGTGGCCTCCCTGCTGTCCCTGGGCTCGGCGCTGGAGGCCTCCGAGCGCTACCTGGAGAGCGCCGAGGTCCTGGAGTCCGCGCTGTCCCTGGCCCAGCGCACCGGGGCCACGAGCATCGCCCTGTACCTGCACCGGCTCCTGGCTCAGACCGGCATGGCCATGGGCGAGGAGGAGAGCGTCGCCGAGCACTCGCTGGCCGCCGCCCGGATCCTGCAGGAGCAGGGGCGCCGGGCGCTGGCGGGGGAGTACCTCGCGCACGCGGCGATGGCCGTCTCCAATCTCAAGGACAATGTGCGCGCCGCCGCCCTGTTCCGCCAGGCCGCCGACCTGGAGGACACCCGCACCGACCAGGGCTGCCTGGACCGGGGGCGGGCGCTGCGCCGCTCGGCGCGGGCGCTGGTGGACGACCTCACCCTGCCCATGGCCCGGGGGAGGCTCGACGAGGCCCGCCAGATCATGGAGGAGGCCCGTCAGGCCTTCGCCGGCGTGGCCGACACCGAGGGCTACTCCTCGGCCTGGGAGATCGGCGACTGGCACGACGACATGGCCTGGATCCTGTGGCGCACCGGCCAGAACTGGCAGGCCGTCCAGCACTGCGAGTCCGCCTACGACGGCTACATGGACACCGAGGACCGCGACTCGGCCTCGCGGGCCCTGTGCATGCTGGCCCGCCTGCACGCCGAGCGCGGCGAGCGCGACGAGGCCCTGGCCGCCTGCGCCCGCGTGCGCGACCTGCTGGGCGAGCCGCACTGGGACGGTCACGACGCCCTGGAGTTCGTGGCCTCCGTGGAGGAGACGCTGCGCTGACGTGTGGGGCGGGCTCTGCCGCCGTGATGAGGCCCCGGCCCGCAATGCTGTCCTGGGTTGTGACGCCGCTGTGGCTCGCGGCCGGGGACATTCCGCGCGGCCGGGTGCGTGTCGTTCCAGACGGGGGCATTCGACGCCGTCGGGGACCGAAAACCTGTCCCCGCACGCGCAGGATGTCCCCGGCCGAAAGATGGTGCACCCCTACGCGCAGGATGTCCCCGTCGAGTGAGGAGTATCCGGCGTCGGCGGGCGCGGGGTGGAGGATTCCGCCCCGTGTGAATCGGGTGACGGTGGCCGATGCGCGAGGAATGATTAGCCTTGGGCATCACGACCCCTCGACGACCCTCCCGGGAGGCACCCCTTGGCCATCGCAGCCTCACACCGATTCTCACCCAGCGGCGACCTTCCCGTGGAGGCGGGGCGCTACCGACTCGTGGCGTCGGGGGCCTGCCCGTGGTGCCGCCGCGTCCTCATCGCCCGGCGCCTGCTGGGCCTGACCGAGGCGATCCCCGTGTCCTGGAGCTACGGCAAGGGCGCGGACGGGTACTGGGAGCTGACCGGTCCCGACGGCGAGCCCGGCGTGGATCCGGCGCTCGGCGCCCGCTCCCTGGCCGAGGTCTATGCGACGACCCCCGGCTATACGCCTCCCCCCACCGTCCCGGCCCTGGTGGACACCACGACCGGCCAGGTCGTCAGCGACGACTCCGGCGACCTGCTCTTCGACCTGTCCACCGCCTGGTGGGACCTCCACCGCGAGGGCGCCCCGGACCTCTACCCGCTCAACCGCCGCAACTCCACCGACGCCTGGGACGCGTGGATCGGCTCGCAGATCAACATCGGCCACGCGGTGGCCACCCACTCCCAGGACCCGGAGAAGGCCGCGGCGGCGGCCAACGGCGTCCTCGTGGGCTTCGACGTCATCGACACTCTCCTGGCCCGCGCCACGCGGATGGAGGCCTCCCGCGAGGACGGCCTGACGATGCTCGACGGGCCGGCCCTGTCCGCCGTCGTCGCCATCGGCCAGTACCTGTGCGGCGACAAGCCCACCGGCAGCGACATCCGCCTGTTCACCACCGTCCAGTCCTACGAGTACGGCGGGCGCCAGCACTACCCCGGCGGGGAGGCGCCGTCGATCTCCTTCTGGCCGGCGCTGGCCCGCTGGTTCCGCGCCCTGGAGAGCCGCTCGGGCTGGGTGGGGTCGGAGGAGCGCAGCGCCCTGGGCTGCTGAAGGCGCGTCGGGTCGGCGCCGGTCCTGCGCTGGGCCGACGACGTCGGCCCGGGCCTGCCCTCGGCTCTTGTGTCCGGTTCGGGTCAGGAGGACTCGAGCATCCGGCTCAGCTGCTTCATGGACAGCAGCAGGTGCAAGGTGTTGGCCGGTGAGGGAAGAAAGTCGCCGTTGGCGAGGTAGAAGGTGCGCGCCTGCTCGTCTCGGCAGTGCACGATGAGGGCGGCGGCGCCCACTTCTCGGCTGAGCCGGTAGCACCGCTCGATCGCGTCCTTGAGCAGTGCTGCACCAACGCCCCGCCCCTGAGCCCGCTCGTCCACCGCGAGCCGGGCCAGGAGGATGCACGGGATCTCCTCAGGGCGGCTGCGGTGGTTGAGACCCTGTGGCGCATCGTGGCGGGAGTAGGAGGCGGTCGTGATGGCGTAGTAACCGAGAATGACGTCATCTTGGGCGGTGATGTACACGACGGCGTTGTTGGCCTTCTGGTTCTGCCATGCGTAGCGCTGGAACCAGTCATCCAGCTCGGTGGCCCCGCTGCGGAAACCGGCCGTGACGTCCTGGCGTACGAGGCGCCGCGGGGACTCGAGAGCTCCGGTGCTCACGATTCGTCGTCAAGGTCGATGCGGGTCCCGAAGGGTGAGGGGCGGTTCCATAGGCGTGCGAAGCGGGGCGTTTCCTCCAGCGGAGCGTCCAGCGCGGCCTCAATGGCATCGAACTGCTCTGATGTCACGGAGAACCAGCGGCGGTCGGCAAGGACGCGTTCAGCTTCGAGCGTTGCTGAGGACAGGATGAACTCGCTGACGGAGCGGTCCGTCTGGGAAGCGGCCTGCTGAATCAGGGTCTCCTGGCGCGGCGTGGCGCGCAGATCGATTCTCTGGGTTCTGCGGGCTGTTGAGATCGGCATGCTTTGGCCTCCTTAGTGGTACGGACAATGTACGTACAGGCGGGAGGGTGCGCAAGGTCAGCGACGTGCACGGTGTGGCCGGGTGGGGTCGGAGGAGCGCAGCGCCCTGGGCTGCTGAAGGCCGTGCCGGTCCGGCGTCGGCCCGACCCCGCCGGCTGCTACGGCCGGGCGGTGAGGACCGGGTTGTACAGGAGCCGGTTGGGCGTCGTCGGGCACTCCTCGCCCACGGCCATCGGCGCGATGAGCCGGTCGGCCCGCAGGTCCTCCAGGCGCGCCACCATAAGGTTCTACAGTATGAGCCAGGAGCGTCAACATGCAGTAGCCGGGCTCCAACCTATGTAGACGTAAGATCGATCGTGACTAGAGGTTAGCGACACCGGGTATCAGTTTGTTACTTCGCAAGATGGGTAGAATCTGAAAGATCCCTGTCCGCCCTGCGCGTGGAGTGTGAGCCCATGGAACTGCGTGAAGTCTCAGAGTCGATCATACGTATTGCTGCTCAATGTGAAAGAACAGGTCATTCGTTCTGTGGGGGAACGGAAGCGTGCAATGATTTTCGTGAATTCGTTGCCGGCTCAGGTCAGGATTTCGATGCAGGGCGACTTCTGCTTAATTGTGGCCATGATTGTCCTGATCAATCGTGGCCAACTACGGCGCTGCTTCGACTTGTGAGTGAGGCTATCGACGGACGGGAGTCGAAACTGTCACGTCGGCGGACAATACGTCTCACCTCTGCCTTGGCGCGGTTGGGTGAGCGTGGCCTTGGTGCAGATATGGTGCTAAGAACATGGTTACGTAAAAGACTGAAGGTTATTCAGGGGAGGGTGTTGGGGGTTTGGGTGGGTGTGTTACGCAGGGGTGATGGCTCGTTCCTGTGGAAGAATTCTTGTCGCCAGACAAAACCCCTATGGAAACGAGCCATCGCCGTGAAGTGTACCACCGGGCTGAGTGCCCATCAGCTCGCCGAGCTGACCCAGTGGATCAGCCAGAGCAAACCGCTCCACACCATCCCGGCGATCCTCGGGGTGGCCGGGTCGCTGCAGGCGACGCTGACCTACCTGCGCCACAACCTTCCCCAGGCCGCCATCGGTGAGCTGCTCGGCGTGTCCCAGCCCACCGTCTCCCGGGCCGTCAAGGCCCTCACTGAGCTGGTCACCCGCGCCCTGGACGGCTACCTCATCACCGCCGAGGAGGTCGCCCCGGGCTGCAACTACGTCGTGGACGGCACCCTGATACCCTGCTGGAGCTGGAAGGCCCACCCCGAGCTGTGGTCGGGCAAGCACAAGCGCACCGGGCTCAACGTCCAGGTCCTGGTCACCCCCGCCGGTCGTCTGGTGTGGGTCTCGGATCCCTGCCCGGGCTCAACCCATGACGTCGCTGCCCTGGACGCCTCCGGCCTGCTCGAGGGCCTCGACGTCAGCGGGTGGGTCGCCGACAAGGGCTACATCGGACGGGGGATGATCACCCCACCAAGGAAGCCGGCCGGCAAAAAGCTCTCCGACATCGCCAAGAAGGTCAGCCGCAGCATCAACCGGGTCAGGTACATAGTCGAGCAGGTCAACGCCCACATCAAGACCTGGAAGATCCTCAAGGAGGACTACCGACGCCCCCTGAACACATTCCCACAAACCATCACAGCCACCCTCATGCTCTACACCTACACCACCACCCCCTGAATAACCTTCGGGGTGTTGCGGGGGATGTCATTGAGGGAATGACGGATCAGCAACAACGGGAGCAAGTTGTTAAACTTCTGCAAGTCTCCGATTATAGTGGAGCTCTTGATCTCGCACGCAGAGCTGTGCGTAGGGCCCCCGGAGATGCTCGCTGCTCGTTAATTTTGGCCTGTTCTCTCATGGCGACGACGCCGTTAGGTGCCAGGCTTATTCTTGAGCAAATCAAATCGGAGGCGCGTAATGACAGTGGAGGCCTCCGTCAAGCTGACGAAACGGCTATTCTGGTTGATCTGGCAACGATCTATCTGCTGGAACAACGCTTGAATGACTTCGATCTTTTATTTGAGGAAATCAAGAACAGAAATCTTCAAGGATGGTTTTGGGATCCATGTGAATATGTTAGAGGTGGCTTGGTGTTTCGGGAGTTCGACCATTTTGGATGGCTTGCTAAAGCAAGAACGGCAAAAGAGAGAATT
>ERZ772962.1453-NODE-1453-length-12774-cov-4.695259_pt1 | contig 12774 bp, 15 predicted proteins | sample MGYA00580676_ERZ772962 | MGnify/ENA primary metagenome ERZ772962 (study PRJEB29015, sample SAMEA2738049) | human oral metagenome | biome: human oral; feature: human-associated habitat; material: saliva | place: China | collected 2230 ...
CATTGTAGCAGATTGCACCCCATGCGGCAAGAGTTATAGCGGGGCAGGCAAGCTTGTAAAGAGTACGGGATGAGTATAGGCGAGACCCAGGATTTTGGCTTTATACGGCTTGCCATTGTGGCTGACCTGGATGGCAATCAACTACAGAGTATATGTATAATTTAATACCCGAGTCTGCAAGAGACTCGGGTATAGTCTATAGCTGGGTTCGCCAGTGTCAACTGGTGGCTTGCATTTGCACTGTTTTTTTATTGTGTTTTAATAGAAGTAATATGTAGTGTGCTTGTAATGCACTGTACAAAGGAGGGAGCGTATCGTTGTGAGTAATACGATTACAGTGACACTAGGAAGTAGTGCAGAAAAATTTGTCATGGGGGGCGAATATCTCAGTAACGCATTAGGCTCCGGTGGTGATGATGTCTCCCCGGAGTTGCACTGGGCAGTGCCCGATGATCTTGATGTAAAGTCGTATGCGGTAACCGTGTATGACCCGGATGCACCCACCGGATCCGGATTTTGGCACTGGGGTATTTTCGATATCCCTGCCGAATGTAATTGCCTCCAGAAAAATGCGGGTAACCTCGACGCAAATGTCGCCCCTTCAGATGCAAAACATGTTCGTAATGACGCAGGATACAGGGGCTACGTCGGGGCAGCTCCTCCACCTGGACATGGACCGCATCGATACTATTTCCGGGTTCATGCTCTTGATGTTCCAAAACTTGAGCTTCCTGAGGACGCTAGCCCTGCGTTTCTAGGTTTTAGTATTTGGCAGCACGAAATCGCGAGAGGCGAGATCATGGTCACATATGAGGTAGTGGCATGAGTGAACGTGTGCAGCCGTCGGTGAAAGATGCCAAGTCGATCGCTGTATTCTGTCTATTTCTTGGTGCCGCTGCGACGCTTGCAACCGGTCAGCTGTTTGGTTACCTGGGCTTCCTCCCTGAGCTTTCTCAGCGGTTTGGCCAGGGTGTAAGTCTGGGTTTGCCACTCTTTGCTCTTGGGTATGCGATTGGTATGGTTTCCATTGGGTCACTAGCAGAGCGCTTCGGTGCTCGGCACATAATGGTAATGAGCTTACTATTAGGTGGTCTACTCAGTGTGGCAATTGGTTTTTCTACGACGCTGCCTATATTGCTACTACTACGCTTAGCCGAAGGTGTGGTACTTGGAGGGTTCCCACCAGCTGCCTTTGTAGCTGCAAATCAAAAAGTACCAGCCCAGAACATACTATTTGCAAATTCTGCCATGGCATTTGGTTTATTAGGGTCTGCGGGTATTGCGGGGCTTTTTACGCACCTTTTTGGCCCACTACTACACTGGCAGCTTGGGTTTATAATGTATGGATGTTTGCTCTTGCTAGCGGCTCTAAGTGCTTTTATGCAGAAGGGTATCCGTCCTGGTAATAGGAAGAGTCTTTCCCTGTATAAGAATTTTCGTTTTGAACTCCGTAATCCCGAGCTGCTCAGGAGCATCCTCCTTGGCGCATCAACTATGGCAGTATTTGTATTTGTCAATAGTACCACTCAGCGTAGCCCGCATGCTATGTTTGCGCTTGGTATTGTTGTCGTCATTGTGTTAGCCGTACTATCATTTTCAAAGTCGCTCATTCGATATAGAACTGACTCTCGGCGTCTATCTGGCTTGGGGTTGATTCTCTCTGGGGTTGCGGTTATCACGGTGCAGCCAGACCTTGTACTATTAGCCTTAGCGTTGGTTTGTGTGGGTGCTACCATTACTATTCCTGCTTCTATCCAGAGCGTGGTAATGAGTGCACAGAAGTCCGTGCCGTCAGCAGTAGCAATTTTTACATGCTCTCTTTTTGTTGGAGGGGCGGCTGTTGGCATGGTGGTAACTGGGTTGCTGCCAATAACTGCCACAACGGTTGTGTACATACTTGATGGGTGCGTTATTTTAGCTACTGGCGTTGCTGTAGTTCACTATCGCACTTATAGTAAAGCCTCCCATTAGTGCAAAACTGCCCGCCTCTTGCAGAGCGCACCGGTTATGGTTATAATAGTACGTGAGCTGGTGCGCATTGGGGCAACCTTTTGCGTGCGGTATAAAATAAACATTCCACTAACATTACGTTTGCCCCGGGTGGGCGCGTAGCAGCTCATTTTATTGATGTGGGCAGTTGGGTTGATGCTAGGTTTACCACCATAGTAGCTGGTGGATTTTTGCGTTGTAATCAGGTATAGTAAAACTAATGTTTAAAAATTATATCCAGAACAAATTAGAGGGCTACGTACGCCAGTATTTTGCTGCCCACCCAGAGATTAAATTGATTGTTGTGGCCGGTAGCGTTGGTAAAACCAGCACCAAGACGGCGCTAGCAACGGTACTTAGCCAACAGTACCGTGTGCGTATGCACCCAGGCAATCATAATACCGAGCTGAGCGCGCCTTTGGCAATCCTTGGTATTGAGTATCCACGCAATATTAAAAGTATGAGCGCATGGCGGCAGGTTTTCAAGCAGGCCAAGGAGCGAATCGCTCAGCCGGCCACGGTGGATGTGGTTATTCAGGAGCTTGGGGTTGATAAGCCAGGTGATATGGCTGTATTTGGCCGCTATTTGCGCCCGGATATCGCCGTTGTCACTGCCGTTACGCCGGAGCATATGGAATACTTTGGTACCCTCGATGCGGTGGCGGCCGAAGAGCTGAGCGTGGTTAATTTTAGTAAAGTTGGCGTTATTAACCGTGATGATATTCCCAGTAAATATGCGAATTTGCTTACCAATGTATCTATTAGTACCTATGGCACAACCCCCCAGGCAGAGTATTCGTTCGTTATAGAGGATTTTACGGTCGAAGATGGTTACACAGGCCATTTTACCAGCCCGGAACTTGGTGATAGACTGCGTGCGCATGTACATGTACTTGGTGAGCATAGTTTACGCCCGGTCAGTGCGGCTGTGTGCGTGGCGGTTCGATTTGGTATGAACCCACAGGCAATTATACGCGGTATTGAATCTTTACGCCCGGTGAGTGGCCGTATGAATGTACTGAAGGGTTATAACAATAGCATGATTATTGACGATACCTATAATGCCAGCCCAGCTGCTGTGGCTAGTGCACTGGCAACGCTTGCAGCGATTCGGGCACCGCAAAAGGTTGCTATCCTGGGGAGCATGAATGAACTTGGTGATAGTACCGCCCAGGCGCATCAAGCAGTTGGCCAGCAGTGCCAGCCCAGTGTGGCCGAGTGGGTCATTACCGTTGGCCAGGCGGCGCGCCAGTTTATTGCTCCGGCTGCCCAGGCGAATGGCTGTATTGTGTATTCGTTTGATGATGCGATCAGTGCCGGGTCGTTTGTAAAGAGTAAGCTCCAGCCGGGTGCGGTGGTACTTGCAAAGGGTTCGCAGGGTAATTTGTACGTAGAGGAGGCGGTGAAGGTCTTGCTGCGTAGCTCGGCAGATACGAGTAAATTGGTACGTCAGGATGGACACTGGCAAGAGATAAAGGCGCACTTCTTTTCTAAATTTTAAGGTATAAACCGCGGAGGCAGGAGTAATGGTACGATCACACAAACAGCACCGTTGGAGTATGAAACGCTGGCAGGTTGCGCTGGCGGTGCTGCTCCTTGTGCTTGTACTAGCTGGCGTGTATGTGTTTATGGTGCTAACTAAAACACCATCGGCTATGCTACGCGATAGCGTCTTTGCAGCGGTCGGTGCTGCACCAGTGAACGGTACAGCCGAGGCAAGCAGCGCTGTTGTAGGAACGATTACACAGACCGATAAAAGCCGGGTGACATTGGCAGGTAACCAAGCCCAGTTTGCGAGCCGTATTACCACCACGTTGAGCCCAGATATAACACTGAGCTATGATGCAGATGTTATTGCGCTGGAGGACCGCAGCCTTCTTGCCAAAACCACAAATATCACCAATAGTGAGCACGTCGCGGCTAAGGACCTACGCCGCAATGAGGGTAAATGGGTCAAGCAAGCCAATGCACGTACGATTGGGCGGTTTATAGGCGCTGGTGTGTACGGGTGCGTGGTGGATTTACGCGCCACCGTGCTCCATATGAAAGATGGCTTAGCGCAGTTTAAGCGTAGTTACCAGCAGCAGCCATTTTTGCAGGTAGATGAGACTCACGGTGAACATGATGGCTGGTGGCGGGTTACTTTTGACAAGCAGGCCTTCAACCGCCTAACGACGAACCTTGGTATTACCAGCCAGCAACTACCGAGCTGCCAGCAGCTTAACCTGGCCAAGCCGCAGATAGATGTACAATTTGCTCAGCCGACGGGCTATGCTCACAAGCTGCGTGTCCGTAGCGGTAGCACAACCATTAGCACCGAGCTTTCGTTTGGCTCTGGCAGCATCACAGTGCCGCAGACCGATACGTAGCCCCATGTGGCGGTGCCTGGTGCTAAGCTATGGCCCAACTAAGGCAATTTGCTATAATAGCCAGTATGAAGCGCTATAATCCAACCGAAATTGAACAAAAATGGCAGCAGCAATGGGAAGAGGATAAAACGTACCAGGCTGACCTTGATGATACCACCCGCCCTAAGTATTATGGGTTTAGTATGTTACCTGGCATCACCGGTGCGGGTATTCATATTGGCCATGGCCGCACCTATCAGTTTTCTGATATTAAGGTGCGTGCAAAGCGTCAGCAGGGGTATAACGCGTACCATCCCATCGGTTGGGATAGTTTTGGATTGCCGGTAGAGAACTACGCAATCAAGGTTGGTAAGAACCCGCGCCAGGCGCACGATGATGCCAAAGTTCACTTTAAAACGCAGCTCAAGCGGCTGGGTTTTAGCTACGATTGGAGCAAGGAAATTTCGACTGCCGACCCGAGCTATTACCGCTGGACACAGTGGATATTCACCCAGCTGTATAAGCATGATTTGGCCTATCAAAAGGAGCAGCTGCAGTGGTGGTGCGAAACAGACAACACCGTGCTTGCCAACGAGCAGGTTGAAGGTGGCAAGTGCTGGCGCTGTGGCAACCCAGTTAGCAAAAAGAAGCTCAAGCAATGGTTTTTCCGTATTACGGCGTACGCGGATGAAATCCTTGAAGCAACTGATAGCCTTGACTGGACCGATATGGTCAAGACGATGCAGAAAAATTGGATTGGCCGTTCGCAGGGTGCGGAAGTTCGCTTTACGGTCGATGGGTCGGATGCAGTTATACCGGTCTTTACAACCCGGCCAGATACGCTGTTTGGCGCAACATTCTTAGTGCTGGCGCCGGAGCATGAGCTCGTTGATACGCTAACCAAACCTGATGCTCGGCCGGCTGTTGAGACGTATGTTGCAGCTGCCGAACGCAAAAGCGATGTCGAGCGCCTGAGTGACTCACGCCAGAAAACAGGTGTCTTTACTGGCAGCTATGTGCGCAATCCGGCGACTGGCGAACGGATGCCTATTTGGATTGCTGACTATGTTTTGGCGGGTTATGGCACTGGTGCTATTATGGCTGTTCCGGGGCATGATGAACGTGACTTTGCCTTTGCAAGCCAGTTTGATTTGCCAATTATTATCGTCATCGAAAAGCCCGAAACAGTAGCCGAGGCTGGCTTTTATAGTGGTGAGGGTGTGATGGTCAATAGCGGGCATTTTGATGGTATGCGCTCTGAAGAGGCTCGCGAAGAAGTAGTCAGTTGGCTAGAACAGCAGAATATTGGTACTAGCAAAATTACCTATAAAATGCGTGACTGGCTGATTAGCCGGCAACGCTATTGGGGCGCACCAATCCCTATCGTTCATGTGCCGGGCTACGAGCCAATTGCTGTGGCAGATGAATGCTTGCCGGTGCTTTTGCCAGAGGTCGATGACTTTAAGCCAAAGGGCGGCAATACCTCGGTACTAGCCGATATTGACGACTGGGTGCGCGTATGGGTGAACGTCGAAACAGGCCAGACTGTGCCAATTACCGAGCCAAAGCCAGAAGGAGGTGCCTGGCACGAAGGCAGGCGCGAGACTGATACGCTTGATGGCTACGCTTGTAGTAGCTGGTACTTCTTGCGTTACCTTGATCCGCACAATACTCAGCAGGCTTGGGACCCAGCGCGCGTGGGCCAGTGGGCGCCAGTTGACTTTTATAATGGTGCCGACCACGCGGTAGCACACTTGCTGTATAGCCGTTTTTGGATGCGCTTCTTCTATAAGCTTGGCCTGGTGCCAACGCCAGAACCATTTAAACGTATGATGTACAACGCTTATATTATGGCGCCAGATGGCGAAAAAATGAGTAAATCAAAGGGTAATGTTATCGACCCAATGCAGATTATGGATAGTGGCTACGGGGCTGATAGTTTGCGCCTATACGAGATGTTTATTGCACCGTACGACCAGGATGCGCCGTGGGATACACGCGGGGTGCCAGGGAGTTACCGTTTCTTAAACCGTGTGTGGAATCTAGTGCAGGAGTTTACGGCTCATGGCATGCAATCGGGTGCCCAGGCGCAGCCAGTGGCAAGCGCTGATCGTGTTGCCAGGGCTGCTCATGCTATTGCTAAAAAGGTGACGCACGATATCGAAAACGAGAAGTTTAATACAGCCGTCTCTAGCATGATGGAAACAGTTAATACGCTGTATAAAATCAAAGAAGCCGATGGTGGTGTGCTGCCAAGCACTGCTTGGCGCCACGCACTCGAAACGCTGCTGATGGTACTGGCGCCGTTTGCACCGCATATTACCGAGGAATTGTGGCACCAGCTTGGCCACACCGATACGATCCATATTGATCACTGGCCAACCTGGGATGATGCTATCCTGGCGGCCGAAAACCAAGATATACGCATTCAAATTAATGGTAAAATGCGTGCTCAGGTAACGGTTCCGCGCACTGCCACGCAAGCTGATATCGAGGCCGCAGCGCTGGCCAATCCGCGTGTACAGCAGTATGTAGCGGGCAAAGAGCCACGACGGATTATCTACGTGCCGGGCCGGCTTATCAATATTGTTGTGTAGCTTTTCACTAGGCGTATAACGCATCAGCGCCGCCCACGGTTACTCATGGGCGGCGCTGTATTGCTATAAGGCAAGGTGTATTATTTGTGGGCTGGTTGGTACGACACTTTTTGATGGTTAACCCACACAATGCCATCGTTGTCTTTACGGAGGGCGTCGGCACTACCAGGGAGTGTTTTAGCTAATGTTTCAGCTGGTAGGCCAACCCAGTCATCGCCCTCAGCAGTAACATGAACGTAGACAGTATCACTTGGGTCAAGTTCAACTGGGATTTTATACTGACGCGGTAGGTCGCGACCAAAGTCTATCTGGCTGAGCAAGTTGCTGGTACCCTGGGCACGGTCGTCATTAATCTTGGGATCTTGGCGTAGTCGGGCGCCGTTTTCGATTTGGATATCGCTAATCGAAGCAATATCACCTGTGTAGGACGGTTGCTCTTTATTGCTGGCATGTGCCATGTGCATGGCTGTGCCGAGCACAAGGCTACTGGCGGCTACGCCAATGCCAAGTTTCTGGAGGCGCCGTTTGGCGGGAGTGGTGGTCTGTTCGTGTCGTTGGTTTGCTTTCAGCTGGTTTTCAGGTTTCATGCCTGCATAGTAGCATAAGCCTATTGCAAAGTCAATAGTTTTACCAGTTTTGGCTAGGCTGGTCAAATTTTACTTGAGTATTTAGGGAAAGTACGCTATAGTTGAAAGCAAGTTTTAGTTTATGTAGTAAAAGGAGAGTCTGGTATGGCACAGCCAAAGAAACAGAGCAGTCCACGAAAGACGGGTTTGCGCCGTAGTCACTTGCGGCTTAAGCTTGCACGTATGGTTAATAGCAAATCACCAGTTAAGGTGTATACCACAAAGCGTGCATCTGGTAAAAAACAAGCCTAGCTCGGGTTACCCGCTAGCTTGTTCCATTAAATAATAAATAAAAGAAAGAACGTAAACGACATGGCCTCGAATCGTCATTTAGGCAGGATTGTCGCTCTACAAACTTTGTACGAAGACGAGTTCCGTCAGTCAGACGAGTCGCGGCAGCCACTCGCTGCGGTGACCGTCCGTAATCTAGAGCGCTATAAGAACGAAATAGGCGACACTGAATTTGTATATAACTTGGTGAATGGCGTAACGGCAGCGATTGCTGACCTTGATGCTCGCTTGCAGCCGCTAGCCCCGGACTGGCCAATCGAGCAGATCGCCCGAATTGACCGTACTATTTTGCGTATGGGTCTGTATGAGCTTGTGTATTGTAGCAACGATGTACCAGCCCGTGTGGCCATTAACGAAGCAGTTGAGCTTGCAAAGTCGTTTGGTTCTGATAATTCAAGCAAATTTATAAACGGTGTGCTTGGCACTGCTTATAGGATGCTTGGTGAGAGTCAGGCAGATGAGCGCAACACCCAAGTTTGATAGGTTCAAAAAATATTTTAAAAAGAAGCCCTCGATCCAAGAGATTGTGCGTGAGCCAACTGCTGGTGGTATTGTGTTTCGGCGCAACCAGCAGGGTGCTGTCGAGATTCTGCTGATTCAGGATGCCAAAGATCGCTGGACAATTCCCAAGGGTCATATAGAAGAAGGCGAGACTGCCCAAGTAACGGCTAAGCGCGAAATTGGCGAGGAAGCTGGGCTTAAGGATGTTGAGGTCCTGCACTGGCTCGGCAAAATACACTTTCGCTACCGCCGGATTGATAAATTGGTGCTTATGACAACCCAAATTTACTTGGTACGCGCGCGTGGTGATACGAATGCCATCGAAAAAGAAGAGTGGATGAACGACATTCGCTGGTTTAGCTTCCACGAAGCCCTGGATGTGATAGAGTATGAAGATATTGGCAAGCTCATGCTGCTTGCAATGAAGCGAATTCGTCAGGAGAAATTATAGAATGAGTGGCATGCATACAGCGCCGTACCATGAGTTTGCTCAGCAAAAACTTGGCTTTAGCTTTCGTAATATCGATACGCTGATTACAGCATTAACCCACCGTAGCTACGTGAACGAGCACAAAAAAAGCGTTAGCGAGCATAACGAGCGGCTTGAGTTCCTTGGCGATGCCGTCTTAGAGCTGGTTGTTACAGACTTTTTGTACCGTAATTATAATGAACCAGAAGGGATTCTTACGAGCTGGCGGGCTGCTCTGGTGCGGACTGAAAGTATTGGTGCAGCTGGTGATAAGCTGGGTTATGAACCACTGGTGCGCATGAGCCGTGGTGAACGCCATGGCAGCGAGCGTGCACGCCAGCAGATCCTAGCCAATGCCTTCGAGGCTGTGATTGGGGCAATTTACCTCGAGAAGGGCTACCAGGCGGCGGCAGATTTTATCGCTGCGCATATTCTTTGTAAGCTTGAACAGATTCTTGCAGAAGGGAGCTGGCGTGACCCGAAGTCGCATTTGCAGGAGGTCAGTCAGCGTGTCGATGGCTTTACACCGCAGTATAAGGTGCTCGGCGAAGTTGGCCCAGACCACGATAAAGTGTTTACCGTCGGTGTGTTTGTGGGCGATATATTGATGGGCAAGGGGAGTGGCCCTAGCAAGCAAATAGGCCAGCAGCAAGCCGCCCGGGCAGCACTGGCTCGTTACCAGCATCAAGCATCAGAATAGGCGGTTCTGTGGCGATACCGGCCGTAAGTGATTGACAGCCTTTGTAAAACAAGGTAGAATGGCCTAAGATATTGACATAACCAAGAGTTAAAGAAGGAATCGTTTTATATGCTCGCAATTCGTTTGCAACGCCTTGGCCGTAAAGGCTACCCGGTTTATCGCTTGGCTGTTCAGGAGTCACAACGCCACCCATCAAGTGGTCGCGTGGTTGCCTATATTGGCAGCTACAATCCGCACACCAAGCAAGCTACTATTCAGGTAGAGGCTGCCCAGAAGTATTTGGACAATGGTGCTCAGCCATCACCACGAGTTATTAAGTTACTCCAGGAAGCTGGGGTATCGCTGCCAAAGTGGGTGAAGCCACCGGTAGCAACTAAGCACAAAGCAATTAAAAACGCCGAGAAACTGCGCAAGAATCAACCCAAAGAAGACGCAGCTAGCAGCGAATCATAAGCATCAGTTTACGCACCCCTTTAAGGGGTGCTTTACTTTTTGGGCCATATAAGCATAGGCGTTATACCCAAAAGGCACAAAGTATGGTATTATATAAAACGATAAAGACGACAAGGTAAGAGGCCACAATTGGAACGGAGGGCAAAATATGTCGACAATAGATCAGCAGTTTGTAGAGTATATCGTGACATCACTGGTTGGTAATCCAGACAGCGTACAGGTTGACCGTATGATTGATGAAAAGGGCGTGCTCCTGACACTCACCGTTCACCCAGATGACCTTGGTAGGGTGATTGGTAAGCGCGGTGTTACTGCTCAGAGTTTGCGCACATTACTGCGTGCACTCGGCACGAAAAACGATGCGCGCTATAACCTTAAGATTGTTAATAACGATACGCCACAAGGCGAGCAAACCGAGCCACGTGGAGACACTGTGGATACCACGACTCCTGATACTGTGGAAAACCAATCAAGCTTTGCTGAAAATGCGCGAAAAGAGCTTGCAGAATTAGACGACTTAGATATATAATAAGATCAGTTCAAACAAAACCTTGAACTGCGAGAACAAAGCTCTATGCGAGCAACTTTTATAAGAGTTGAGAGCCTTATATGTCTACAAAACCACTCCATTAGGGGTGGTTTTGTGGTTGTGACTTTGCTACACTGATGGTAATGAAGAAGTTCCAGGTAATTAGTTTATTCCCCGCCATGATGGAGGGCGTGTTCGCAAGTAGTATGATGTATAAAGCCCAGCACAGTGGCCTGGTAGAACTGAGCACGATTGATCTGCGTGAATTTGGCTTGGGGCCCCGCCGCCAAGTCGATGATACGCCCTATGGCGGTGGTGATGGTATGTTACTGAAGCCTGAACCGCTCTACGCAGCGGTTGAGCATGCAAAAACACGTGACCCAAGTGCACGTGTCCTGCTGATGACGCCCCGTGGCCAACGCTGGCAGCAAGCACGGGCGCAGGAGTATGCAGCCAGTGAAACGGGCTATATCTTTATTTGTGGCCGCTACGAAGGCTATGATGAGCGCATTGTGCACCTTGTGGACGCAGAGCTACGTGTGGGTGATTATGTGCTGACTGGTGGTGAACTGCCAGCTATGACAATTATCGATAGTATCGTGCGGCTGATTCCTGGTGTGCTTGGCGGTGAGGAAAGTGCAGCAATTGAAAGCTTTAGCGATGGGCAAACCCTAGAGTTTCCGCAGTATACGCGGCCAGCAGTGTTCCGGGATATGGCAGTGCCAGAGGTGTTACTCAGCGGCAATCACGCTGAAATTGCCAAGTGGCGCCAAGCGCACTCCCGCCAAGTACAAGATTAGTAACTGCACATACAATGCCAGTAGAACGCAACACCCCTGGTAGACGCCAGGGGTGTTGCTATTGTTGTGGTGGGTATATCGTAGAGCGAAGTGCAAAATAGTACTTTTTACAGTGTGTTTGTTTTTGACGTTTCGCTACCATTAACTGTACGCAAGATTGCCAAAAAGCACAAGCCTAATGGACAATTTAACAACAAGTGAGTATACTGGTAGCTATGGAAGATCAACCGAGCCGTTTGCAAACCCTCATGACGATTTGGCCAGTGAGCCTGATAACCTGTGCGCTGGTTGTACCACTGGTGGCTGTGATTGTTGGCCAGCTGTTTACAGTCGATGGGACGATATCAGTGCTATATGCGGTTGGCAAGCCGCTGGCGGTGCCGGTGTATTTTGGGCTGGTGGCGGGTGAAATTATGCTGCTTGCTTACGCTTTGCGCATTTGCCCGAGTGATACGCTGCATGGTTGGCTTGGGCGTGTCACGTACTTTGTGCCGCTCGGCTGGCTGCTCTTTATGCTTTGGGTGAGCGGTAGTGGCGTTGGTGTGCTCGGCGTGCGCCTTGGGAGTGTGCAGGCGAGTATCGTTGCCTTGCTGTACTTAGCAGCACTTGTTGTCGTTATAGAGCGGCAACGTCTTGCAGAACGCTTGAAGAATCGGGTGTAATCTGCTACCATAGTAATTGCACCAGAAACAACCAATGTATTGGGGATTAGCCAAGCGGTAAGGCAGTGGGTTCTGGTCCCATGATCGGGGGTTCGAATCCCTCATCCCCAGCCAAATGGAATTATAAATCCACCATGAAGTAGCATGGTGGATTTTAGTTTAGAACAGGAATGTAACTAGCGTAGTTTATCAATAAACTTCATGAAGTTAGTCTAGCCCTCTTCGTTGTTACGGGCGGCAGTGTTGATGTAGCCACGCTGGGTCATTAATTCATCAAAAACCTTGTCCATATAAAATAAATCAAGAAACCAGCCGAAAAAGAAAAGATTAAATGTGCAACTACGCAAGATTATGCCTTTGGTTCTACCGATGTAAAAACGGTTAATTGGAAAAAACAAGCTGCACCAAGTCAACATCTTATACTTTTTACGGTTCTTCATGTAGCTCATGTTATATCCTCCTTTTTCCTAGTCATTGCGATATCGCTAGCCCCTTGATAGAAGTCACTAAATATTGCACCCCACATTGTAGCACGTCAGGCGTACACAGGAGGTTCCTGTGCGCCCCCTAGTAGTGCCCTTTATTAAGAGCTACTGATTGTTTTTATCGCAACCAAGACCATCGCCATCACGATCAAGGTTGCGTGAGTAACATGGATGGCTTCTGGGGATATCGTGCATACCCATCCGCCTTGCCTCTGGGCAGTTTTTCGGACACTGGACCTGAGGCTGTTGTGGAGCTTGCGTCTGGTAAGTTTGTGCTGGTCGCTGGTATTGGCGGACTTGAGCTTGCTGTCGAGCAGCTGCATT
>ERZ772962.1459-NODE-1459-length-12752-cov-3.612664_pt1 | contig 12752 bp, 20 predicted proteins | sample MGYA00580676_ERZ772962 | MGnify/ENA primary metagenome ERZ772962 (study PRJEB29015, sample SAMEA2738049) | human oral metagenome | biome: human oral; feature: human-associated habitat; material: saliva | place: China | collected 2230 ...
CCTGCCTCGGGCGCCCATCGATGCCTCAATGAAGTGCAGTTCCCGAAAGAACTGCGACGCAGGGGCTGACGCCCACTGCCCACTTCCCGGGCTAGGCGCCTCAATGAAGTGCAGTTCCCGAAGGAACTGCGACTAGTTGGGGTATCGGGCGTTCCCGATGGCTTAAGTGCCTCAATGAAGCGCAGTTCCCGAAGGAACTGCGACCGCGCGTGCGGGGGTCAAGAATCCCTAACAACGGGCCTCAATGAAGTGCAGTTCCCAAAGGAACTGCGACGTTGGGGTATCGGGTTCGTTCCCGATGGCTTAAGTGCCTCAATGAAGTGCAGTTCCCGAAGGAACTGCGACCTGATCAGGCGCACGCACACTTCGACGGCACGCGCTAGCCTCAATGAAGCGCAGTTCCCGAAAGAACTGCAAGACCAAGACCATGTCCGTCTCCCTCCCTGAGGACCTGCCTCAATGAAGTGCAGCCCCCGAAGGAACTGCGACGTGAGGCCCTGGATCTTGGTGGCGAGGGCGGGATCGCCTCAATGAATTGCAGTTCCCGAAGGAACTGCGACTCAGGCACGTTCGTGGGCACGTGGACCGGTGACCAGCCTCAATGAAGTGCAGTTCCCGAAGGAGCTGCGACCCTTCCAGTACCTCGTGATCGCCTGGCACAAGGAGTACCTGCCCGCCGGCTGGGACTTCGCCGACTGGGTTGACGGAGAGGCCGGCACCGCCACGATCGGGGCGCTCCAGCGGGCGCTGAACAACTCCAAGTCGGGCACCGGCAAGCTCTGGTGACCCGGTAGCCTGTCTGTATGGCTGATACAGACAACACCCCCGAAGCGCCGTCCGCCATCCAGGTGGGCGGCGCTTCCGTACCCTCGCAGATCACGATCAACATCGGGGGTGCCTCGGCGACCCCGGCCCCCCAGAAGCCGGTTGACCTCAGCGGCTACGTCCGCAAGGAGGAGCTGCCGGCCGCACCGGACCTGAGCGGCTACGTCCGCAAGGAGGAGCTGCCGGCCGCACCGGACCTCAGCGGCATGGTGAAGAGGACCGACCTCGACGAGACCCTGAAGAGCTTCACCAAGGCGTCTCAGACGGCCGCGATTGCCGACTCCATCCGGGCCACCCGGGCCAAGGCGGAGTCAACGGCGGCAACGGCGGAGGGGATCGCCAAGGACATTGCCGCCACGCACGCCGCTGTGGTTGACCTGACCAGGCAGCCCCGCATCGTGCGCCTCGATGTTGGCGCCCCGGTGCCGGCCGGAACGCCCCGCGGCGCCCTGATCTTCCGCACGGACAAGGCGCTGACCACCTCTGACCGGGAGTTCCCCCCGCTGAATGAGTGGTCTCTGCTCAACGTCACGGCTGAGCCCGACGGCTACCACCTGCCTGGCGTCGGGGGCTCCATCGTCCCGAAGGTGGGCCAGATGAAGCCCTCCGACGGCCAGTGGGAGATCACGCTCACGTACACGTGGCACGGCAACTTCGGCGAGCCAGAGATGACGTCCTACGTCTACAACGGGCGCACCTTCGAGGAGTTCGGGGTCACCAAGCTCGATCAGGGCGCCAAGCTGGCGGACTGGACGCTGAAGGCCGGAGACCGGGTGACCGCGAAGCTAACGGTGACCCCGAAGAGCGACACAGGGGCCACGGACCTGTGGGCGCCCTGGATCGAGGCGCCAGCGAACGGCTTCGTGGTCCACGACATCACGGTGCGCCGGGTGGCCTAGACTGGGGTCATGGCCTCACGATCGATCACTTTCATCTCGCCTGCGGCGGGCTGGGTTCAGGTCTCCCCTGTCCTGCCCGCCGCAGGCGGCGTTGACGTTACGAACCTCCCCGATGTGGCTCTTCGTGAGACACCCGGGCGAGGCACTTACTCCATCACTTGGGACGATGAGGGCTGGAGCGACTGGTCCGCCTCCGGCGCCGTCAGCGACGGCGGCTCGGTGCAGACCACCAGCGACCTGACTCCTGCTGGCATCCAGGCGATGCTCGAGGCATCGGCTTCGAAGACCTCGGCTAAGCCGAGCGGTGGCGCCGGCTCACCTGGCCCTGCCGGTCCGCCTGGGCCTCCCGGGGCGCCGGGCGCAGCAGGTCCGAACAACCTGCGCGTGCTGGAGAAGACTCAGCCCGTCCCGCCTGGAACGCCGGCGAACACCGTCCTGGTGAGGACGGTGGGCTGACATGGCTGACTCAGTTCTCCCGGTCTTTGGGACCTGGTGGCGCTCGGCTGGTACTCGACAGGGAGACGGCGCTGAGCTGCCCGACGGATCGACCTCGACGCCCTACGACGGCTCCGCTGTGCCCATCGGAGGCAAGCGCTGGAGCGCCGAGATCGTCTACACAGCCGGCACCCCCGTCTCGCTGTCGGTCAAGCACAACCACTTCAACGCCGGCAAGACGAAGATCAGGCAGACGACGATAGATGAATTCCCGCTCGCTGCGGGCACGTCGGTGTCTCGGCGCATCGACTTCGTGCTGACTGACACCGATCAGCCGAACTGGCTCCCGTCACTTGGCGCGGTCGGTGGGCAGATCAGCTTCTCCTCGGTGAAGGTCTACGAGACGCCTGCCCCGGCCAGCCCCACCGTCACGGTGTGGGATGGGTCGAGGGAGGTGCCGGCCACGATCTCGGTGTGGGATGGGCGCAAGGAGGTCGCCTGCACCGTCGAGGTCTTCAACGGCTAGACTGGTCCCCGGCCCACAAGGCCGAAAGGAGGAAACCATGCCTGGAAAGCACGCATCCGGTAAGTTCACCTTCACCGCGGAGCAGCGCAAGGCCGCCTACGGCGTCATCGCTGCCGTCTTCACCCTGGCTGTCGCCTATGGCGTCATCACGGCGGAGAACGCGGATGCAGTCATGCGCGCTCTGGAGCAGCTCGCTCCAGTCGCCATTGCACTGTTCGCCCGGCACCACGTCGAGACCGAGTGAGTCCTTGGTAGGATGATCTCGTGCTCCTCTCGGGGCTGGGTTGGGATGCGAATCGCCCTCATCGCTAAGCGGTGGGGGCGATTCGCTACGATTGGGGCATGAACGACCAGCCCAGGATTGACGCCGCCGACATCATCAACCGCCTCACCGCTGAGCTCTCGGCCATGACCACGCGGGCCGTGCTCGCCGAGTCCCGCATCGCCGAGCTGGAGCGCGAGCAGGCCAAGGACGGCGCTGAGTCCTAATGGGGAAGCAGCAGACATCCCCCAAGGGGAGCGTGTGGGCCGAGGTCGAGGACGACCCGGCCCTTTCCTCCGCGGCCAAGCTGGCTATCGCCACGCTTCAGGCCGCGGGGAAGCTTCCCGTCGGGACGAACCGGATCATCGACGCGGGAGCACTCCAGGACCCGGCCGCCCAGACCATCGCGGCAGGAGTGGGGCGCTTCCTGAAGATCGAGGCCAACCAGATCATCGCCAGCAACGCCAACTTCGACGAGGCGGTGGCGAAGAAGCTGTGGTCGCAGATCATCACAGCCAAGGAGGGCGTGTTCGACAAGATCACGGCGAACATGCTCGCCGTCGGGGCACTCGATGGGCAGATCATCACTGGTGCCACAGTGCAGACCGCGGGGTCGGGCCGCGGCCGGGTGGTTATGGACGCGAACGGGATTCGCCTGGTCGGCGCTGACGGAACTTCCGACACGTTCAGCATCGACGCGAGGACCGGGAACGTCGACATCACTGGCCGCATCATGGCGAAGGACGAGTGGTCCTATACCCGCTTGACAGACATCGGCTCCCCTCCGGGTGGCTCTGTCCGGTATGGCATGGGGTTGGTCCTGAACAGGTCGGTCGCCCCTCTGCGATACCCCGGCGGGATCATGCTCAAGCAGAACGAGCGTGGGGAGCTTCAGACCGTGGTCGCCGCCCCGTCTTCCGCCTTCGACGTGTCTGGGCACCTCACTGTCGGGAACCGGGAGATCGGGTGGGGCGGGAACGCGGCCGCGTTCCGCATCAACGGGGGCAGCATCGACTTCCAGGTGAACGACCGCACCCTAGAGATGTACGTCGGCCAGCAGGGAATCTCTTTCCAGAACGCGCTCAACAACACCCGGATCGTGGCCCAGGGCCAGCGAAACGAGGCGTTCTTCTTCGCCGGAGACCGGTTCACCACTGACAACGGCGTGCTCGCCGCCTGGGACCACTGGCGCATCTCCAGCGTCGGGGGCGGGCGCAACCTGGGGTTCGCCTCTGGGAGCAACGCCGGAACCTACATGTGGTCGAAGGCCAACGGCAACTACGCCTGCATCAATGGGGACGGGTTCTTCACCACGGGGAAGACGAAGAGGTTCTCCATGCACGTTCCCAAGATGTCTGAGGCGCGGGGAGGGGCCATGCTTCAGCACATGGCAACCGAGTCCCCCTTCGACGGCATCGAGTACTGGAACGTCGTCGAGCTCGACCAAAATGGTGAGGCGTCCTGGGTCCTTCCGGATTACGTGCCCGCGATTGCGTCTCGTCGTGCCCCGTGGTGCGTGTTCTCGTCCTCCGACCGGGGTGCGTCTAGCGCCAGGCTGGAGCGTGGGGAGGACCGGTTCGTCGTCCACGTGGCTGGCGAGCCCGGCGCGTCAGTGTCGGTGCTCGTGAAGGGTGCCCGAATCGTGGAGATCGAAGGCGCCGCAGGCGGGACTTGCAAGTGGCAGGACTTCGGGGACGGCGAGGCGCCGTGGTACACCCTGGACCTGGGGGTGGAGGGCGCGGGCCCCCACAAGAGCGGAGAGATCATCTGGTGAGGACGATATGGACCTGATTGAAATCACGCCGCACGTGGTGCCACTGCTCACCGCGATTGTGGCGGCTGCGGCTGCCATGGGTGGGGCGTCCCTGACCCGCAGGACTCAGCGAGAGGCGAGCAAGGTCCAGGTGCTCGACATCACGGTGCAGCACCTGGCCGACAGGGTTGAGGCCTTGGAGAAGTCAGTCGCCGTCGCGGAGGCCCGCCGCGATGAGGCCGTGGAGTCGGAGCGCGGGGCTCACGCGGTGAAGTGGATAGCCATCGACTACGCAGGGCGCCTGCTCCGGTGGGCTCGAGCTCGGACGGATGACACCCCACCTGATCCGCCGGCCGAGATCGAGAAGCATCTATGAGGCGAAGAGCCCGCTGCACCATGTCGGTGCAGCGGGCTCTTCCGCGTCCTGTGGTGTCAGCCCTGGGCTGGGGGCTCAGTGGAGAGGTAGACGGTGTGGGCCTCGCGGTAGCGGGGGTGGCTGGGGTCCCAGTAGGCGCGCTTGGGCAGGGGGCGGGGCTTGCCGCGCAGGGCCCGGATGATGTTGAGGATGACACCAGCGACGGCGGCGATGACGAAGGCGGTGATGGCGAGGAAGATGAGGGCGAGGAGGATCATTGGTCTGTACCTTTCGAGGTCGGGTTGAGTGGGTCGGTCAGCGGTTGTTGCGGAGCCGGCGGGCGAGCCAGGCGCTCAGGATGAGGGTGGAGATCAGGGTCCCGAGGGCGAACACCTGAGCGATCGCGGTGGGCGCGGCGGCCAGCAGCAGGATGGAGACGCAGAGCGCGAAGCCTGCGATCCAGCCGGCGAGGCTGGTGCCGAGGATGAAGTCGGCGTCCTGGTTCATGACGTCACGGTCGAGGTCGTTGGTGTTCACAGCTTGGTGTCCTTTCTCCGGTTGAACAGGCCAGAGTCCACGTCGAAGAGGAGTCCGGCGAAGTAGTCGTAGCCGTCGTAGGTGAGGTCGGGGATGACGCCGTGGGCGACGATGGCGTCTCCGGTGCGGATGCTGAAAGCGACGGAGCCGTTGTCCAGCACCTCGGCGTAGAACACGGAGCGGCTGAGCGGGTTCGGCTTGATGCCGACCACGTGCCCGCCCTCGCGGACCAGCTCGCCCTCGTAGCGGAGCGCCATGTCCATCGACTGCATGATCTGAAGCGTGTCGTTTGCCATGGCTCAAATATATGCACGAGCACGGCGGCCACACAAGTTCTGTGGCCGCCGTGCTCGCGTGATGCTCGTCACCAAAGGCGCCAAGCCAGCGCGTCACCGTCCTTCACCTCGAAGCTCAGGACACTGGACGCTGTTGAGTCGCCGGAGATGTTTGTCCACCAGTCCGACCCACGATCCGCCGACGGGCAGGAGATCACCCACCGGCCGTCGCCGACCTGGCTCACTCCGAAGTTGTGCCAGTGCCCGTGAACCAGCACGCAGGCGCGTTCTAAGCCGCTCCTGCGGCCGAACGCCTGGCCCCTGAACCAGTCGCCCACCTTGGACTGCCGGCCCGCCAGATGGCCGTGTGTGAAGCCCACAGCGGTGCCTCTGACGTCCACGGTCACTGACTCCTCGTGGGGGAGCGGCCGAGCGAACTCGACGTGCTCGAACCCTGGGCGTCCGGCTACGACGTCCTCGACGTTCTCCGAGATCATCAGCCCGAAGTCGTCGAACGGCGCGTTGGCCTGCTTGCCCTTGCCGAGGCCGGTTCGGACCTGGCAGTGGTTGGAGGGCACGGCGACGTAGACGAGCCGACCACAGAACGGCGCAAGCTCGGCAACCGTCTCAGCGAGGATGCGCTGAGCGACCCTGATCTGTGTGGTTAGCGCGATGTCATTCGTCTGCGCCTGGCTGGACACGTTCCAGAACCCCTCCGTGACGTCCCCGACGTCGGCCAGGATGAGGGTGGACAGCCCACCCTCCTGGATCGATGCCTTGAATGACCGCACGGCGCTGCGGACACGAGCGACCGTCTCGGCCGTTCCGCCCCGGGAGCCGACCTTGCCGATCTGGAGGTCAGCCAGGCAGAGCACGGCGTGCTTCTCCGGGGCGAGTGGGTCGCGCTCCCACACCTCGGGCTCGCGGTCGAACACCGGCAGCAGGTCGTCGAAGGACAAGCGCTTGGCCTCGGCCATCTCGACGGCGCCTGGCTTCCACGTGATCTTCTCGTAGGAGCCATCGGGGAGGCGGATCGTCTTCCCCCGCTGCACGATGGCGTCCACGGGAACGTCGTTGAAGAACGCGTCGTGCCCCTGGTCGGGGGCGCCGCGGCGCTTCAGCTTGGCGCGATGCCGGCGCACCGATGCCTCGGACGTCTGGAACTCGTCCGCGATCTCCTGGTTGGTCCGCTGCTGCTCACGGGGCAGCAGGTCATTGGCGATGATCGCCTCATCGAGCGGGGTCATGCGAGCACATCCTCCCGGGCTCTGGCAGCCAGTGCGTGGATGGCAAGGCGACCCTGGAGGGGTATGACGCCGTTTCCCAAAATGCGTATCTGAGCGGTGCGGGACAGGCCGGGGACTCCCGTCACCCACCCCGGCGGGAGACCCATCATCCACTCCCCGAACCGTGCAGACAGCCGCCTGCCACCGTTCGGTGAGTTCTCCTCGGGCTCGGGCATGGGCGCCCCCGTGATGCTCTCCCACATTCTCAATCGCGCCCCATAGTCTCCGAGCCGGGGGTCAAGAGCAGGTGAATCCGGGTCTGAAGATTCAGCCCGCCCGATCCGTGCTTCCCGGGTCCGGTCGAGGAGGACGCGGAGAGTGTCGGCAGCAGTGGGCCTGAAGGCCAGGACGAAAACCCGTTCCCTGCGGTGCGGGGCCCCGGCGTCGGACGCTCGGACAGAGTCCCACACCACGCCGTACCCGAGGCCGGCCAGGTCCGTGACCACTCTTCCGAGGGCAGGAATCCCGCGGCCCCCTCGCGCTGTGCGTGCTCCGGCAACGTTCTCCCAGATGACGACATTCGGACTCAGCTCCTTAGCAGCGTGAAACATGTGGTGCCACAGCCCGGAACGGGTCTCTGCGGACATTCCGGCCCTGCGGCCGGCGGTAGATAGGTCCTGGCACGGGGTTCCGCCCGTGAGTACGTCCACTGCGGGGGTCGCTGACCAGTCAATGTCGGTCAGGTCTCCGAAGTTGGGCGTGCATGGGAAGCGCCTGGCTAGGACTTTGGACGCGTGCGGGTCGATCTCGGCCACCCACGTGGGGTGCTTGTCTCCGATGGCTAGGCTCAGGCCGCCGTAGCCGGCGCACAGCTCGGCCGTGCGAAGGGGGTACTTCTCCCACTCGGGGGGCTTTGGCAGGGCCCTCATCGGGAAGACCCCGCGATCTCCCGCAGCTCCGCCGGGCGGTATCCGCTCAGCGTGCGGACCAGAGTGCCGTGCTCGTCCCGCACCTCGACGATGGGCGCGGACGTCATGCCGAGCGCCCGGGCGTTGTTGAGGACGCGCTCAGTCTCCGGGCCGCCGTAGCTGAGCGAGCGGCTGACGTAAGTGACGCCGAGCTTGTCGAGCATCATCATGGTGAGTCGGCAGGGCTGGCAGTTTGGTTGGTGAAAAACGGTGATGTGCTGCATGTCTTCTGAGGTTAGTCGTTGATTGGGTTTGTGATGGCTCGGTAGATACCTAGAGCCCCTTGTGCGGGGACCACGCCGTTTCCGAGGAGACGCCGCTGGGCCGAGATGCTGAGCCCCAGGTTAGTGACCCAGCCCCGTGGGAGACCCATCAGGGACTCCATGTCCCGACAGGCATCCGCTGGATCGGGGCGCCCGAGGGCTTGGAAGAGGGACTGCCCATGTCCGTTGCCGTTGCGATGCTTGGCCCGCTGCGCCTCTCTCCAGTCCCCCCACTCTCTCTCTGTGCGCCCCCACCCCATGTCCACGACGGTCGGGGTGGGGTACGTAGCGTTGACACTCTCCGGCCCGGGGTCGGTGGGGGCCGGGATCGCGCCACCATCACGGTCGGCCACGATGAAGACGCGATCCCTGCGGTGTGGGAGGCCGGCCTCCGATGCTGTAGCCCGGCCCCACCGGGTTTTGAACCCGTAGCGGAGCAGCTCAGCGTCGACGGTTGCTCGGTGCTTCCTCGCCTGCGGGACGTTCTCGATGACAAGGGATCGCGCCCCGGACAGGTGGCCGATCTCGGCGCACCGGAAGAACAATCCGCTACGGCTTCCTCGCAACCCAGCGCCTTTCCCTGCACGTGAAAGGTCTTGGCAGGGGAAGCCGAAGGTCACGACGTCGGCGCTCTCCAGTTCGATGAGCGGATCAGCCACATCGGAGTATTGGACTGCTCGGGAAAACCTCTTGGATAGGACCTCTCGGGCAGGCGCGTAGTTGTCGCATACCGCTGTGGTGTCGACCTGCCCCGGGAACAAGGTGTCCAGCGCCAGCTCTAGCCCGCCGTACCCGCTGCACAGTGACAGGACCTTCATTCCGTCACCCCAGCGGTCTTGCAGATTCCCCGGACGAGCTTGGTGGTTGCGTCGGACAGTCGTGTGTGGAACCGGGCCACCCCGATCTCCCGCCCCCGGTCGAGGACGATGATGGCGTTACGCGCCCGGTTGTAGTCGAGGGCCACCTCGCGGCTGATCGCTTCGGCTCCGCAGTCCTCGGCGGAGCCGCCCATCACTTCGGCGATGCGAGCCCGCAGGACCTCGGGGAGCAGACCCGCGTCGGCCAAGGCCAGCACCTCCCCGATAGTCCACTCGGGTCGGCGGGAGAGGCGCTCGGACAGGTTTCCTGGCTTGGCGCCGAGTGGTCCCGCGATCCGCTTCATGTCTCGCTGGTAGTACTGACCTCGGTGACATGCGAGGTCCTCTAGGTGGTCGCAGATTTCGGATGCGGCTCGCTCGTCCTGCTCGACGGAGAGCGCGCTGAGTTGGCGTTTCACCCGTGCTCCTTTCTCTGGTTGGGTTGTGCAAACAGTACACAGATGTTCTGCGACTAGTCAAGTTCGTCATCGTCCGTGAGCTTCCTGTAACGGTCCACGACGCCGCCAGCGGCGCGCAGGTGCAGGCCCGGAGCCCACGGAAGTTCGGAGCTCATGATGTCCCGCACCTTGCGGAACGCCTCAACGCCAGCGAGGGACGGCCTCCCAGCCGAGTAGTCCCACCACTCAGCAGGTCCCTTGATGAGCACCTCGTCGTGGACGTGGGCCACGATCTCGAACCCCGCGCGGTCCAGTCGCACCATCGCGGACGCCAGGCAGTCGCGGGCCACGGCCTGCACGAGGTTCTCCGTCAGGCGACCACCGAACGTCTCGGTGGCGATGCCGCGGCGGGCGTCCCAGAACGCCACCGACGGGCGGCCCCAGCGGTCCTGCGTCGCGCGGACGCCCCGATAGATCAGGGTCCGGCCGCTGGGAAGCAGCATCCTGCGGAAGGCTCGGCCGAAGGAGTCCTGCCCAGCGACGATGCGCTCTCCGCCGGTTCGGAACTCGCGGCCGAGCTGGTCCCACAGCGCTGTGATGTGGGGGTTGGCTCGGCGCCACGCGTCCACCTGGGCCTGGAGCGCCTCATCGCTCGGGCCGTCGCCGGCGAACGCCCTCAGTCCGTTCGGCCCCGCACCGTAGCCGCAGCCGAGCAGGGCGGTCTTGCCTTCCTGCCGAGTCATCTCGTGGCCCACGGCGGAGCTCATGCGGGATGCTGTCTCGACGTAGAGGTCTCGCTTGGCCTCGTAAGCATCGAGCACCCATTGCTCGCCGGCGAGCCACGCCAGCACGATGGCCTCGATCGAGGTGTAGTCGCAGACGATCAGGGGACCGGCGATGACCGAGCGCACGCACGCCGCGACCTCGGTGGGGCTGACGGGCTCGCCGAGCAGGCACTTGTCGAGCACGTCGTCAACCGTCTCGCCCTTGGGCAGCTGCTCCCGGGGGAGGTTCTGCGGCTGGAATCCGCTCCCGCTCCAGCGGCCCGTGTGGGCACCGAGGTAGCGGAGAGTCCCCCTGGCTCGGTCACCAGCACCCCGCCGCAGCTCGGCAGCCGCGAGTTTCTTGCCCGCTACGCGGGCGGACGCCACCCGCAGCTCAGCGACTCGGCGCACCTCGGCCGGCAGCGACTCGTCCGCGGCCAGGGGCTCAATGGTCCCGCGGCGGAGATCGGGGAGGCTGAGCCCCTTCGATGCGAACCACGTGTGGAGCTGGGCGGTGCTGTTCGGGTTCGCCAGCCCGGTGATCCGCTTCAGCTCCTCTGCCTGGGTGCGCACGTTGTCGTCCTCGCAGCGCTGGAGCGCGTGGAGCAGCTCAACGTCGAGGGGCAGGCCAGTGTCCGTGATCTTCTCTGCGGTGAGCTCGACGGCGCGCTCCAGCGCGGACGGCTCCGCACCGATGGCCTGCCACTCCCGCTCCAGCGCCCGGTGCACCTGGCGGAGCACCTCGACGTCCTGGATGCCGTAGGCGCGGAACTCCGCCCAGCGCTCGGGGTCGTCGCTCGGCATGCGGCGGCCGCCGCGAAACGTCTTGGTGGCTGGCTGCGGCTTGGCGAAGCGGTTAATGAGCAGCGTCCCGGCCGTGTCCTTGTCGTCGCACTTCAGCGCCTTGGCGAGGCTCTTCAGCGAGCCAGGGAGGCCGAGGAGGTAGGCCCAGTGCATGGTGTCGATCCACTCGGCGGGGTCGAGGTATGTGCCGGTGGCGCGGCCGTGGGTGTACGCGCTGACCTGGATTCGGTCGAACGCGGCGTTGTGGGCGACCTTGGTCACCGCAGGGTCCTGGACGAGGCCGAGGAACTCAGACCACAGCTCGGGGTCATGGCCCTCGGTGGTGGGCCCCTCGGTGATCTTCACTGGCTCGTCGTCGAGCGCCCACATAGCGAGGGTGACGCAGGCTTCGGGGCTCTCGGCGTAGCGGTGCGCGCCGGCCGAGATGTCGATGTCTGAGTAGGTCTCGGTGTCAAGGTAAAGGGTTGGCATGGCTACAGAATATGACGAAGCCCCCGGCGTCCGCAAGTTTTGCGGCCCGGGGGCTTCGTCACTCACTCATCCCCTAGTCTCTTCAGCTCCCTGTCGATGTACCACCTCGCTTTCTTCAGGTCCTCGATGGTCTTCATCGCGTCCTTGCGCCCTGCCCGGGCGATGTACTTGACCGCGTTCCCGCGGTTGAAGTTGAGGTTCTCCGTGATGTCGATGACCTCGGCGCCGTTGGACCATCCCTCGGCGTAGTGGCTCGGGTGGTTCACCGCGTCACGTGCATCTCGGCCCATTTCCTCGCTCCCTCTGTCGTGTCGATCGTGGTGACTGGGTGGCCCATGGCCTCGAGGTGCCGGTGGACCATCTTCTGCGACTCCCTCGGCGTCTCGCCCGGGGCCTTGAGCTCGATCAAGCGCATCTCCCCGTTCGGCAGCAGGATCAGCCGGTCCGGGAGTCCCCGCATCGTGGGGGCCAGCTTGATCGCGAGACCCCCGCGGGCGCTGACCGCTGCGACCAGCGCCCGCTCTACTGGGGTCTCCGGTCTCACATCAGACCTACGAGCGGGTCCTCGTCAGCGGCGGGCTGGCTGGAGGACGGCTGGGCCGGGCCGAACAGGCTTTCGGCCGAGACGGCTCCACCGCCGAAGCGCTCACCACCCCCGAGGACCTGGACCATCTGGAGTCCGAAGGAGACCCCCTTGGACCCGTCCACCTCATAGGCGAAGGCGCGAACCGCGACGCGGGCCTTCTGGCCGCCGTAGACCTCCTCGGCGATCCGCTCATCGGAGAACGGCAGGAGGTCTGTGCCCACGATCGGGACCCGGCGGATCGAGGAGGCGTTGAAGGTGATGTGGCCGGCCTGCTCCTCGTAGTCGCTGTTGTCCCCATCCTTCAGCGGGGTGCGGAGGCTCTTCGGGACCTTGGTGCCCCACTTCTCGGCGGCGGCCTCGCGGACGGCGGCCTTCAGCGCCTCGATGGTGGTGGTGTCGCTCTTGGGGACCATGACGGCTGTGGACACCTTCGGCTTGCTGTTGCCGTTGCGGGCCTCCAGCTCGGCCAGGTGGGGCCAGGACAGGGTTGCGGGTCCGGTGGTGACGTTGACGCTCACGTGTGTTGTTCCTCTCGGTTTGTGTTGGGT
>ERZ772962.1463-NODE-1463-length-12700-cov-8.456544_pt1 | contig 12700 bp, 10 predicted proteins | sample MGYA00580676_ERZ772962 | MGnify/ENA primary metagenome ERZ772962 (study PRJEB29015, sample SAMEA2738049) | human oral metagenome | biome: human oral; feature: human-associated habitat; material: saliva | place: China | collected 2230 ...
GGCGGGGAGGATAAGGGTAGACCCGGATGATACCCCGACTGTCAGCAGGGTTGACACGGTGACGCATACCGGCACGGCGGACCCGGTCATGCCAGCAGGATCGCCGGCTGGGCGCCGGGGGAAGCCTTCAAGCGATTCTTGTCAGGCACGCTGATGGGCTGGCCGGCTCCCTGGTGACAGAAGCACCCCGTCAAACCGTTGGCTCATGCCGAAGCATCCGGCATGCTCAGCCGGCAAGGAACAGGTAACCTGCCAGAAGCACGGGGACGATCACCATCAGCACCATGATGACCCCCATGGCCTTGATCAGCCAGCCGGCACGTTCCGCCGGGATGTGCTTGATCAGGAAGCGTCTCTGGTTGAAGAGCACCACGAAGATGCCCACATAGGTCAGATAGTAGCGGAATGAGTCCGGCGAGAAATCCAGCTTCTGGATGAGGTCGTCCATGGTGTCCAGGTGGCTTCGTGCGCGTGGCGCAAGCACGGGGCGCCCATCATAGGATGGGCAGCAGCAGCCGCGGATGGGTTGTTGTACCGTTTGGACGGCCCCGTATCTGTCTGGTCACTCCGTGTCGATGGACGGTTGTGTGCTTCTTTCAGCTCTCGTTCTTGCCCGCGGGTTTGTGCGGCTGTTTTTCGGCGTCCGGCCAGCCCTGGGAACCACCGCTTCCCTGCCCCATCGGAAAGGCGCCGGGGAAGTTGCCGAACATGCTGCGGGCCTGCTGCTGCATCTGATCCTGCATCTGGAAGAACAGGTTCTTGCTCTGTTCCAGGTAGTTGCTCATCATGCTCTGCATCATCGGCGCCTGACCCTGCATGAACTGGGTCCAGAGTTCGGCGCTGGGCACGCCCTGGCCTTCGTACAGGTTCCGTGACTGGGCCTGCATGCGGTTCTGCACTTCGATGAAGGTCTGCAGGGTCTTTTCCAGGTAGGCGCCCATCATGCCCTGCATGGCGTGGCCGTAGAAGCGGATCATCTGCGCCAGCATCTGCTCGGAAAACAGTGGTGCGCCGCCAGCCTCCTCATCGAGGATGATCTGCAGCAGGATGCTGCGGGTGAGGTTTTCCTGCGTCTTGGCGTCCTGCACCTGGAAGCTCTCGCCATCCAGGACCAGCTGCTTGATGTCGGCCAGCGTGATGTAGGCGCTGGTCTGCGTGTCGTAGAGTCGACGGTTGGGGTATTTCTTGATCAGCCTGGGCGTGGGGGCCATCGTGTGCTCCACTGCTGGATGGGTTGTCGTCGTTGACGGCATGATACCTGCTTGGTCGGGGCGCCTGCCGGGGGCGAATCCGGCGGGCGCCGCGTCATCAGCACATGTGCAGGCCGCCGTTGACGGAGAAGTCGGCGCCGGTGGCAAAGCTGGCATCGTCGGAGGCCAGCCAGGCCACGATGGAGGCAATCTCGGCAGGTTCGCCCAGTCGGCGCACCGGGATGGTGGACACGATGCGATCCAGCACGTCCTGACGGATGGCCTTCACCATGTCGGTGGCGATGTAGCCGGGCGAGACGGTGTTGACGGTGATGCCCTTGCTGGCCACTTCCTGGGCCAGGGCCATGGTGAAGCCGTGCAGGCCGGCCTTGGCGGTGGAGTAGTTGGTCTGACCGAACTGCCCTTTCTGGCCGTTGACCGAGGAGATGTTGATGATGCGTCCCCAGCCCTTTTCCAGCATGCCGTCGATGACCTGACGGGTGACGTTGAACATGGAGTTGAGGTTGGTGTCGATGACGGCACGCCAGTCCTCGACCGACATCTTGCGAAAGAGCCCGTCGCGGGTGATGCCGGCGTTGTTGACGACGATGTCGGGGTTGCCGAATTCGGCCTTGACCCGGTCGAAGGCCGCAACGGTGGAGTCCCAGTCGGCGACGTTGCCGACCGAGGCATGGAAGGTGTAGCCCTCTTCCTTCTGCTGGTCCAGCCAGGCGCGGGTGTCGCGGCTGGGGCCGGCCCCGGCAATGACGACATGCCCTTCCCGGGCCAGGCGTCTGCAGATGGCGGTTCCGATGCCGCCCATGCCGCCGGTCACGTAAGCGATGCGCTGTGCCATGATTCAGATCCTCTCCTTGACGTAACGGCCGGGTGCCGGCTCGATGGGGGGATACTGCGCGGAGCCGGGCGTGGTGGGGGCCGGTATGGCCTTGCCCTGGTAGCTTTCCAGCCACTGATACCAGTCGGGCCACCAGCTGCCGGCATGTTCCTTGCCCTGCGCCTGCCATTGCTCGGGTGTGAGGCCGGCGATGTCGGGGCCGGTGGCGTAGCTGCGTTTCTGTTTGGCGGGCGGATTGACGACGCCGGCGATATGGCCGCTGGCGGCCAGCACGAAGCGCGGCTTGCCGCCCAGCGCCTGGGCCGATTCGTAGCCGCCCTGCCAAGGCACGATATGGTCCTCGCGGGCGCACAGCACGTAGGTGGGCACGTCGATGCGCCTGAGATCGACGGGTTCCCCCAAGCTCTGGAAAACGCCGGGCTGCACCAGTTCGTTCTGCAGGTACAGATGGCGCAGGTAGGTGCAGAACATGGGGCCGGCCAGGTTGGTGCTGTCCGAGTTCCAGTACAGCAGGTCGAAGGGCGGCGGGGTCTCGCCCTTCAGGTAGTTGCCCACCACATAGTTCCAGACCAGCTCGTTGGGCCGCAGGAAGTTGAAGGTGAGCGCCAGATCCTTGCCGGGCATGATGCCCCGCTGGCCGATGGTGCCTTCGCGCAGGGCCAGCTGCATCTCGTCGATGAAGATGCCCAGCACGCCCGGATGGGTGGAGTCCAGCAGCGTGGTGAGCAGCGTGAGCGAGGCAGCGGGTTTCTCGCCCTTGGCGGCCAGCGCAGCCAAGGCAGTGCACAGCAGCGTGCCGCCGATGCAGAAGCCCAGCAGGTTGATGGTTGGCTGACCGCTGATGGCCTGCACGACATGGATGGGATCGACGATGCCCTTCTGCAGATAATCGTCCCAGCCCAGCGTGCAGTCCGGATCCTGGATGTTGCGCCACGAGACGACAAAGACGGTGTGTCCCTCGGCAACAGCATGGCCGATGAAGGAATTGCTCGGCTGCAGGTCCAGGATGTAGTACTTGTTGATGGCGGGCGGGATGATCAGCAGCGGCCGTTCACCGACCGAGGGCGTGCCGGGCTGGTACTGGATGAGCTGGACAAGCTCGTTCTGGTAGATGACGGTGCCCGGGGTCGTGCAGACGTTGCGGCCGACCTCGAAGGCATCGGCTGGCGTTTGCGAGATGCGGCCCTGCTGCAGGTCGTTCAGCAGGTTCTGGATGCCCTGGCGCAGGCTCTCGCCCTGGGTCTCGATCATCCGCTGCTGGGCGTCCGGATTGGTGGCCAGGAAGTTGGCGGGTGAGACGGCGTCGATCCACTGCTGCACGGCAAAGCGCAGGCGATCCTGCGTGCGTTCATCGGATTGCACCAGGGCAGCAGAGCGCTGCAGGAATTCCGAATGGAAGCGGTACCAGGCCGCCTGCCAGCCGAAGAGCGGCTGCTTCTGCCAGGCCTCGGCCGCAAAGCGCCGGTCATTGCCCAGCTCGGGGGCGGCGCCCGACATCTGCTGATTCAGCTGGGCCTGGAAGCGCTGCATGAACTCGGCCTGCAAGGCGGACAGTGCCTCGGGATCGATGTGCCAGGTTGGTGCGGCGGGTTGTGCGGTGGCACCTTCGGGACGAGCGCTTTCCGGGGAAGCCTCGGGCGCTGCAGCCTTCTTGGCCTGCCCAGTTTTCCGGGGAGGCGTGCGTCGGGTCTGGGAGGTGGCCTTGGGAGATCGGGCAGCCTTGCGGGTACCGGTACGACTGCCGGGGGTTTCCTGCTCCGTGGCGGATGGAGCAGAAGCCGTGGCGGCCGTGGTGTCCGGGTGCTTGTCCTGCAGCTGTGGGGACCCGGTGCTTGTCTTCGTGCGCTGCCGGGCAGATGGCGAGGTCGTGGCCAAGATCTGTCTCCTTTGGGTGCGGTGGCCCGCCCTGCCTCTGGGCGTGCCCCTGCCGGATCATTGTAGGCGCTGGCACCCGCCCTCACCATGGTTCAGCGGATGGGGAAAACCATGAAGACCGGCTGATGCCAGGGGGTAGCCGGGCGGTTCATGCCTTGTCCGTGGCGTGGGATTCGCTGCGTGTTGGGTGCGGACCATGGGCGGCCCGTGCGGGATGTCCGTGGAGTGCCCGGACGCGGCACAATGCAGGCATGCTGATCATCATCATTGCCTGGCTCTACGTGGTCATCCTGATGTCGATGACCGAACACTCGGTCATCGCGGGTGTCATGACCTTCCTGCTCTATGGGGTGCTGCCACTGTCGGTGGTGGTGTACCTGCTGAACACGCCGGCCCGTCGGGCGCGGCGCAAGGCGGCCGAGGCGCAGAAGGACGCGGCGGCGGTGACGGAAGATGCGGAAGGATCCGATCGATAGCGTCAGGACGCCTCAGGACTTCCGTCAGGGCTTTATCCAGACGAGTCCGGCCATCCGCCCGCAGGTCTGGTCGCGGCGATAGCTCCAGAAGCGCGCGGGATCGGAAAAGGTGCAGGCCCCGGCCGTGTGGATGTCGGTGATGCCCAGCGCGTGCAGGTGCTGGCGGGCCAGTTTCGGCAGGTTGGCCAGCCATTTGCCGGGTTTCCTGCCGGGCTGGAAGGCGGATTCTGCACGCGTTGTGTACTGCGCGTCTTCCTGTTTCGGTGGCCTGCCCTGCAGGTGGGGCGCCATGTCCTGAGCAGCGGCGATGAACGCGGCGCGCACCTCGTCGCCCACCTCGAAGACAGCGGGACCGATGCTGGGGCCCAGCCAGGCCACGATGTCGGCGTCGGGCACTTTCTGGTGCATTTTCTGGACGGTGGCCTGCAGGATGCCGCCCGCCAGGCTGCGCCAGCCGGCATGGGCTGCGCCGATCACCCTGCCCTGGCGGTCGGCCAGCAGCACGGGCAGGCAGTCGGCCACCTGCACGGCCAGGGCGATGCCGGGCCGGGTGGTGATCTGGGCGTCGGCCTCCGGCTCGGGGACAGGGGGATCCGTCGCCGGGATCATGTCGGCGCCGGCCGATGTTCCCTGGGCATGGGTCTGCGGTTCCTGCGAAGGAGCGTGGCGGTTCGTACCTTGGGATGCGTCGGTATCGGGATGCGTTTCATCCAGATCCAGCACACGGATGCCGTGGACCTGTTTCAGCCACGAGATGGGCTGGCCAATGGTGGCTTCCACCCGCCGGCGGTTCTCGTGTGCCGCGGCAGGGTCATCACCGCAATGAATACCCAGGTTCAGGCCGCCCGGAGCCGATCTGGTGGGTCCGGACGCTGCCGGAGCGGGCGATGGGGCCTTGGGGCACGCTTTTTCTTGCCGGGGAGCCTGCCCGTCGGATGTTGCCGGTGTAGCGTCGTCCCGAGGTACGTTGTCTGTGGGACTGGCGCCGGCCCCCCACGGTCCCTGGCTGACGCCGCCGCTGCGCAGGGTGAAGGTCCAGCCTACCGAAGGGTGCGGTACCGACGGCATGGGCAGGAAGGCGTGGTCGTCGTTCAGGGAGATCGTCATGGCGTCTGTTCCTTCAGGCCCCTTCTGATGAAGCGGCTGGGGGCTGGGCGGGCAATGCAATCTGCAACTCGGCAGCTAACGTCAGTAGGTCGGACGGGATGGGGGCAACAAACACCTGCGACTCCTGGGTGGCAGGATGGATGAGCTGGAGCTGCCACGCATGCAGGGCCTGGCGGGCAAAGCCGGCCAGTGGCTTGCCACCGTACAGGGTGTCGCCCACCAGCGGATGGCCGATGTGGGCCATGTGCACGCGGATCTGGTGGGTGCGACCGGACTCCAGCTTGCAGAGAATGGCGGCGGCCTCGGCATCGGGGCTGGCGGCCAGCAGCCGGTAATGGGTGCGGGCCGGCTTGCCGGCAGGCGGCTGCACGACGGCCATGCGCAGGCGGTTGCGTTCGTCACGGCCGATGTTGCCCTCGACGGTGCCCTGGGCCGGCGTCTGGCCACAGGCGATGGCCAGGTAGCGTCGTCCCATCTGCCGGCTGGCCAGCTGTGCGGTGAGGCTGGCAAAGGCGCGTTCACTGCGGGCGCAGACCAGCAGGCCGCTGGTGTCCCGATCCAGCCGGTGGACGATGCCGGCCCGCGGCAGCCGGGCGGCCTTCGGGTCGGCATGCAGCAGGCCGTTCATGAGGGTGTTGCGCCAGTTGCCGGGGGCGGGATGGGTGACGAGCCCGGCCGGCTTGTCGATGACGGTGATGTCGGCGTCCTGATGGACGATGGCAAGCGGCACCGGGTCAGGCGCAAAGGCGGTGTCGCTTTCCAGCGGCTGCGGTTCGACCTCGATGCTCTCGACGCCCTTCAGGCGCAACGAAGGCAGCCGTACCTGCTGGTCGACACGCACCGCTCCCAGGGCGATCCAGCGCTGGATGCGTGTGCGCGAGATGCCGTCGAGCCGTTCCTGCAGGTGACGGGTCAGGAACTGGTCCAGCCGCTGGCCCTGCCCCTCACGGGCATCGATGACAAGGAGCGTGTCGGGGGAGGATTCGGTGCTGAGGTCGTCGGACAGGCTCATGATGATGGTGGGGCGGTGGGAACGGCCGGAAGCGGAAGGATGCCGGGCGAGGCGGGTTGGCGGCTCGTGCGCTTTCGGCCGGCCTGGCGTCTAGTTTAGTCAATAGTTGTCCATAGACGGTGTCGGGACGGCGTGAAGGCAGGCCGTGACCATCCGATACGCTTCGTGGCTGCCCGGGCGACAGGGCGTTTTGCGCGTGCCGCTGGGGGGCTGTCTATAATCGGCCGCTTATTCGGAGGAATGTTCGGATGTGGCAAGGCAGCAGGCAGATGGCAAGGCAGCATGATGCGGACGCAGCGCCGGAGACGGGTCTCGGGGGGCTTCGTGCCGCCGGGATGACGGCTGACCGGATGCAGCGCGCCCGCGCAGCGCATGCCGGCAGGGCCACGGCACGTCGTGCCTCGGGCTGGCTGGCGGTGGTGGCTGCAGGTGTGCTGCTGGCAGGCTGTGCAGCCACCGACAAGGACCCCACCACGAACTGGACGGCCGAGCAGCTGTATGCCGATGCCAAGGCAGATCTGGACGCGGGCAACTGGACCAGTGCCATCAAGGGCATGGAGCGGCTGGAGTCGCGCTACCCGTTCGGCAGCTATGCGCAGCAGGCGCAGCTGGACATCGCCTGGGCGCACTACAAGGAAGGCGACCGGGCCGAGGCACTCTCCGCCATCGACCGCTTCATCCGGCTGCATCCGGCCCACGAGCGGCTGGACTATGCGTATTACCTGAAGGGACTCGTGAACTTCAGCAACGGCACCGGGCTGATTGCCCGCTGGGCGGGTCAGGACGCCTCCGAGCGCGACCTGGCGGCCACGCGCGAGGCCTATGACGCTTTCCAGCAGGTGGTGAACCGCTTCCCGCAGAGCCGCTACCGTGAGGATTCGATTGCGCGGATGCGCTCGCTGGTCAACAGCATGGCCTCGGGCGAGGTGCATGTGGCGCGCTTCTACCTCAGCCGCGGGGCCTACGTGGCCTCGGCCAATCGGGCGCAGGGGGTGCTGTCTTCCTATCAGGGCACGCCGGCCACCGAGGATGCGCTGAACATCCTGGCCACCTCGTATGATCGGCTGAACCTGCCGGACCTGCGTGACGACACGGTGCGGGTGCTGGCGCGTACCTGGCCCCAGAGCGCCTATCTGAAGAATTTCCCCAAGCCGAAGGATCCGGATCCGAACACGGTGCGGCCGGCTGACGCCAACATGGCGCCCTTGCAGACGGCTCCGCTGATTCCGGATCTGCCCGAGTCGCTGCGCCAGAACCCGGACCTGGGGGGCAGCGATTCTGGCAGTGCGCCGGCGCCGAACCCGATGCAAGGGGTACCCGGCATCTGATGCCGGTCTGGCGGGGTCAATCCTCCGCCAGAAAGTCCAGCGCCTCCTCGAAACTCTCCAGTCGCCGGAACGGGGGCAGGCTGGACAGGATGCGGGCACCATAGCTGCGGGTGCGCAGGCGCTCGTCGCAGATCACCAGCAGGCCCCGGTCGGTTTCCGTCCGGATGAGCCGGCCTGCGCCCTGCTTGAGCGCCAGCGTGGCCTGCGGCAGGGCCAGTTCCCGGAAGGCATGCTGGCCGCTGCGGGCCATGGCCTGGCTGCGGGCGCGGAAGATCGGGTCGTCGGGCGGCGCAAAGGGCAGCTTGTCGATGATGACCAGCGAGAGCTTGTCGCCGGCGATGTCCACGCCTTCCCAGAAGCCGGCCGACCCCACCAGCACGGCGGCCTCGGCCTCACGAAAGCGCGTCATCAGTTCATGCCGGGGGGCTTCGCCCTGCATCAGCACATCGATGTCGTCACCGGCCTGGGCGCGTAGCTGCTCGGCAATGGTGCGCATGGCGCGCAGCGTCGTGCACAGCACGAAAGCGCGGCCGCGGTTGCGGCGGATCAGCGGCCAGGCCTGACGGGCGACCCGCTCGGGAAAGTCCGGCGCCGTGGGGCTGCCCAGTCCGCGCGGGATCCACAGGGCTGCCTGCTGGGGATAGTCGAAGGGGCTGGCCACCTGCATCTGCCAGGCTTCGGGCATGCCCATCTGGCGGGCGAAGTGCGCCAGGCTGTCGTCCACGGCCAGGGTGGCCGACACGAAGATCCAGGTGCCGCCCAGGTGCGCGCGCTGCTCGGCAAAGCGCTGGGCGACCGACAGCGGCGTGGTGCGAAGCTGGGCGTGGTTGTCGGTGGTCTGGGCCCAGAGGATCAGGTCGTCGGTGGATTCGGTGGGCTCAGCCGGTGAAGCGGGCGTGAGTTCGGCCGCGATGCCGGCAAAGACCGAGGCGGCTGGCTCCCCTGCCCGGCCGCCTGGCTCGGCACCGGATGCCGAGGAAGCCGGAGATTCCTGCGGGTCGGGTCCGGCCGGGCGGCTTTCGGGGTGGCAGGCACGATCAAAGGCCCGGTGCCAGTGGCGCAGCCGTCCCAGCAACTCCAGCGTGCGCTCCTGCAGATGGGTCAGGTCGGCCGAGGCGGCAGCGACCGGGCGCAGGGCCTCGGCATGGTCTTCCAGCACTTCCTCCACATCGGGCAGCACGTCACTCAGCCATTCGTTCACGTCCTGTGCATCGGCGGCCTGAAGTTCATCCAGCCCCAGACGCAGCATGCCGGGCGGCAGGGCCAGCCGCAGCCGGCCGGCCACCTGCTCCAGCTGACGGTACAGCCCGGGCCAGTCGGCCAGACCAGGGGCGTCCTGGTTGCCGGTTCGCAGGCTCTCGCGCCCCAGATCCAGCAGCTGGCGGGTGGAGACGGTGTTGCCGAAGAACTCGGTGGCGATGTCGGGCAGCTGGTGGGCCTCATCGAAGATGAGGATGTCGGCCTTGGGCAGGAAGTCGCCAATGGCGTCGTCCTTGAGTGACAGATCGGCGCAGAACAGGTGGTGGTTGACGATCAGCACATCGGCCTTCTGGGCCTGCTGACGGGCCTTCATCAACGGACAGTGGCGCAGCTCCGGGCAGTCCTGTCCCAGGCAGTTGTCGCGGGTGGAGGTGGCGAACTGCCAGGCGGGGTCTTCTTCGGAGAGCTGGGTGCATCCGGCGCGGTCGCCGGTCTCGCTGAGGGCTGCAAAGCGCTCGATGATCCGCAGTCGTGCCGGGATCTGGGGATCGCGGAAACGCCCGTCACGCAGCGCACGCGACAGGTGCACGGGACAGACATAGTTGGCACGGCCCTTGAGCACCGCGACGACGGCATCGCTGCCCAGGGCCTGCCGGATGCGTGGCACGTCGCGCTGATGGAGTTGGTCCTGCAGCTGCCGTGTGGCCGTGGACAGCAGCACGCGCTTGCCGGAGAGCAGCGCGGGCACCAGGTACGCAAAGGTCTTGCCGATGCCGGTCCCGGCATCGACCATCAGCACGGCCTGGGCGTCGATGGCATCGGCAATGGCCTCGGCCATTTCCTGCTGACCGGGGCGCTGCCGGTAGCCGGAATCCTGCCGTGCCAGCGCGCCCCGGGGCCCGAAGGCGGTGCGGGTGGCTTCCAGCAGGGCGTCTTCGGTGTCGGCTTCCTCGGCGGTGGATGGGCTGGACAAGGTGGGTGCAGGCGTATCGGGCAAGACGATGCCTGGATGGCAACGAGACTGCCCCGATGATAAAGGGATGGGCCCGGGAAAGGACAGGCTGGGCACTGCCACTGTGGCAGGAAGAGACCGCGCCTTCAGCCCAGCCGGTCCGCCTGGGCGCGGCGCGCCTCGTTGCGGTAGGTGTCGGACTGCATCTCGTGCAGCCGGCTGGCGGTGCGGACGAACTCGTGGGCCATGGCGCCTGACGTGTAGAGCTGGTCGGGTGGCACCTCGGCCGAGATGACCAGGTTGACCTTCTGGTCGTAGAGCACGTCGATGAGCCAGGTGAAGCGCCGGGCCTCGGAGGCCATGCGCGAATCCATCTGCGGTACGTCCGACAGCATGACGGTATCGAAGCGCGAGGCGATGTCCAGATAGTCGTTCTGCGAACGGGCGGTCCGGCACAGGGTGTCGAAGTCGAACCAGACCACCTCGTCGGCGCAGCGCACGGCGCGAAGCGGCCGGTTCTCGACGATCAGCTCGGGCGAGACTTCGGCGCCGTCGGAAAGTCGCTCAAAGGCCGCTTCCATGGCGGTGCGGTTGGCGTCATTGAGCGGCGACAGGTAGGCCGGCACGCCCTTGATGGTGAGCTGCCGGTAGTCGGTGCCGACATCGACCGACATCACGTCCAGATTCCGGTTCAGCAGTGCGATGGCCGGCAGGATGGCATCGCGGTGCAGGCCGTCGGGATACAGGGCATCCGGCACGTAGTTGCTGGTCATGACGAAGACCAGGCGATGCTGGAAGAACGCGTGCAGCAGGCGCTCAAGGATCATCGCATCGGCGATGTCCGAGATGTGGAACTCGTCGAAGCAGATGATGGTGTAGCGCTCGGCGGCGCGGCGGGCCACCTCGTCGAGCGGGTTGGCCATGGCCTTGAGGGTGCGCAGCTCCTGGTGCACGGCCCGCATGAATTCGTGGAAATGCAGGCGGGTCTTGCGGGGCGTGGGCAGGGCCTCGAAGAAGCAGTCCATCAGGAAGCTCTTGCCGCGTCCCACGCCGCCATACATCCAGACGCCGCGCGGCGGTACCTTGCCGCGCGACATCAGCCGCTTCAACAGGCCGCCGGGGCGGTTGTCGAAGTCGGCCAGCTCGTCGGCCAGCTTCTGCAGTCGTTCGATGGCGGCCCGCTGGGCCGAGTCGGCGGTGTAGCCGCGCTCGGCCAGCCGGGCTTCGTAGCGATCGATGACGTTGGGCATGGTGTGACGAGCCGATGGCACTTACATGTTGAGTGCGCGTTTCTCGACTGCGAGCGCTGCCTCACGCACCGCCTCGGACATCGACGGGTGCGGGTGGCAGATGCGGGCGATGTCCTCGGACGAGGCCTTGAACTCCATGGCCACCACGGCTTCGGCGATCAGGTCGGATGCGCCGGCGCCGATGATGTGCACGCCCAGGACCTCGTCGGTCTTCTCGTCAGCCAGGATCTTGACGAAGCCGTCGGCCGCCATCATGCCCAGTGCCCGGCCATTGGCCATGAACGGGAACTGGCCGACGCGGTAGGCACGTCCCTCGGCCTTGAGCTGCGCCTCGTTCTTGCCCACCCAGGCGATCTCGGGCGAGGTGTAGATGACGTAGGGGATGCAGTTGTAGTCGAGGTGCGGCTTCTGGCCGACGATGCGCTCGGCCACGGCCACGCCCTCTTCCTCGCCCTTGTGCGCCAGCATGGGGCCGCGCACCACGTCACCGATGGCGTAGATGTTGGGCACGCTGGTGCGGCACTCGTCGTCGACGGGGATGAAGCCGCGCTCGTCGGGGGCCAGACCCACGGCGTCGAGCGTGAGCCCTTCGGTGTTGGGCACCCGGCCGATCGAGACGATCAGGCGGTCGGAATCGATGCTGTGGGCCTTGCCGTTGGCATCTTCATAGTGCACGGTGACGCTGCCACCCTTGCCGTTCTTGCCGGCGGCGACCTTCACCTCGCCGATCTTCACGCCCAGCTCGAAGGCCAGCCCCTGCTTGCGGAAGATCTTCTCGGCTTCCTTGGCCACGGCTGCATCGCAGCCGCCCAGGAAGGACGGAGCCATCTCCAGCACGGTGACTTCCGCACCCAGGCGGCGCCACACCGAGCCCAGCTCCAGACCGATGACGCCGGCACCGATGACGGTGAGCTTCTTGGGCACGCTGTCGAAGGCCAGTGCGCCCTCGTTGTCGCAGACCAGCACGTTGTCGACCGGCACGTTGGGCAGGTGACGCGCCTTCGAGCCGGTGGCGATGATGACGTTGCGGGCCTGGATGATCTCGTACTCGCCCTCGTCAGGCTGCAGCTCGAGACGGACCGCCTCACCCTCGCGGCCGATGAAGCGGCCATGGCCTTTCAGCCAGGTGATCTTGTTCTTGCGGAACAGGAACTCGATGCCCTGGGTCATCTTGGAGACGATGGCGTCCTTGCGCTCCAGCATCTTCCGGATGTCGATGGAGACATCCTTGACCGTGATGCCATGGCCTTCCAGGCCATGTTTGGCGTGCTCGTAGGACTCGCTGGAGGCCAGCAGCGCCTTGGACGGGATGCAGCCCACGTTCAGGCAGGTGCCGCCCAGTGCGTTCTTGCCGGCCGGGTTCTTCCACTTCTCGATGCAGGCGACCTTCAGGCCCAGCTGGGCAGCCCGGATGGCGGCAATGTAGCCGCCAGAGCCGGCACCGATCACGACGA
>ERZ772962.1470-NODE-1470-length-12679-cov-21.241128_pt1 | contig 12679 bp, 16 predicted proteins | sample MGYA00580676_ERZ772962 | MGnify/ENA primary metagenome ERZ772962 (study PRJEB29015, sample SAMEA2738049) | human oral metagenome | biome: human oral; feature: human-associated habitat; material: saliva | place: China | collected 2230 ...
GATTTTATTTCTTTGCCCTAAAGCCCAGCAGATGCTGCGTGGTGGCAAGCCATGCGCCGAAGATGCCTAAGGCGATGACGAAGCCGAACACTAGCGAAATTTCGCTGAAATAGAAGAAACGCCAGCCGATGTTGAGCCCGTAGGGTTTGAAGATGGTATCTGACAACGACAGATTCTTGAAAAAACTGTCAAGCACTTTATCGTTACACTTCAGTAAAACATTACCCAATCAAAATCCATACGACAAAATAAGTTATAGCACTATGATGATTTTAAAGAGTTTAAATCAAAAATCGACCCATCAACGTTACTCAAAACCCCATCGTAAACCGTCCAATCTCAAAGAGTCTTTAAAGATGGTTACAACCGGATTTGGCTTTTCACTGTTGATACAAAGCTTATAGATGACCTAACGGATTGTAAAACACACTAAAATGATCTCCAAAGGCACCCTTATCGTTTGAGTTTTGCTGATACTGCCCAAGCCCTATTAAGCCGACAGCCCATATCAGACAAATCATGATTGCCAACCTGACAATCAGGTGCTGTTTGTACGGCATAAGGCTACATAACCAATCTGCACATAAAAGCATACCCGACATCACCCAAACCACATAACCCCAGCCAAATACACCAGATAACCCAAATATCGACCCCGGTATCATCAGGGTTAACATTAAACAGGGTAACAAAGGCAAGATCTCCTTCTCATCATTCAATCTGATATATAAAACAATAAAAATTACATTGGCAAATGTAGGCCAACCTACCGGATGCCAAAGGAAAAATAAGCCTGCCGACCAAATTTGCAAACCCATATCTCCATTCACGGCAGGTAAGCACAAGGATAAGATGAACAGTATCTGCGCCATCCTTCTCAATAATTTGCTCAAACTTAGGTCATAGTCGAGTGGTAGTAGATTTCCCTGCATATTATTTCCTTATACGATAAATGGCACTAATCAAAGGTCGTCTGAAACCTTGTTTTAGAGTTTCAGACGACCTTTTTGCCTTTGCTTCAATCCAATGATTTTATTTCTTTGCCCTAAAGCCCAGCAGATGCTGCGTGGTGGCAAGCCATGCTCCGAAGACGCCTAAGGCGATGACGAAGCCGAACACCAGCGAAACTTCGCTGAAATAGAAGAAACGCCAGCCGATATTAAGTCCGTAGGGTTTGAAGATGGCATCTACCAACGGGCGCACGGCGGAAAGCAACCAGCCGCACAGTCCCAAGCTGACGGCGGCGGAGAAGATGCTCTGCCACATGGCTTGATAGAGGAAAGGGCGGCGGATAAACGATGCGGGCGCACCGAGCAGCTTGGTGATTTCGATTTCTTCTTTGCGGCTGAGGATTTGCAGACGGATGGTATTGTGCGCGACAAGGACGAACGCCATACCCAGCGTCAGTGAAAGAAACCATAAAATTTTACGGATGAACTCGTTGATTTGATACAGCGTTTGCACCCATTCGGTGTCCATGGTGGCGGATTCGACCATGGGCAGCTTGACCATTTCCTGATAAATCGCCTGCATTTGTGCGGGCGGTGTAGCGGGATCGGGCGTTACGATAAATGCGTCGGGCAAGGGGTTGCCGTCGAGCATGGAAACGAGGTTTTGATCGAGGTTGGATTGCAGCTCTTCCAAGCCTTCCTGCTTGCTGATGAAACGGATTTTGTTGAGGCGGGCATCGCGTTCCAACAGGTTGCGGACAGTATCGCTGTCGGCTTTGGAAGCGTCGGTTTCCATATAGAGCGTGATTTGCGGCGACTCGTTGAGCTTGCCTAAAACGCTTTGTCCGCTTTGGATGCCTAAATACATGAAAAGCGGCAGAGTCATGGCAACGGCGAGCATCAGGAGGGTGAGCAGCGTGCCGACGGGCTGGCGCAGGAGTTGTTTGAGCGCAGTGCGCGCGGATTCGACGTGCAGCGAGACGTAGTGAATGATGCTCATGCGAGTCGTCCTTTCGAGAGGCGCAGGATGCGGTGGCCGTAGTCTGCCATGAGGGTTTCGTCATGGGCGGCGACGATGACGGTGGTTCCTGCTTCGTGGAAGGTTTTGAACAATTCCATGATGTCGAGCGCGTAGGCGCGGTCGAGGTTGGCGGAGGGTTCGTCGGCAATCAGGAGGCTGGGCTGGTGGACGACGGCGCGGGCGATACACAAGCGTTGCTGTTCGCCGCCTGAGAGGGTCACGGGATCGTCCAATTCGCGGCCTTTCAAGCCGACTTTTTCAATGGCGATGCGGGCGCGTTCTTCGGCTTTGCGCGGCTGATAACCGATAATCCGCAGCGGCAGGATGACGTTTTGTAGGACGTTGCGGTCATAGAGGATTTTGTGGTCTTGGAACACGATGCCGATATGTTGGCGCATGAAGCCGATTTGGTTGTCGCTCAATTCGCCCAAGTCTTGGTTGTTGAACCACACTTTGCCTTTGCTGGGTTTGGTAATACCGGAAATCAGCTTGAGGATGGTGGACTTGCCGGAGCCGGAATGGCCGGCGATAAATATCATTTCGCCTTTTTTGATTTGGAAGCTGACGTTTTTCAGGGCTTCAAAACCGCCGGGATAGGTTTTGGAAACTTGTTCGAAACGGATCATAAGGTATTCCTGGAAAGGGGTCAGAACAAACTTATCCACAGTTAATCCACAAAAGGATGCGCTATCGGAGATAGGTCGTCTGAAAAATAGGATATGTGCCGAATTATAAAGATTTCGGCGTTTTTTTGATAGTTTGCTCAGATATGGACGGCGGTAGGCAAAGCGTCGGACTGACGGCTTTACAACACAATATTACAAGTGTGATTGTCGCGTTTGCAAAATGCTGAAATACTTATCCACATGTCAAAAAGTCGTCTGAAAAGGATTTCGGCGTTTCAATCAAACCCGCCGTATCCGTTTTCAGACGACCTTCCACATCGGTTTCAGCCCGACTTATTTACATTTCTCTTTAGCCGCATTGACGGCGGCGGTCAGGCTTTTTTCGTTGACTTCTCCGGTGATGGTTTGTTTGTAGCCGCATTTCGGGGCTTCGACAACGGTGAACGGCAATACGCCGACGTTGTTGCCGTAAGACTTCATGAAATTGCGGCTGTCCGCGCCGGTATAACGCCAAACATGATAGCTGACGGGGGTTTGTTTCAGGAATTTGCCGATGTTGTCGGAAGTATCCAACGCGATACCGACCATATCGACGCTGCCTTTTTTCTGCGCTTTGTACCAAGCGGACATGGCGGGCATTTCCTTACGGCACGGACCGCACCAAGTCGCCCACAGGTTCACCACGCGCACAGGGGCTTTGAGCGATTGCAGGCTTTGCGGCTTGTTGTCGTTCCAGCCTGCCAGCGGGTCGGCGGCAAATGCAGGGGCAGACAGGGTGGCAGTCATCAAAACAGAGGCAAGCAATAATTTTTTCATAAGTTCCATCCTTTGCATCAATCAGATGAACGCATTGTAACCCCTTTCAGCGTGCTGTCTATGGAGAAAATGAAGATGTTGGATTTTAGCGGTAAAAAATGACGATTATTGGGTGATAAGTTGAGGAAATCGCCAAGGCAGCCGATAATAAAGCCCATCAGCAAAATCTATAAACATCGGAGAACCCTATGTCGTCTGAATTCACGCTCTACCATAATCCCCGTTGCAGCAAATCACGTGCCGCTTTCGACCTGCTCGAAGCGCGCGGCATCAAAGCCGAAGTCGTCAAATACCTCGACACCCCGCCTGATTTGGCGACACTGAAAGACATTTTTGCCAAGCTGGGCTTGGAGTCTGTACGCGGCATGATGCGCGTCAAAGACGACTTGTACAAAGAACTTGGCTTGGACAATCCCGACCTCGACAACCAAGCCTTGCTCGAAGCCATCGCCGCCCACCCTTCCCTGCTCGAACGCCCCATCCTGACCACACAGGACAAAGCCGCCATCGGCAGACCGCTCGAAAACATCGAAGCCCTGTTGGACTGAAGCGCGGGAAGGCCGTCCCTACATGATTTCCCTGTTCCGCAGCCGCAACGGCTTGCGCTACTACCTTTTTCGCGGCATAGGCCTGAGTATCCTGCTGGTACTCGGCATATTCGGCGAGGGCGCATGGCAGGTGTACCACACCGGCTCGCAGCCCCTGCCCGGTCATGTCCGCGCCGATGCCGCCCTCGTGCTCGGCGCCGCCGCATGGGACAAACGGCCTTCGCCCATCTTCCGCGAACGCATCAACCACGCCATCACCCTCTACCAAAGCCACCGCGTCGAAAAAATCGTTTTTACCGGCGGAACACCCAAAAAAGGCTACATGACCGAAGCCGAAGTCGGTCGGCGCTACGCCCTCAAGCAAGGCATACCCGCGCACAACATCCTCTTTGAAAACACCTCGCGCAATACCTACGAAAATATCCGCAACATCCGCCCGATATTGCGCGCCGAGGGCATCGGAAGCATCATCATCGTCAGCGACCCCTACCACCTCGCCCGCGCCCTCGAAATCGCCTCCGACCTCGACATCGAAGCCTACATCTCCGCCACGCCGACCACGCGGTTCGACCAAAGCAAGGAAAAAAACAAATTCCTGCTTCAAGAAAGCTACGCCCTCTTCCTCTACCGCATCGGCAAATGGAGCGAAAACTTTTGGGACTGGCTGACAATGAGTAAAACAGAGGACGAATAAATGAAAAAAAGATCGTCTGAAAACCGTTGAAATTCAGATTTCAGACGACCTCAAGAAGACTACAATCAGTGTTATTCATAAAGGTTAACCATCATGAAACACATATTTCAAACTATCCTGACCGCCACCTTAATCCCTTTTCTTGCCTCATGCGGCTTCTCAACAGGCAAACACCGTCCGACGGCCAAAACCCACGCTTCTGCCCGAAAAGTCCAACTCGTCCGCATCAGCAATATCGATCACACCCAAGGTTCGCAAGAGCTGATGTTGCACAGCATGGGCCTTATCGGTACGCCGTACAAATGGGGCGGCAGCACTACTTCTACCGGTTTTGATTGCAGCGGCATGATTCAATTTGTCTATAAAAACGCCCTCGGTGTCAGCCTGCCGCGCACCGCCCGCGATATGGCGGCGGCCAGCCGTAAAATCCCCGACAGCCGCCTTAAGGCAGGCGATCTCGTTTTCTTCAACACAGGCGGCGCGAACAAATATTCGCACGTCGGCCTATACATCGGCAACGGTGAATTCATCCATGCGCCAAGCAGCGGCAAAACCATTAAAACCGAAAAACTTTCCAGCCCGTTTTACGCGAAGAATTATTTGGGCGCGCATACCTTCTTTACCGACTGAAAAACAGCAAATCAGCAATCGGTATAAAGATCCGTTTGGTTTTTGATACGGTGAGACCTTTGCAAAAATAGTCTGTTAACAAAATTTGACGCATAAAAATGTGCTAAAAAATTTTCAATTGGCTAAAACCTTTTTGATATTGAGAAAAAAGTAGAAGCAATCAGGGAGGTTCTTCATTTTGAAAATGGTATTGAACATAAAATTTTAATAACTCATGTTATTGCAAAGATCTCACGGTATCTATTATCTCGGTCATTCCCGCGTACGAATGATGAACTAAGCAGTCGGCTATATCGTCAATCCAAATCGGAAATGCTGATAAAAAAGGTCGTCTGAAACCAGATTTACGGTTTCAGACGACCTTTGCCTGTTTAAAAAAGATTATTTGAAGCGGTAGCCGACAGTAGCCATGTAGCTGTTGTTGTGGACTTTCAAATTGTCTTTTTTATAACGGGTTTGCTCCCATTCGGCGCCGACTTCGACATTCGGTGCAACGGCGTATTTCGCGCCCACGCCGTAGCCGAGGCCGTTCATATTGTTGCGTTTCGCACCCAGATTGTCGAAGCGGCCGTAGTGGTAGCCGACCTTACCGTAAGCCAGCGCGTTGTCGGTCAGGCGGTAGCCTTGGACGTAGGAAACGTTGGCATCGACTTTTTGTCTCGCATTGCCCGCGATTTTGCGGTGCAGCGGTTTGACACCGGCTTCAACGCCGCCAATCCAGTTGCTTTGTCCGAATTGTGTGTTGTAGCTGCCGCGTACGGCAACGTCGCCTTTGGTTTTTTCGTTTAGATTAACGTTGCGCACATCACTTTTGGTTGCGCCCGCGCCGACTTCCAAGCCTGCGCCGGTAAAAGAACCGTCAGCGAAAGTGATGGCGGAAGCGGTAGCCAATAAAACAGTCAGTAAGGTTTTTTTCATGATAATGCTCCTTCACGGATAAACAGGAAGCGTGTTTCTGCTTCCGACGAATCCAGTATCGGATGCTTGCGGATGAGCCGCAACCGCCTTTGCCGAGGCGTTACCCATCTTCTCAAGTGCTTAACATTTGTAATTCATTGAAACGGCTGAATTTGTATCGCCCGAAATGTTGAGGTGTACGATTTATAATTTGCGTAAAGTGCGATGAAAAGTATGAAGATTTATGAACCTTGCTGTGTGGAGAGGGGTGCGTTTAGCAGCGGAAGCGGAGTGCGGGAAAAATGATAAAGGCTTAAATGGCGGTTTACATTGGTTGGTGTGGCTTTATTGCCATAAGCGCGACAAAGGTCGTCTGAAAACCGGGTTTTTTGGGGTTTTCAGACGACCTTTGTTTTGCCTGAAATTGGGTGTTTACGAAATCAGGTTCAAATCGCTGATGCGGTCGTAGAGGCGGTCGGGGTCGTTGCCTTCTTCGTGCATTTGGATGCGCAGGCGCAGGTCGTTGGTGGAAACGGCTTGACGCAGGGCTTCGTCGTATTCGATTTGACCTTGGATGTAGAGTTCGAACAGGTGTTGGTCGAAGGTCTGCATGCCGTCTGTGCCGGAGCGCATCATGAGTTCGCGGATTTCCATGAGTTCGCCTTTGAAAATCAAATCCTGCATGGCGGGTGTGTTGAGCAGCAGGTCTACGACGGCGGTACGCTGGCTGCGGTTTTTCTTGATGGCGAGGCGTTGGCCGATGATGCCGGTCAGGTTGAGCGCCAAATCCATGAGGACTTGTTTGCGTCGGTCTTCTTGGTAGAAGTTGATGATACGCTCGATGGTTTGGGCGGCAGTGTTGGCGTGGATGGTGAAGACGCACAAGTGGCCGGTTTGGGCAAGCTGGAGGGCGTATTCCATACTGGCTTCGCTGCGCACCTCGCCGATACAGACGACGTCGGGCGCTTGACGCATCGCGCTTTGGACGGCGATTTTCCAGTCGTTGGTGTCGATGCCGACTTCGCGCTGGGTGAAGATGCTGCGGCGGGGTTTGTAGATGAATTCGATCGGGTCTTCGATGGTGACGATGTGGCCGGGCATTTTGTGGTTGCGGTAGTCGAGCATGGATGCCATGGTGGTCGATTTACCGGAACCGGTCGGGCCGGCAAGGATCAGCAGGCCGCGCGGGGAAAGGGAGAGGTCTTTGAGTTTGGCGGGCAGACCGAGGCTCTCCATTTCGGGGATTTCTTGGTTGATGCGGCGCAAGACCATGCCGACGCGGCCTTGTTCGTGGTAGGCGTTGACACGGTAACGGGTGTTGCTGCGGGATTGGACGGAGTAGTTGAGTTCCCATTCGCGGTTGAAGGTCTCAAGCTGCTCGGGGTTCATGGTGGATTCGACGATGGCGGCTGTGTCTTCGCCGGTCAGGGCTTTGTGCGGGACGGGGGTCAGGGTACCGCTGACTTTGACGGCAGGCGGGAAGCCTGCGCTGATGAAGATGTCGGATGCGCCGCGTTTTTCTGCTTCGACGCACATGCGGTCGAGCAGGGGATGGAGGTGTGTGCCGATTTCAGCGGGGGTGGGGATGTGTGGCGGTTGGTTTTTTTGCGAGTAGGCTTGCACCATTTCGCTGAGTAAGTCGTGTAAAGGAGTTGTTTCGCTCATTTTGTGTACTCTTTATTAAGTAAGTGAATATTGAGACCGGCGGCGGTTTGTTTGTTATTGGGTGTTGTGCCTGCCTTGCGGAGGTCGTCTGAAAACGGGAAACGGGCTTCCTCGTTGTGTAAACTGCGTTTTCAGACGATCTGGTTTGTTCCCGATAATGGAATGTGTTTATCAGACGATGGTCATGCTGTCGCTGTTTTGCGCTTTGCTGCGGGCTACGTCGGGGCTGATGGTACCTTGGCGGACGAGGGTTTGCAGCGCTTGGTCGAGGGTTTGCATGCCGTGTGATTGACCGGTTTGCAGCGCGGAGTTGATTTGGGCGATTTTGTTTTCGCGGATCAGGTTGCGCACTGCGGGGGTGGAAATGAGGATTTCGTGTGCGGCGACACGACCGTTGCCGTCGCGGGTTTTCAGCAGGGTTTGTGAAATGACCGCGCGCAGGGATTCGGACAGCATCGAACGTACCATTTCTTTTTCGCCGGCAGGGAATACGTCAACGATACGGTCCACGGTTTTGGCGGCGCCGGTGGTGTGCAGCGTACCGAATACCAAGTGGCCGGTTTCGGCGGCAGTCAGCGCGAGGCCGATGGTTTCGGGGTCGCGCATCTCGCCCACGAGGATCACGTCGGGGTCTTCACGCAATGCGGAACGCAGGGCGTTGGCGAAGCTGTGGGTGTGTTGGTGCAGCTCGCGCTGGTTGACGAGGGCTTTTTTACTTTGGTGGACGAACTCGATCGGGTCTTCGATGGTGAGGATGTGCGCGGGTTGGGTTTCATTGATATAGTTGATCATCGCCGCCAGCGTGGTGGATTTACCGGAACCGGTCGGACCGGTTACCAATACCAAGCCGCGCGGGTTGTCGGCGATTTTTTGGAAAATACGCGGGGCGCGCAGGTCTTCTAGTGTCAATACGGTACTCGGAATGGTACGGAAGACGGCGGCAGGACCGCGGTTGGAGGTAAAGGCGTTGACACGGAAACGGGCGACGTTGGGCAGCTCAAAGGAGAAGTCCACTTCCAAATCTTGTTGGAACAGTTTGCGCTGATGGTCGTTCATGACCGAAGTAACCATGTTGCCGACTTCTTCGGCGGACATTTCGGGCAGGTTGATGCGGCGGATGTCGCCGTGAACGCGGATCATGGGGGACATTCCGGCGCTTAAGTGAAGGTCGGAAGCTTTGTTTTTGACGCCGAAAGCGAGTAAGTCGGTAATCTGCATAATGTGGCCTTGTTTTAGTTTAGAATAATGAGGCGGAACCCGATTTAAAATGCGGACGCGGAATGCCGGGCATTTCCCTGTTCAGGTTCCGATAAATTGTATTATTTTAAATACATAAACCGTTCAGACCAAGTAAAATTTTCAAAATCGCTGTAATTGATGTAATAAAGGAAGAAATCATGTCGGTATTGCAACAAAATTATGCGGAGGTGTGCCGCCGCATTGCCGAAGCCGAGCAAAAGGCGGGCAGGCAGGCGGGCGAAGTGGGTCTGATTGCCGTCAGCAAAACCTTCCCTTCAGACGACATCCGCGAGGTATATGCCGCAGGGCAGCGTGATTTTGGCGAAAACTATATTCAGGAGTGGTACGAAAAAACGGAAACGCTCGCGGATTTACCCGACATCGTTTGGCACGTCATCGGCGATGTGCAGTCAAACAAAACCAAATTTGTCGCCGAACGCGCGCATTGGGTGCATACGATAGGTCGTCTGAAAACCGCCCGCCGCTTGAGCGAACAGCGTCCGCCCGAAATGCCGCCTTTGCAGGTGTGCATCGAAGTCAATATCGCGGGCGAGGAGGCGAAACACGGCGTTGCGCCCGATGAGGCGGTCGCGCTGGCGGTGGAAGTGGCGAAGTTGCCGAATGTGGTTGTGCGCGGGTTGATGTGTGTCGCCAAAGCTGACAGCGATGATGAAGAATTGCGTGTTCAGTTCCAAACCATGCAGCAACTGCTCGCCGACCTGAACGCGGCGGGTGTCCACGCGGATGTATTGTCGATGGGGATGTCCGGAGACATGTCTGTGGCAGTCGCGTGCGGCGCAACGCATGTGCGCATCGGCAGCGCGATTTTCGGCAGGCGGGAGCAAAAACAAAAAGGATAAAGCAGCCAATGAAACATATCGTCTCGGTCGTTTTGCTGGGTTTGACGTTAACGGGCTGCCGGTTGATGGGCTGGTATCAATGTGAATCCTTATCAGGCTGGTGTAAGCCCAAAAAGCCGGCGGCAATAGATTTTTGGAAAAACAGGGTTTACACCGAACATCGCTGCCTGAAAGCGTCTGTTGGTAAAAAGGTCGTCTGAAGTTTTCTAGTTTGGTAGAAACGGCATTTCAGACGACCCCAAGTAAAATGTATTTCATTTAAAAATTGAAGGAAATTTATGAACATCTACTTTTTAGGCGGTGGCAATATGGCGGCCGCCATCGCGGGCGGATTGGTCAAGCAGGGCGGATACCGCATCCACATCGCCAACCGCGGCGCGGAGAAACGCGAGCGTTTGGCAAAAGAATTGAATGTTGAAGTTTCTGAATCCCTGCCCGAACTGCTTTCAGACGACGTGTTAATCCTTGCCGTCAAACCGCAGGACATGGAAGCCGCGTGCCGCAACGTTCGTGTCAACGGCGCATTAGTGCTTTCCGTCGCCGCCGGTTTGTCTATTGATACTCTCAGCCGCTACCTTGGCGGAACGCGCCGAATCGTCCGTACCATGCCCAATACGCCGGGAAAAATCGGTTTGGGCGTATCCGGCATGTTTGCCGAAGCGGAAGTATCCGAAGCTGATCGCGCCGCCGCCGACCGCATTATGCGCTCCATCGGTTTGACCGTTTGGTTGGACGAAGAGGACAAGTTGCACAATATCACCGGAATTAGCGGCAGCGGTCCCGCCTACGTCTTTTACCTGCTCGGCGCGCTGCAAGCTGCCGCTCAGGCGCAAGGGTTCAGCGAAGAAGATGCCCGCGCCCTCAGTCTCGCCACGTTTAAAGGTGCAGTCGCCTTAGCAGAGCAAAGCGGCGAAGACTTCGCGAAACTGCAGCAAAATGTTACTTCCAAAGGCGGAACCACCCACGAAGCCATCGAAACGTTCAAATCATGCCGCGTCGCCGAAGCCATTGCACAAGGCGTGGAAGCCTGCGTCAAGCGTTCGCAGGAAATGGCGCAACAATATAAGGTCGTCTGAAAATGCGCGGAGATTTATTGATATTGCTTGCCGACGGCATCGTTATCCTGTGTTTGGCACGTCTTTTCCTGCAAGCGGCGGGATTGAGTGAAAATCATGCGCTCTTGGCGTTCAGCAAGCGATCAACCGATTGGCTGGTCAACCCGCTGCATAAAATTCTGCCGGTTAAAAAATACGACCCAGCCTGCCTGTTGTCAGGACTGTTGTTATATTACATCGTATTCACCTTCATCACTTTAGTGGCGCAGCCTACCGCATTCAGCGCAAAAATCATCATCGCCAATTTTATACTGGCAATATTGAATACAATTAAATCAGCAGCTTATGTGTTGTTGATAGGGTTGTTTATCCGCATGGCGCTCAGTATTAAAGATCCCTATTCCCAACTTTCCGTCGCGCTGGAACGAATATATCGCCCCATACTTTCCCCCGTACAGTTTTTAAAGTACGGACGCTACGATTTTTCAGGTAGTATATTGGCATTATTACTGTGGATCTGGTTAAGCAGTCTATCGCCCCAAATTACCCGCCAAATCAACTTGTGGCTACTGCAATAGGCAGCGAGTTCATTAAGAATTTGCAGTATGACGTAAGCAAAATGCAAAAAAGTGAAAATCAAAACCACGGCTGTGAAAACATGGTATCATGCCGCCATTTCCAAACGGGCTTGAGAAAAGAAGTCCTAAGAAATCAATAAAATAAACCACTTGAGTAGCATTTCGTTTCCCGCAATAGATTGAAAGAAAAATTATGGCAAAGCTGACAGAACAAGACATTTTGAATTGGGACGGCCCGGAAGAAGACTACATGAATAGCGATCAGTTGGCATTCTTCCGCGAACTGCTGGTAAAAATGCAAGACGAACTGATTGAAAACGCATCTGCCACCACCGGCCACCTGCAAGAACACGAATCGGCTCCCGATCCTGCCGACCGCGCTACTCAAGAAGAAGAGTACGCGCTGGAACTACGCACCCGCGACCGTGAGCGCAAACTTCTAGGTAAAGTACAAGCAACCATCCGCAGCATCGATGAAGGTGATTATGGTTTCTGCGCGGATACCGGCGAGCCCATCGGTCTTAAACGCCTCCTTGCCCGCCCGACTGCTACACTTTCCGTAGAAGCACAAGAACGCCGCGAACGCATGAAAAAACAGTTTGCCGACTAAGTATAACGAAATCGGCTAATTGAATTAGGCAGTAAGAAAATGAAAAGGTCGTCTGAAATTAATTTCAGACGACCTTTGCTGTTTTTTGATTTGAAATAAAAGTCTTTGTATTTCAGGTTGTTGTTAGGTTTTGTGGAATTTTTTGTTATTTGGGAGTTGACGGTTTTTGAGGAGGGGGGTATAGTTCGGTTCTTCGCTGCTTCGGCGGTGATTGAACGAACAGGTAAGTATATCACAGTTGGTCTGATTTTTCGAGGTTTTGAGAAAAGTTTTGATTGACAACGAGATGAAATGCTTTATAATTCGTTTTCGCTCTTTAACAAAACAGATTACCGATAAGTGTGAGTGCGACAGCCTCACACTGTTTGAAAGACAGACAAGATGATGTTTTAGACATTGTCCTGTTGGTTTCTTTGAAGCAGACCAGAAGTTAAAAAGTTAGAGATTGAACATAAGAGTTTGATCCTGGCTCAGATTGAACGCTGGCGGC
>ERZ772962.1472-NODE-1472-length-12672-cov-2.419434_pt1 | contig 12672 bp, 6 predicted proteins | sample MGYA00580676_ERZ772962 | MGnify/ENA primary metagenome ERZ772962 (study PRJEB29015, sample SAMEA2738049) | human oral metagenome | biome: human oral; feature: human-associated habitat; material: saliva | place: China | collected 2230 ...
TGTTTTCCATCAGCTTATCGCTTCCTTTTTCCCAAATCCCCTTTTAAACTTTATTCCGCATCGATAATTCTGACCTCAGGCTCGAGTTTGATACCCGAATGCTCCTCTACTTCCTGAGCTACGATATCGATTAAACCTCTCACGTCCTTAGAGGTCGCATCTCCGATATTGATAACGAATCCCGAATGCTTCTCGGACACCTGTGCGCCTCCGACCGTCCTGCCTTTTAGTCCAGCGTCCTCGATTAGAGCTGCAGCGTATCCCCCGACAGGTCTCTTGAATGTACTGCCTGCACTTGGGAAGTTTATCGGTTGCTTTGTCCTACGCTTCTCGGTGAAATCATTCATTCTCTCACTAATTGATTCCTTGTCATCCTTATGCAATCTGACCCTTGCATAAATTGCAATATCATCATTATGCTGCAGTACACTATTCCTATATGAGAACTCCATCTCCTCACCAGACAGCTCATACACAGTGCTTCCGTCTGACTTCATCAAGGTAACACTCTCAATTACATCCTTTATCTCTCCGCCGTATGCACCAGCGTTCATGAAGAGTGCGCCACCAAATGTTCCCGGGATTCCCGAAGCAAATTCGAGCCCTGCTAGTCCGTTATCTCTAGCAAAGTTAGCGGTGCTCGACAACATACGAGCTGCTCCAACTCTGATTGTCTCACCTATAGAGTCCACAACTTCGATATGTTCAAAATTGCCTCCAAGTTTAACTATCACTCCACGGAATCCTTCATCAGCGAAGAGTAAATCAGACCCATTTCCAACCAACATATATCTAACATCTTCATCATGAAACAGTTTCAGCAGTCCGCTCAGTTCTTTTTCATTACAGACGATAACAACTACATCCGCTGGTCCACCGATACGAAAGGATGTATGCTTGCTCATAGGCTCATCCACTCTTATCTGATTCTCAGGTACAATCGTGTTTATTTTATTTATTAGTTTTGTTTGTAGCATGTTCTTCTCCGAATAACTCACTTTCTTCAATACCGAACTTAGCATAATCTGCGTACGACTTGATATCAGTTTTCTTACCTCGTTTTTTCAGCTTGTTGTTGGTTAGCTTGCCAGCATATCTGTAGAATACTGCAAATACTGGAACCCCGAGCGCCATACCTAAGAATCCAAACAAGCCGCCACCGATAAGGACTGCTATCAGCACCCAGAAGCTACTTATTCCTATTGCACTGCCAACAATCTTAGGTCCGATTACATTCCCATCAATCTGTTGAATCACTAATATCATAATGACGAAATACCCTGCCTTCACAGGGTCTTCTAGCATAAGCAAGCATATCGATGGAATAGCCCCTAGAAACGGTCCGAAGAATGGAATCACGTTAGTTACACCGACTATTACTGCAATCAGTAGTGCAAGTGGCATGTTGAATACAAGCATACATATATAAGTGAGAATTCCAATTATTATGGCATCGAGAATTCTTCCCACAATGAAGCCGATAAATGTCTCATTTATAATCTTTGCAAATTCATACAGACTTTTTGACTTCTGTTCAGAGCATGTCGCAGCTACAACTTTGCGAGTGTTTGCAAATATTATTTCTTTATAGTTAAGAAGATAGATTGAGATGAGTATTCCGACGAAGAGATTGGCACTGCCACGAACAACACTAATAATCTGCGCTGAAACCATACTTGCAACATTCTGGAAATTATCCTTAAGAAGATTGTCTCTTATCCAGTCGATAATCTCACTCGTTCCTGCATTTGCCGCCTCATTAATCCACTTAACAATCTGAGGGAAGTTCTGCAGATGGTGTTCAGACCATGATGAGAAATACACTAGTCTCTGCGGCATAGTGTTCATTAGATTGACGATGCTAATGACAATCTGTGGCACTACGAAGTACCCTATAAGCGCAAAGAATGCTATGATTATCAGTATCGATATTGCACTCGCACCGATTTTGGCTATGGCTAGGTTCCTCTTCATGCGTGTATTCAAATCTTCCTGTGGCATATTGCGTCTGCCTGCCAGCTTGATACCAAATGGTCCCTTGAAATCTTCAGAAGAAAGATTACTACTATCTCTAAGTTTCGTATAAATGGTCTTCACAAGCTTGTTATATATCGGGCACAAAAGGAATGCTATGAACACCCCAATGTACACCGGCATCAAAGTCTTGTTAATCGTCGCCATGCCGGCGGTGAATCTCGTCTTATTAAGCACATTTGACAGCATGATAAGTACGGAACCGCTGATAATCAATGCAATTGAAGCTTTGATATATGGACTTTTTATAAATTTCCTTAGCAAAATTCTACCTCTCTATCTGCACACATATATACATAATTATATTACTATAAAATGCACGTCTTTTGTGGCTCTCTTTGTGAAAATACAAGGGAATTCACCATATATGTTATATTGCTGATATTTTAGTTTTCTATTTGAAGTACCTTTCCTACACTGTTATGATAATAATGTATATTTTATTTTGAATTATTAGTCTGGAGGTATCACAAGATGAGACTAGATGCAGCAGGCAAGGCATGCCCAATCCCTGTAATTATGGCAAAGAAAGAATTAGATAATGGTACTCAGGGCCTCGAGATTATCGTTGACGGACAGACACAGATCGATAACCTAGAGAGACTCGGTAACGCATATGGCAGACCTATCAGTTCAGCACCAGAGGGAGATAAGTTCCTCGTAAGCTTTGCTGATGGAGACGGAAAAGTCCCTGAAAGCGCAAGCAGCTTCTCAGCTGATAGCTACGCAGTATTTTTCAACAAGGCTTCCGTAGGTACTGGCGACCCAGAGCTTGGATTAAACCTTGCCAAGATGGCTATATTCACTCTCTCAGAGGGTGACAACATCCCTTCATACGTTCTATTCATGAACGATGGCGTTAAGCTTACAACAGGAATCGAGGAGCAGATTGTCGATAATCTAAATACTCTAATCGAGAAGGGAACTAAGGTTCTCGTATGCGGAACTTGCCTCAACTTCTACGGAGTTAAGGACGACTGCAAGGTTGGAACCATTAGCAACATGTTCGATATCCTCGGCGCAATGCAGGAAGTATCCAAGGTTATCACTCTGTAATATTGGGGTAAATTTTTTATGACTGAAGAGTATTATCTATACACATTCGAGTCAACTCACGGCGCTATAGCTACAGAGAAGCTTCTAAAGACTCTCGGCTGCACCGTCATGCCCGTTCCTCGCCATATCTCGACGAGCTGCGGTATATCGGTGAGAGTTGATGTAGATAAGTTCGGTAGCTCCAAGGAGATTTTCCTCGGTAGCACCGACCTGTCACCTGATGAATACCATGTGTATCACATCACTGATGACAAATCTGACAGAGTACACGGCTTCAAATTCGAACCGGTTGAGCTATAACCACGTAAAAGGCTTGGGATAGAACAACAAAAAGTTAAGCGAGGTAAGGTTAACCCTTACCTCGCTTTTGTCTTTCTCATAATTATGTGTGTATCTTTGAGAAAGGAATTCCTATGCCCTTTTAGACTTTCTTCTGATGATGATCACCATCAGCGCTAGAATCGATGATAGCAGTACGACTCCATACACTAGTGGATACATAGTATCTCCAGTCTTAGGTCCATGCTTCTTAACTACCTTAGGAGCTGGATCATTGACCCTAGTGTTGGTTATCACCATTCCATCATCCATGTTACCAGAGTACTCTACATTGTACTTCTGAACCTCATCCTCAGTGACAGTGTATTTGATTTCCTTGCCGTTCTTGTTGACTGGCAGATTTTCAAAATCAACTGTCCACTTTCCATCTGAGTCAGGGCTAACGGTCTTGGTCTCTGCCTCATTTCCATCAGCCTTTAGACGAACTGTAATCGAGGCTGGACGGTTAGCAGCGGTATCATTTTTCCAATTCTTAGTCACCTTGACTGTTCTGGTGTATGGTACATGCTTATTGGTGAAATCATAACCGTTTTGATCTGCCGTGTACTTCGCTACTGGCACTTCCTTAACGGTGTAGTTTATCACTGCAGCATCCTCGTCATATGTGTCGAGTCCGCTGAACTCGTAATGCCAGTGGTTTGCCTTTGTCGCTTTCGCGGTCCTACCTGTGTCAACACCATTCGCAAATAGCTTGAAGGTCACTTCACTAGGTCTTACTCCGTCCTGATCATCAGCGTCATCCCAGTGCTTATCACCGGACACTGAACGCTCTACGTTGTTGAACGTATTTATAATCTTATTGCCATCATAGTGCACGGTAAAGTGTCTGTTGTTGATGTCAAGAGTTGCACCATCCTCAAGCGAGTTCCCATCAGCATCTAGCTCTTTGAACGTATAGACGTTCTTTGCTCCTGTCACCGTATCCGAATCGAGGAGCCCTGCAAATGTCGCCTTGAAATTGTTACTGCTCGACAGAGTAGCTGTTCTATTTGTAGCAGTTCCGTTTTTATACAGCTTCACCACTACCGAATGTGCATCCTTGTAATTCTGCGATACACCGCTCCACTGCTTCGTTACCGTAACACTGCGAGTTGCCGGAATCATAGGTGACCACGGCATGGATTTTTTATTAGTGATGGTAAATCCGCTCGTCGCATCTCCAGTCGTAGTTGCAGTGTATCTATATGCGCCATAGTCAATCTTGGACTGTGCGTTAAGTCCATGCTCCTGAACTGTATATGTGTAGATATGGCCTGTTGCGATATCGAACGACACTAGATTGCTGAACGTATAAGTCCAGTTATCAGCAGCCTTAACATCCCTGGTATCTATGACTACGCCGTCGCGAAGAAGATCAACCTTGACGCTGTTAACAGGCGCTGTATCTGTTGCCCCTGTGTGGTCTGTCCACTTTTTAGTGACTTTAACATTCTTATATGGCACAAATCTCCAGTTTCCATACACTGTCTCGTTCTTACGAACATTGACTGAGCTAATCGTGCTCGTATCGGAAGCTGCTTTCTTCCAGCCTTCGAATTTCCATTCACCCTGTACGCCTGCGCTTGTAGCATGCGTGCTCGATGATAGCGGAGCAGCTAATGTCTGGTTGTGGTCATATTCGATACCTGTTACTGTAGCTGGCACTGCATTATCAGTTGGGAGACCGTAAGTAGGATCGCCTGTCACTACGTAATTTAAATCGTACTGACGGATAGCCTTGTGATAGGTGGTCTCACTCTTTACATTCATCGGTACGCCGTCAGCGCTTGTAATCTTAGCCGTATTCTTGAACACAGTGGTCTTAACCGTCTTATCCGTTAGCTTGGTTGGGATAGTTATCGACATATCACTGTCTTTTGGCAGAGTTACGTTGAACTTCAGCTTCTGTCCATCTGTTGTGAGTCCAACCCCAGTCGCATCTCTCAGCAGCACATTGTTGAGCCCTAGCGCAGTCGATTTGATGCGGATATTATCCTTATCAACTGTTAGACCATCAGGTATAACATCCTCGACGTTTATATCTCTGGTTGCTAGTAGGTCATTCTTGTTCTTGATCTTGAGAGTGTACGTGATAGGAGTATCCTTTTCATTTGTAACCTCAGTTGGCGCAGCTTCTGTGCCAGTAGCTGGGTTCGACTCCTTATGTAGCTCTAATTCAGGATTATGAAGTGTAATCTCCGAGTGAGCTTTGTACTTTAATAGCCTGTCGCTTGGTCCTGCCGAATCACCAGCAAAGTTACGAGCATTGGCTACTGTTTCATTTACCGCCTTCTTGCCTGCAAGGTTTTTATCCTGTGGAGCATTCATATATACGTAGAAGCTGAGGCTATTACCTTGGTCTAGTATAAAATCATTGCCTTTATTAGTCTTGCGGACATCTACGGCTATAGCCTTTATATCCTTCTTATTGGCAGGCATAGTTGTAGACCATATAGAGTGATCATCTACGTCAAATGTGCTTGGCACCGTTGTCGCATAGTACACGACTGGCTTTGCATACTCACCTTGGCGGCCGTAAGCAGATCTATTAGACATAGAACGAACATCTACTCTGTCTAGCGTTCCCTTCCATTCTGTAGGGGCATTCTCGCCTCCGTTATCCAGAACATCGTAGAACACGAGCTTATCAGTTCTCGTATAGTTGGAAGATGTGTATGCCAATCTGTAGCTGTACTGGTTGCCGATAAATGCATCTGTCTTGCTACCATACGAATTGTCGATAGTGTTAGCAACTTCCTTGGTAAGTCCTGACTGTGTAACCGTTACAGGATTAAACTGAACTGTGTCACCAATAAAGCGCCAGTATTTATAATCACCATTTACCAGACTGTTGAACTTATCCTTCTCCGTCAGTCTGTTGAATTTATTAGAAATGTCACTTTCTTTAGGCAGCACATAATCGTTGCCATCAGGATCCACCTTCAAGGCAGATGTAAGCATGACACTATTACCTCTATCAACTATGTTGCTGTACGGATTATCTAGTGTATAACTTAAATAAATGAAATAGTTGTGATCGTTAAATGTTCTAACATCTGTAACGCTAGGCGGAAGCTTGTAGTCAACCTTCATCATGGTCTGACCTGAGCCTTCCCAGTCTTCGATCATCTCAACACTGAAGTCACTGCCCTGAGAGATAGCGCGATCCTGATATCCAGGACCTGCTGTCATCTGCACGCTCGACTTCTGCACGCTCGTGCCTGGCAGTAGCGTGTAAATCGTACCCTTCTTGTACACGTACTTATTCAGATAATCTCTGTCAGGTAACCCAGTGTTATTAAGAGATGAAATCTGATAATAACGAGCTGTTATCCTGTTGGACTGCACCCCCTTCACAGGGTCATCTACGATATCTTGTGGATAGTAAACGAAGTTCTCTGCAAAGCTCGGTGTTACAGCAGTCATAGCTACAGACTGTATCCTTAGCGGATTGCCTTCTGTATTGGTGGTCACCTCCGCCTGTCCACTCTCGGAGTAACTCACCTTTGCACTAGATGAAATGAATGAAGCCCCATACTGATCCTTATCAGCCTGTAATATACTCTTCATGTTCGTCGTCGGATGAACCTCAACGACAGTATCGGCTTTGAAGTTGTAATTGTAGTACTCACTGGTGTACTTGTACTTCAGTCCGCTCGTATTAGCTGGCAGAGGTATCTCCTTGCCCTTCGCATCGTCGACAACTGTGTTACCATCATCGGATGTGAACGTGTACTTGCCTGTGCTGTCAAAGGTTATCTTGCCATATCTAGTGTAAGAATTCTCACCTGACTTCCTAGTCCATATCTCTATCGGATGTGATCTGGACTGGGTAACATCTTCGTTATTGTCTGTCGTCCAGCCTCCAATTTGCGACTTCATTCCATTATGAGAAGTTAGCGTTATCGCCACACTCTTGTATGTCGCATCTTCATCCTGAAGCTTAGTCATATCCGGTATGTTGCTGCTGAAACTGTAGTTAGGTCTAAGCCTGTTCATCTTGGAGGAACTGTATAGTGGTCCCTCTTCAATCTCAGCAGTATACGGCTTCACAGTATACTCCCCAGTAGCATTGTTGTATGTCGGTTCAGTTCGCGGACTTCCCTCGACCTCGGTCTCAAATGTCTTCTGCTGCCCTCTAACACGAAGCTCTCTAGTTTCCCCATTCAAAGCGAACTCAAGCGTGCCTGCCAAACTAGACCCGCCATAAGAGTGGTTATTGTAATCATACTTCCATATATTATTAGCACCAGTGTAATTGCCTACTTTAACCGTCGCTGTCGCAGTATCTGTCTCGGCCATGACTTTACCGCTTGCGAGCTTGGTCTTGACCGTAACCTTGTTGCTCACCGGTATACCGGTAGCAGAGAGGTCTACTCCGCGGTTCTTAGCATCTTCGAGCATCGTCATAGGATAACGCTTCAGCATTACCATCCTGTCGCTATCCCATTCAGTATATGTCCATCCCTGCAATGTATGTAGCATAAACCCAGGCGTGTATTCTTTGAACATTCCCGGCTGATTGAGCCTGCTCTGCCATCCGCTAGCAGCGATATCTGGGTATGATGTGACAGTGTATCGGTCGATATCCTGTGCAGTCAAAAATCCACGCTTGTCGTAAGGTGGCACATAATAGCTGTTTCGTTTAGTCGCTCCAACCAGCTCTCCATCGCTGTTATCCTGTACGACTTCATAGTCAAAAGGAACAGTATCGGTCCTACCGCGCTTCATGTCTGCGTACCACACTACGTAGAAGTAATCCTTGGCATCGCTAGGAGCTGGTCCCCAAGAGTTCTGCCAGTTCATGTATACGCCATTAGCCTTCGAAAGATTATCCTTCTTTAGATTTAACGATACCGGTTTTGTCTTGTTCTGTATCTCCGCCGTAAGCGAACGGTTAGTGGTCACATCAGGAGTGCCGTCACCGTTGGTGTCTATCTCAAGCTTAAAGTCTAGATTCCTCTGCTGTACGCCGTCACTATCTACCTTGATATATGAAGGTCTGAACTGAAACGCCTGCTCAAAGTGAAGCTTAGCACCGCCTGCAACCTCCTTGAAGTTGGTCACTGTGTAAGTGCCATCGCCGTTATCAACGTAGTTAAAGTCACTCACTGCAGATGTCGCAGGAGCCTTAGGAATCTGCCAGGATACTGTATTCCTAGGTTTGCCACTGTCCACTCTATTCACCGCATACTTATCAGTCCATGAATCGAACAGGTAGTTCGGCATGGTTATCTTGATAGAGCCTGCTGGTAGCTTAGTATTTGCATCGTTATTGATAGCTAAAGAATACCCTACAGTCCCGACCTTAAGATTGTCGTTAGTAGGTGTCATAATAAGCTTCTTATGATCTGGGTCTGTAGCATCATCGTAGTGATAGTCGACTACCCCAGATGATACTCCGTTCGCCCAGTCTACATTAAAATTGTAGTCAAGAGGCTGAGATGAGCCTGATCTAGTTGCTGGCGCCCCAGATGGAGAGCCGCTATCAGCCCATACAAAAAGTGAATTAAATCCTGCACTCACTACCATGAAGATAGAGAGTACAATACTCCAAATGCGTTTTTTATTCATGTATCTTCGCTCCTTTTACATTACGAATACATCACTGAAAGCATTATCTCTAGTTAACTTCCTATTGTCCTTAATCTTTATCTTTAACATTTAGATTTTATATATATTTAATAGTTTAATCAAGACTTTCACGCTTTGTACAAGTAAAAAATTTTTTATTGCATTACCAAAATAGCCCTGACATATCACTCAATCAGTGCACGCGCTAAGTCCTATCGAATATCTGCGCAAGCAAAAGAGCGGGGCAGACGCCTCGCTCTTATTACCATTATCACTTGATTAAATATCATAGCCCCTAGGTGCTTGCTATGCCCCTAGTTCGCCTTATGCGCATCCTACGCAACACTTACGCCAATCGTTGCGATGGACTCTTTGCCAGTGCCATGCGAGATTACTTTTACCTTTACTAAAGTGTATCCGTTCTCCGACATATTTGGGTGGTCGAGCACCTCCAGCGTTACGCTGCCGTCATTTGGGAAGTTTGAGATGAGCGCCTTGTACTCGTCTAGAGTAGGTTCTGCATCTCCAACCTTCTTGTTGATTATCTTAGATGACAGCACTGGCGTGAATTCATCCTCAACTTCTGTTCCCTCTTCAGGATTTCCTTCATCGTGGTTATCGTCACCTGTGCCAGGATTATCATTGACCACATCTTCTACAAATGTGATATAGAGAGCGAAGTTAGCATTCTTATTCTTTTCATACTCCTTATTGACACAATTGAAGCTGAATTTGTATCCATATTCATCTATCTTGAATCTGCTCTCATACTTGTATTGCTTGCCGCTAACAGATGTCGTTCTGAATATAGCTTTCTTGCCAAAGTATTCCTTTTTGAGCTTTATCGTCTGTCTGTACGCTATGTTATTGCTATTTTCTTCAGACTTAGCAGGGTCAGTTACCTCTTCCCAAGTCTTGCCGCCATCGAAGCTGTATTCCATCTTAGTGATGTAATCTGTGCTGTAAGATTCAAAGAATATCGCAAACTCCGTACGTCTCTTCGAGCCCTTATGCGTAACTCTAGCGATTAACGCCTGGCTCTTCGTCTCATCCGAGAGATTCATCTTATCGTAAAGCTTCTCACCAGTGTCCCTGTTGGTCACTTCTATTCCGTATTTGCTAAACTCAGAGTATGGAACCTCAATCTTAGTGCCATCTTCTTTAACAAGCTCAACTTTAATGCTCGATAAATCAAGAGGCTTCGCAATATCGGACTTTAGAACTCTCTGACCTGTATATCCGTTCACTTCCGTAGGCTCTAGCATTTTGATATCGGTTATATCATTGCCCGTCTTCTTGTCGTTCTCCGAAAGCTCTAGGGCATTATCCACGGATAATCCAACTCCACCTGTAGTTAGCGTAGCACCAGATATTGCATCCATCATCTTCTTGCATTTGTGATGCTCTCCCAGATACTGTCTGATAACCGGCGAAACCAGTTCGGCTCTTCTCGCATCGGTAATCTTGCTCGCATACTCTTTGCCTAGAAGCTTTTCCGCCTCCTTGGCATGATCCTTTGCGCCAGCAATCTGGTCGATATACTTTCTGTACAATTTGAGAATAGCGATGTTTCTCTTACCGGCTTCTCCGCAAAGATATGGTATTACTCTCGATGAGATACCCATGTAGTCGAGGCCTGAGTAGCCCTGACCTTCGACGAATACGATGCTCTCGATGACGTTGTTCTTGATATTGACAACAGTCTTAACTCCGCCTCTAGCCTCATCGAATCCATCACCGAGTCCGATGAACTTTCCGTCCTTGAGCTCTCCTGTTCTCATGAATTCACTGATCTCTTTTTCTACCCTAGCATCTAGATCCAGCTCAGGAGTTACCTGCTCTCCTGGATTAACCGTAGGATTAGTACCAGGGTTCACTGGATTTGAGCCAGGGTTTATGCCTGAGTTTCCACCAGGAGTTGTACCAGGATTCACTCCAGGTTTTTCGCCTGGTTTCACATCTGGCTTAGATGGCTTCACGACAGGATTCGAAGGCTTTACAGCTGGTGCTGTGCTAGTTCCGTTCTTAGCCACTCGTGAAGTAGCCGCCAGTTTCTGAACTCTGTTGTGAGAAATAACTTTTCTAGCTCTCTGGCTATCGCCCGAGCTCCTGTTTAACGCGCTGTTACCGCTTTCCCCGTTGCTATTAGTCTCATAGTCCCCTGCAGTACCCTTATCTTCACTCTCCTGTGGCGTATTTTGCTCATCAGCTACATCCGTCTGTTCTTTCTTGTGGGAGACTGTAGATTTTCCAGACTTCTCAGCCCCTCCTCCGAACATAGCGAAAGCGATTCCCCCTGCCACTGCTAGGATGAGTGCGCCGATCAATATCGGCTTTAAGATCGCGTTCTTACCCATTCATTCCTCCTAAAATAATAGTTAGATAGTTTGAATTAAAGTTAACCATGACTAACTTTAGTATATCATAGAAGTACATATAATTTTTATCAATCTTTTAAATCACTTGTATTTTATTTGTTTATTTGCAGTAGTCTATAATCTCCATCAGCAGGATTTAAGACTGAATTTATAGCAATTATTCCAATTCTCGCACATAAAAACAGTGGATGCGCTACCCCGCACCCACTGTTCATGAAAGAAAGTACTTTAATGATATGTTGTCAATTTGAATGTGTATTATTTCTTTTTCTTCTCCTCTATGACCTTATGCTTTTCTTCATCTCTGGTGTGCTCTATATGTAGAACCATACCTGTGAGTGCGAAGAGTGCGATAACGTTAGGGATTACCATCAGCTGGTTAAACATATCTGAGAGCTCCCATACAAGGTCATTCGAAGCACAAGTGCCGAGGAATATGAATACAAGCGCAATTGCCGTATAGACCTTTACCGACTTCTCACCAAACATGTAGAACATGTTGATCTTGCCGAACATGTTCCAGCCTAGGATAGTCGAGAAGGCGAAGAAGAATAGGCAGATAGCTACAAACATCGGTCCTATCTTATCACCGAAAGCTGATGCAAATGCAGTCTGAGCGAGGTTCGTTTTATCTATGCCCTTAGGAATAACTCCGTCAGCGATAGCACCGTCTTCTGCGTACATGGTCGAAATAACCACTAGCGCGTTGAGCGTTAGGATGACGAATGTATCTACGAATACACCGATCATAGCTACAGTACCCTGCTCATGAGGGTTCTTAACGTGAGCCTGAGCGTGAGCGTGTGGGGTCGAACCCATACCAGCTTCATTCGAGAATAGACCTCTCTTAGCTCCCTGCGAGATAGCAGTCTTAAGCGCCATACCGAAGCCTCCGCCAATGATAGCCTGTGGCTCAAACGCATACTTAAAGATCATGCCAAATGTAGCTGGGATGTACTTTATGCGCATTATCAGAAGAATCAGTCCTCCTAAGATGAATATTGCCGCCATGATTGGTACAATCTTCTCTGTAACTGAAGCTAGTCTCTTAGTTCCACCTAGGAAGATAAATCCGCAGAGTATAACCAGAACAACACCAACTGTCCATCCAGGTACTCCAAATGCAGTGCTAAATGTAGCTCCAATGGAATTCGACTGTACCATACAGCCGAAGAATCCGAGCGCGAGCGTGATAGCTACTGCAAAGAAACCTGCGAGAAACTTTCCGAAGCCGCCTTTGAATGCAGTTCTGATATAATAAACAGGACCTCCGAGGAATTCGCCTGACGGCGCCTTCTGTCTTGTCTCAATT